>Ga0209363_1000901_pt1 | contig 13063 bp, 7 predicted proteins | sample WorMetexBAHAMAS3_FD_187385 | JGI IMG/M metagenome (GOLD analysis project Ga0209363, IMG submission 187385) | Marine gutless worms symbiont microbial communities from Max Planck institute for Marine Microbiology, Germany - Inanidrilus exumae... | ecosystem: Host-associated > Annelida > Digestive... | reverse complement strand
TACATACATACATACATACATACACACGGAATTTGGGCAATGTGGCTATCAGTATACGCGTAACGCTCAATACCAAACCTGCTTCGCAGGTTTTGATAACCCATAACTGTTAATGCTATCTTTACTGTAATGCTGATCATAAGTTCATAACCTTTGATTTGGGGGTGAATGAATTTCCATACCATGCAGTAGGTTGTCCGCAAGAGCTGACCTAGCCTGGCACAGCATATGGGTTTCTGATAGACCTTTGTACAATCCCTGATTCTCTGCTACTCTCTGCTACATGCACATGTGTGCATGTGATTAGGGTTACCATACGTCCGGGTTTCGGGTTTCCCCGGACATGTCCTCTTTTGGGCCTCTGTACGGGCGTCCGGGTGGGTTTTCGAAAATTGGCGGTTTGTCTGTCCGGGTTTTTGGCCCAATCCGCAAGTATATTTGAATGTTGCTGATTGCAAAGGCATACAACTGTACGAGACAAAGAAAGCTCGTTAGTTTTCAATACAAGATGTCAGTAGTCAGTAACATCTCAAAATGCAATACTTGTACAAGCTTTGTGTACATGTTTACTGAACAAAAGTAAGCGATGCGCACAACACTAAGAACTTAGTGATGTTAGGACATCTTTAGCATTCAGTTCTGTGCATAGTGTGAGTATTCAAAAACGTGTATGCGTATTTGTGTAATTTTTATTTGATTTTGCTTTGTTTCAATAGACCCTAGACGGTTATTTTTGCCTACTTACAAGTATGCGAAAAAGTGTCCTCTTTTTCGACTCGGACAATATGGTAACCCTACATGAGATGTGGCCTAAAAATAGCTAATTTCCAGTTTTGGGGGTCTGGGTTTCCATTTGTTTACAGCAGTTTCAAGATTCCAGCTCAGTTTATTCTGAAATCTCAGTCTGAATGGGTTGGTATTCTGAACTTTCTTTAATGTAAGGTTGTTATTATCAATGATGGCTTATGCAGTTTTCAGGCTGAAGATTTTACAAACGAATTTGCACTATATAAAAGGTATTGGTCTAGGCCTGTCTAATCATCTGGGCTGTGGCATTTAACAGAATGGCATATTATGTTGATACTCAAGTAACAGAATGGTTACTCGATGTAATAGTATTTGATCTGATGAAGTGATGTTGATGTTCAGAACTGAACTGATGTGTAATGACAGGCGGACTGCTGATCAGCTAATTTTGGAGTCTGGCTGCATGTTTGAACATCCAGCCGCTGCCAAGTTCCGTCACCATGTCTTAGATGGAGACTGGGACAAGGTGGTAATCTGCTTGTCAACAACAGTGTCTTTTGGACGCCACATAATGTATTGTGAATTCGAGTTACATTCTAGCCCCACTACGTTGCAGTGTTTATTATAATTAAATGCATTATGAACATATTGGTAAAAAGGTAAAGGTAAAGGCTTCCCATACTCGTTACCGAGCGTTTAGCTCAGAGCTGATCCTGGTGTACAGGCAGTCAGCCTGCAGATAACTATAAATATAGGACAGAGGTTTAATTTTAAGACTTCATGCTCTATGCATAAACAATATGTATTACTTATTGTGCTTGTGTTTATGTGAAGTCACTCCAACTGTTATTGATGTCAGAACAGTATCACTTAACATGAAGTTACCATATACTTGCACTTAAATAACACACCTGTTATGCTGTTGCTTCCAGTCCAATTTCTCCATGGTCACATAGAAGTTCAGCATTGGTAAGTTGTGTGAAGGCTACAAACTATGATGGATATTGATTGAGTACTAATAATAATTGTCACGAAACCAAATGTGATTACTCTACATAAAAACTAGTTAAGCTATAGTTGAAGAAGAAGAAGACGGGACGTTTGTATGAGAACTCACCACTAAAGCGCTCACTTGTTTGTTCTTAAATTTAACAGTTTTACCTGACACGCACACATTTATCCACAAATGGAATGAGCTGTCCTGCCTTTACTCCCCAGCTGCAGCACATTACCACACTTTGGCCGGTACTCATTTCCTGACCCACAGAGGATAGGAGGATGAGTTGGCCGGAGTGGCTGGTTACATATCGAGATGGTATGCCCACCCAAAGATGGTCAGCCATCCCAGTACTAACTGACCGATAGTGTGGCAGCCGGGATCGAACTCACGACCATTGAGTCGCAAGTCCAGCACCCTAACCACTAGACTACTGAGACTACTGTTTGCCTCTGTTGTGCATGTTTGGGTTGTAACAGTGTGAATTGACAGGTATTGTGATTTGTGGTATGTCATAGGCAGAGTCTGATCTCCAGGAGCTTCAGCCGTTGCTAGATTCACCAAAGCTTATCACAGTGTGTTGCCTTCTCACTGTATCAAACATAAATTTGCTTAGGATTTAGTACCTTTGTACAAAATTGTGTCAAGTTTTATGAGATTCCGTCATGTCTGTCTGTCTGTGTGTCTGTCTGTTTGCAAGCATATCTCCCGAACCACATGCACGATCATTAACAAATTTTTTGTGCATGTTGCATATTGCCGTGGCTCGGTCCTCCGGCAGGGTGATGCAATCCCAAGGGGAAGGGGCAATTTTGGGGGTTTTTCTTCCCCATTGACTGTGCGTTGTATGGCATAGCATTTGGACCCATACGAGAACGGTTGAACCAGTCAAGATGCCATTTGGGTTAATGACGCGTGTATGCCCTAGGTACCATATGTTAGACTGGGGATCCGATCCCACAAGGGAAAGGGGCAATTTTCAGGGGAAAACGTAGCGGCCCATTGTACAGGAATGGGACACTACAGTGTGCTGTGCAAAAGTGGCTGAACCGATTGACATGCCATTTTGCATGAACACTCGGGTGGGTCCACGGAACCATGTATTGGATGGGGGTGCAGATCCCCAAGAGGAAGGAGCAATTTTTGGGGTTGTCCGGGCCATTCAAAGACTTTGGCATTCTTCGCTGCAGCGGTTGCTGCAGCATCGCTGCAATGGGATAATTTAATCTCCAATAATATCATGCAGCATACGGGATCATTCTGTATGCCAGGCAAGTGCAAATAGTATTCTGAAAATGCAGTGTATGGGTGCTCTAGCAGTATGAATTTTGCTACGAAGGACTGATTTAGCTTAAATTTACATATTTACCATAAAATCGGACAGAATTCAACTTCCTATTGTTGAAGGGCATAATTGTGAATAACTGTTTTGTAATCACTCGCAAACTAAACTCAGAGGAACGAAGAAATTTGATGATTAATGGGAAGAATTAACGGAAATGCGTGACGGCATTGTCATTATTACTATGGTAGTGGTGTGTTGCAGAAGAAACAAATGTTGATGCATGGACGTAGGAAAGCGAAGTTAATTTAGTGTTAATAGGACTTACATTAAGGAAGTATGTAGAGTTGAGGGTGCAATTGCACACCACGGGCGAAGTCTGTTATCTACAATTGACTTGTATAAGTTAGTGTATTATGCAAGCCGTCTTCATTACAAACTGTCTCATAGTTATAGTGCAAGGTGAGAACTGAGTTGTTACTTGCTGTGCTTTGTTAGAAGATGAAGTTTCTGCTGCTGGAGCAGAAGTACCTTGAGTCGCTGGAAGATGGACGAGTGTTTGATGCATTGCACTGCTTGCGTAATGAGCTCACACCGCTCAAGTTCGACACTGACAGAGTCCATGAACTTAGCTTGTGAGTGATATTTTGATAACAAGTATGACGATGATGACAGTGTATCCTGTATCATGGCAGATCAGCATCTGACTTAACACATGTTAGTTACAGTCAGTTTAGTCTCATTTTATGTGATTTTATCATAGGCAGTGCTGTAAGCAGAGCACTTGTGTTAGTAGCAACAAATCTCAGTGGAGAAGGGCAAATTACAGTCGGCTACAGCATCAAATACTATGAACAAATTCCAGTAGAACTTTGCAGACTGCAGTGCATTCGTGAGAACAACTGCCATTACGATGTTGGTGAAAATCTGTTGACAGTAAACAATGACATGAATGACTGTAAAGTGATATCAGCAGAACATTGTGATTTGTCACTGCATTATATCACCTTTCACTCATTTTTAGGTCAACTCTTCAGAGTCAGCCTAATAAAGCCGGTCTCAAATGTCTGTCCATGTGTACGTACGTCCATCCGTCCGTCTGTGCATCTGTCTGTCACAAATAGTTTTTTTGATTTCAGTGAAATTTGGCGTGTACATAGAGGTTAGTGAGTGATGCATGACAGTATGCAGTATGACCCAATCCAAGGTCAATGTCATGAGCCCTTGAAAGTTGGAAATCTGGCCATTTTCAAAAGCTATCTCCTCTGCCATTTACAATCGGAGCTGGCAACTGACCACGGATTCTTGAACTGCGGCACAGTATCTAAATTTTGTCATGCCGGATTTTTGATATTTGTCTTACTTTTTGTGTCACGTGACGTTCAAGCTGGTAGAAATGTCAGTTGTGAAGAGTCGTCCTTCAGTCCAGAACGGGGCTAATTGTTACTGTTTTCAGTTTGTAGTATGTATGTCTGTTTACATTCATAACACTAATAAGCTACTGATCAGTCTTACCATGCTGTGTACAGTTGTGTACATCAGTGCACTACAAGTGGATTGTATGTTGTGTACTGATGCATGTAGTCTCGTGGTATGTGGGAGTGCTAACGACCTTCGAGAGATGTCAAGCTGGGATGGCAAAGGTCCTGCATCACGCTGCAAACTCACTCATCAGCTGCAAGGTATGTCATTCGTAGTTATTTGCTTTAGCCATGCACATTCTGCAACACACTAATTGCTACTTTTTGCTGGTATTTTTATTTCTAAATTTAAATATTTTCAATTTGCTGTTTGAAATAGGCTACTGTGCCGTGAGCTTTTACTGACAATGAGGTTGTATGATCCATCTCCACTTCTCCCTGTCCCCAGTCATCTCTGCTGCAATTCTGATGTTTGTATTCCTGATTTTCAGATCTTCCTTAATGTTGTTTATCCGTGTTTTTGGTTGGATTTTCCCTCAGATGTTGCAGTGCAACACTTTAGTTAGCAACACCTGTTAACATCCATTTGTTTCACGTGTCCAAAAGTCCAAATCATCTTTTTCTCTGAATTTTGTCACATACTGTTTACGTTGCTGGATTTAACTTTTAATCTCTTCATATTGTTCCTGAGCCTCAGTAACCTAGAGACTTCTAGTAATTTTCTCAGCCATGACATTTCTCGAGCAAGAATTACTCCCTGAAGTGTGTCAAAAATGTGTATTTCTAGAAGTAAGCCGATGACAATGAACATGGTTGACCGTACATAACAGTTATGTGTATTTGTCTTTTCGTGTATGTATGTGTGTCTGTGTGTTTAAATGTGCCTGTGTCTAGCGCTGATGCCACCAACTGTGATGTTGCCTCCAAACCGGCTGCTGACACTGCTTGGTCAAGCTGTCCAGTTTCAGGCTGACCAGTGTCCATATCACAACACCAAGGCCGTTATGTCTGTCGACTCTGTCAGCCTGCTGACGGACCATGTCTGCAGCAAGTCAGTTCAACAGCTTCACTGTCAGTTGTCTCATTGTTTCTTTACTGAGTCAGTTAATCATTGTTATTGGTTTAACTTTTGTTCAGTGCTCTGGTAAATATGCACATCATCATCATTATCATTATCATCATCGGTGAATTTATGTAGACAGTCGATCATTAGTGCATTGCAAGAATCATCACAAGTTATGTCCATTTATCCACTTGTGTATGTATATGTTTTTGTGTCTAGACAGAACTTCCCGTGTCAGTCAACCCAAGTGCTGACAGATCACACTGATGAAGTATGGTTCTGTCGATTCTCTCCAGATGGCAGTAAACTAGCGACCGGCTCCAAGGATGGGACACTGATCATCTGGGCTGTTGATCTGGTGGGCAACACATTGCCATTGGTGGTTTATGTTTAGGTTTTTGCACCTCTTTCTTAATGTAAGGCTGGTGTGGTCTGCTTGCGTTATGCTTTGTTTTTTGTACATTTCGTGTTTTCGTGTGTATTCTAGTTACTCTGAGTTAGGTTATCTTGGGATTGAAACCAGTCACTTTGCTAATTATGATAGATTGACTGAGATACGATTTGAACATTTGGAATGTAAACGGTGTGGCTAAGTAATTTACTGTCCTATTGGCAACTAATGGTGTTCAAATCATACAAAACACATCCTTTAAATTTTGCATTTGTTTTTGCTTCTGGTTGCAGTTTAGCTATAATGTTGAATTTGTGCATCAAAGTGGGAAATATTATGGGTTAGGGTTAGTTGTCGATATTTGGCCGATAGTTGCCAACAGCTGCTACGTTGACTAGTGATACCGAAATGTAAAGATAAGGCAGATGTATCAGACATTGAACAACAACGTTGGAGGGAGACAGATTTGATCCGAGAATGACAAATTGTGATGGTGTTAATGATTGCATGAAAGTTTTGGTCCGTACTGAGAGGATTCATGTGTTCTGCGATAGTGCTGCCTTGAAAATGTTAACAACAGCTTTTTCTCTTACAGTTTAGAATATGGTGAAGGATAAATAATTATACGGTTGAAATTTATGTGTGATTTACCACCTGATAATTATTGTAAGTCAAATTGCTTGAGTAATTAATGACAGAATGCATTTGATTGTTCAGTTGAATTGATTGATGAGTTTAGGATCCTGGCATCTTGGTGTGGTATGAAGTCATTTGATGAATGAAAAAGGCTCCGTTGGTGATGTTAGTTCTTTCCCTGAGTTACGTTCAGTGCTTTGACACGGTTGGGTGACATCAGTGGCGTCTGGCTTGTAAAACCTCCCTACTCTAATTATCTCCGTCAGAGGATCTGGCTCAGGTCCATACATGAACCTCAAAATTTATGACACACGTCTAAAGTTGCAACCTCCACAACCTTCTTGTTATTAAATCCAGGAAAGAATGCTGATCAGACAGAACTGCCCCTGTGTACTTGACTGATGAACTGTTATGATTGAATGACAGATATGGCATATATTATACATGCAGGAGAACCAGACAGTGCGACAACGTCATGTGTTTGACGGACATGCATACGGAGTGTCGTACTTAGCATGGAGCCCAGACAGTCGGTACATCATTGCATGTGGCCCTGACGAGTGCTCGGAACTGTGGGTCTGGAATGTCGAGGTGTGTCCTGAGTCATCCGTGTGTGTATGAGTCGTGTGTCTAATGATAAGACTTGGCTTTACTTGTGAGGCGGCTCCGCTCTGCTTTGTATTGTGACGTTTGATACTCAGTTATGATCAGTACACAGTTGTTTTATTTTTGTGTAGAATTTTTGCTTTTTATTATTTGTGTTGCTTGTTAAAATGGTCAGCTGTATAGCAGCTGTTGTTATCAGACTTGCTTTCCTTACGTTTAGAGTTCACTTATGTGAAACGTGCACAAAATTGTTTATTTATTTGTCAAAACGTGTGTACACAAAGGTCATGTTTAAAGGTTACTGCTCTGGTGTCTTTGCTGCTGTGGACTAAACTGTGGTTGTAGACATGGCATATCACTGCCTGTATCTGTGTCATTGTCTGTGTAAACTAAAGAGTGGTTGTGCCTGCGTGATGTACACAGACGTGGGATTTACGAGTCAAGTTTTGTCAGTCAGCCGATGATAGCCTCACCAGTGCTGCGTGGTATGCCAATGGTCAGAAGTTCGTCTGCGGTGGTACGCGCGGACAGTTCTATGCTGTAGTAAGTCACCCATTTGTTCATTCGTTCATTTGTTATTGCGGGCAGGGGTCCAGCCTACTCTAGACTCCAGCTGTGAGACCCCATGTTGGTCCAATGTGCTATCCCACTGAGAGGAAGGGAATTGATAGGTGTGTGCGGTGTGTGTGCATGACATGTAGGGTGAAGGAGGCCTTGAGTAGGATTGAACAGCTTGTCAGGTGTTTCTAAAGCGCTTCCCCTCTAGGCATGGCTTACTGTCTGGCTAAGCCCAGACTGGCACTTATTTAGAGCCGGCCACCTGACTGGCACTTCTTCAGCACCAGCCAGAGGACTTTGCCACGTCTATTTGCTTCCGCTCACGTCAGAGTGGCTAATACATTGACGCTGCTAATCAAGGCATCAGCAATGGTCACAGTTTATAGAGGACACTGTCGAACCCTCTTTTTCCTGCCTCGTATTAACTCCCTGTTCATCATGTGCATAGGAATTATTGGAAATAATTCGTTGGTAGGCAGATGCGCCCGGGCTGAGTCGAACCCCGGCCACTGAATGTGTCATGCTCTACTGCACATGGCACCCAAGTGCTTTTACCACTGGGCCACATGGGCAGGTGATAGTCACTCACTGCTTCACATCCCGTGTTGTTGTCTCTTGCACTGAAACAATGGAGCCTACTGCATTTTCAGGCTGTAGGTTATAAAAGGCGACCAAACCTGGCTGTAGTTTTTGTGTTTATTTTGTGATATAGTATGCTGGCTGTGATTGAAAAGAACCCACCTGGAAAACTAATTAAAATGGAGGTGGCGTGTGTTAGATGTTGTGTATATTATGTCTAGAAAATGGACTTCTTCTTTAACGGCTTCTATAAAATTGATCACTTTGAGCGAAAACTTTGGACAACATGTCCGAGTGAGTGAATGCTGATTATGCCTGTATGAAAGTAGTTGATCTGTTGGTTGAGGATTATTTTGCTAGCAGTGACATAGTGAGAATACCAGTCAAAGGTTGTTGCCACCCGTCAGTTCTCTCGTCAGTTCTCTGAATGATTGTGAATGAGCAAAATATTGTGGTGCAAAATACTTACTTACTTAATGGGATGGAGTTGGCACTGGAAGGGGATGAGCAGTGAACATGTTGACCATGCACTGCCCACTCAACTGCAAAGATCATAGTGACAGATCTTGTGCTGGTGCTGTGTTCAGTTGTCCTGAGCCAGTCAAAACTTCGTGACTGTGTTGATATGTGTTCATGTTCTTCGCTTGTGTTGTTTTCAGGACCTGGATGGTAATCGTCTCGGCAAGTTGGACGGAGTCCGTGTCCAGTGTGTAGCTTGTTTGCCCGACAACAAAACTGTTCTTGCCGCCGACACTCACAAGCGCGTCCGTGCTTATGTGTTTGACGACCAACAAGACTCGACGCCGATGTACGTCATTTGCTCGTTGCCCAGTTTAACCTGCCTCTCTTGGGACCTCCTTCATTGCTGTTGTTTGGGCGCCAGGAATGGCATAAGGCTCATAAAAACATGCTTCAGTATTAGCCCCAAAAGTTCTCTTTTGGGCGTTCTGCCCAGCAAGGAGTAACTGGAAAACTGGTCAAACAGAAACTGAAAGTAGTAATAGTGGTAGGATTTGGGACTTTCGGTAGGGAGGGATAGTACAACGGTGGTTGAACTGTTGTCAAAACAAGCTGGCAAAATGGTTAAGTGATTAGCTGCATTAATTGCTTAGTTAATTCCAGTGATGTGTATTGTTTGATGATGACAAATTTTGGTTGCTGTAAATTTTTTGCTGTTGGGTTTTGAGTGATGAAACTTTATTAGAGCACTTTGTTAGTAAGTTTGACTAGAATATTTGCCACGTGCTGACAGTATGAAGCTAGTCAAATAACATTGTTAAAATACTTCTTTGATTCACCTTAAATGTTCGTTGCTGTTAAATATTCACTGTGGCTGTGACAGTGTGCAGGAGGATCATCCAATAATGTCGTTTGTTCTGAATGACTCGGGACAACTTGCACTCATCAATGTTGCTACACAGGTTTATAACACAGCAGATGCATCTTTTTGCACTTCTGACCTCCTATTAGAAGCCTACACATAGGTAGACATTTTGCCCCACTGCCACAAAACCGGCCCCGTATGGGCTTCGGGACTGTAATGCACCCTGATTCATTTGTTGATTTCTACACTATGTCAATTGTTGGTTTGCTTACTTAACTTCCTCACTTTCTTCCTTATTTATTTACTTCTTCCAGAATAGGCCCGTTCCATTTCCAGGTCAGAGGTTGTAGGAGGAAGCGGCCAAACCTGGCTTTAGTTTTGTTGTGTTTATTATACATTGTTGTATATTTTTTACGTATGCATCTTTGCTTTTGTTGTGTTAGATTTAGTTTTTAGTACTTAGTCAAGAGATTGGCTGGAAAGAACGTCTCCAGGGTGACATGTTTTGTTTTTGTGGGATGTAAAACTTTAATTAGTCGTGCAACACTGTCCCTGATTCCCTGCCACACTGACTGTGTGCAGACGTCTGTCTCTCATTACTGTAGCGGTTGGTGGCACTCGTACACACTACGTCAGTTGGTTGGTTGCGTGGCATAGTGGTGGAGCGTCGGTCTTGGCCGGCGAACTTTCCCTGTCATACGCTCAATCTGAAGCTGATGGGTGACCACTTATGTGGGTAAACCATCTACTGCAAGGTCAGCCAGCTAGGCCAACTCAGCCTTTTATCCTTTCGAGGTCGATAGATGAGTAGTAAGCTGATCCAGATGTGTGCCACCTTGCTCGGGCAGCGCCATCTGGTGAATACGAGGTGAATGTAGGATGGCTCATTCCATTCATGGATAAACGTGTGGGTGGCAGGTAGAACTGTGTGAACCCCGTGCCATTCCTGAGGGATTGTCACGCTGCTGGTCACTGTTCGTTGAGTGTAACCGTTGGACAGACTGCATTTCTTTTTTTTAATTTCATCAGCTATACTGTAATGTGCAGTATGAAGCATCACCGGTTGTAAAAGCAGAGTTGATGAAGTTCCTCTTATGGCATGCTGATTGTGCTTGTGGTAAAATATACAGCAGCATCATGCTATTTTTGACTGTCAAGTCAAGTTTATTACAACCTTGTGGTCAGAAACCAAATAGCACGTCATACAAAATTAACTACAGTAATGATGGATAACAAAGTTACAGTAATTACATGCGGTTATGAGTTACAATGGAGATCCATGAAACAGAACACAGAACAAAAATATAGCAATAAAACATATACAAAAAACGAATTGTAGCAAAAACAAATAGTGCGTTTCAATGATGTTAAATTGTTACTGGTAGTGTAATAGACCATAGTCAAGAAATGACTGATACTTCTTAGTTCTATTGCTTGGGACCGGGAGTGTTCGTGCATGCCGAAGTCTAGAAACAAGGTTGGGATCGCACGCCGGCGGCAACAGCGCATGAATACATGAGTCAGGCTGCATGATAGACTGAAAAAACTGCCTTGCTTGATCTATTCTACGAGTGTGTAACGATGATAGGGCTGCACAGTGCAAAGCACTCCTGTACAGCATGCCCCTGGTGGATTCGAAAATTATACGGATTGCCCGTTTTTTGAATCGATTCGATTTGGCATACTTCTTATACTTCCAGAAAAAATTGACTGTATATCTAGAGAAGTAGTATTTGATGGTGTGAAGAGTGAAGTCAACTAGGCTGAAGATTGGTGGTTATCTGCTTGCTGGCGCATAAATACTGTCTGACAACGTTGACATCACTATCACTGGTCTCTGTTTGCCAAGTCACTTAAAATAGGATCATAAGTAACGACTAGCCTAGTTCACAGTTTCACAGCCATGACATTTCTATGAAAATGGCCACATCTTTTGCAAACAAATTGTGCACTCACATGAAATTCCGTGAAACCTGTGATTTTCTGTGAATTTTAATGTATTTAGTTTGTACAGAAAACCTTAACGGATGAAGTGCGAAACCTTCAACAGAAGGAATTTATTGTTCACTGCATACCACACTTCAGCACACAGTAAATTAGTAATTTGCCAGTATTAGTTACTTTCTGTTTACACTTGTATATTTCTTGATAACTGTCAACTGATAAGTGATGACTGCAAAAAAAACATTTTATGGCTATCATTCAGGTCAACATAATTAGCCGGCATCCTCAGTTCAACACTGGAGGATTTTGTTGAAGCACTGTTTTACTGCCCAAATGCCCTTGCTGACACGTTTTGATTCGGGAGAAGGTGCTAGTGTTCTCCTTAGCGGTGTTACCTACACCATTTACATAGCATTTGATGAGTGATGTTAAAATTATTGTTATTAGAATTAGAAAGCATTTGTTAGTTAACGGTCATATAACACCGTGAAATAAGGGCCGGTAAGGCCCGCGACATTTCTGTGAATGTTCCATGAAATTGGGCGTATTTTCGAAACCCACATTGAAATGGCGCATTTTTTTCCTGTGAATTACATTGGCCCCCTAATCATAAGAGATGGTTTGTAGAGCAGAAACTGACAGAATGACTGTGGTACATTGTTACATGCAGGTGATTTATGCTGCTGAGGCTTGAGTCTATACATGCAGCTGATGAGTGTCGATGACTCTGATGTCGTGTTTGCAGGGCGTTCATTTGTGGGACGTTGTTGACAAGTGTCTGGTGCGCAAGTTCCACGGTCTGACACAAGGCTACTACACAATACACTCGTGCTTCGGTGGACTCAACCAGGACTTTGTGGCTAGTGGCAGTGAAGGTTAGTAGCACATACAGCCAGACACATAGAGGGACACTGAGACACACAGACAAAGAGACACACATACAGAGACACTGAGAAACCTGGACTGAGACACAAAGAATCACACAAATTAGTGTCTGACAAATTGTTCCTGTTTTTATCGCTGATGATGCTAAAACTGTCGAACTGCTAAACTTGTCGGCAGTTTCAGCCATACAGTATTTTGAGAACTGAACTGCTTTTGACGTTGCTCACTGAGCAAATAACAGGAAATACAGTGCACATGCATTAGAATCAGCATTGTACACTGTGACTTGATGAATTGTGTTTTAATGTTTGTTTGTAATATTGTTATGTTATTATTGATGTGGTGCAGTTACAGGGTGTAGCGATATAAATAGTCTCTTAAAGTCGGGGTATAGCGATTTTTTTCTTTTCATTGTTTTAAAATAAACTATTAAAAATGGTTAATGGTGTGATTTGAATACTTTTATTTGAAACATAACTACAGAAAAAAGAAATTATTCTTCTCTCTGTAATGAACAGAATTTGCGATATTTCATTAGAATTAGATATTCTTTGCCCTTAATCTGACTGCAGGAAGTTGGTACTCGGTAGTCTCGTTAAAAAAATCTTTGAAACTGAATATGTCTCTTAA
>Ga0209363_1000900_pt1 | contig 13063 bp, 6 predicted proteins | sample WorMetexBAHAMAS3_FD_187385 | JGI IMG/M metagenome (GOLD analysis project Ga0209363, IMG submission 187385) | Marine gutless worms symbiont microbial communities from Max Planck institute for Marine Microbiology, Germany - Inanidrilus exumae... | ecosystem: Host-associated > Annelida > Digestive... | reverse complement strand
CGTTCATACGCCGATGCAAGCGATTGCGATACAGTGGCGACGACATTCCGGAGGTGGCGGAAATGTTTGAGAGTAACGATAGGGCTCTGTTTAGCCGAATCATACGAAACGACAAGTATGTGCTGCAGCATTACCTGCCAGAACGTTACAAACTGGAGTATAACTTGAGACCACGGCAGCACAACAAGCAACTACTTACAAAGACGACTGAACTGAACAACCGTGACTATATTGTGCGGATGCTGTATAAAGACGCATATTGAAATGACACACGCACAGATACCTTGCTTTAATGACACTGTTAAATTTATGTTTATAGTACAGACAGCAATGTACCATTATGATATGTATGTGAAAGTTGCGTATGACAAACTTCGGTAATAAACGAAGATGATGATGATGATGATGATGATGAAGAGACGCCTTATATGAGCGCACGAGCTCGAAAAGCCAGATTTAACTTTAAATGGTATCTGTACTGAATATCTATACTGCACAATATTGTTAACGAAATACTGAATATTATTATTAGACGCATCGCATGTATTAAATAGATGCGGTCTATTGCGACATACGCAGCTGTCTCTCTGTCTTGGTTATCTAAGTTACGAAATAATACAACTTTTTATAATCCGTGTAATGCACTGTCAGTGTATTGTGGCGTTCCTCACACGGAATGATCATAAATTTTTTTTAAAAATAGATGTCGTCTAAAGCCACTTGCGCCATTTATGCTTTAAGAATCAGACGATTTTGGTAATTGCTGATCACTTTAATGTTTCCTGTACAGTAATCTTGTTTCTTGTAGAGCACTCGGTCCGGCGCGCCTGTGTGTACGTAGTGCGGAACTAATAGGCCTACACCAGTTTGAACTAAATATTAAATGACTTTTAACCGTAATATTTGACATGCTGACTCAACTTGACATTATCTTCGCCGTGTTTGAAAGTGAAGGTCATAGTTTAAAGTTCAAGGTCACTAAAGGAAAATGTTGCTAAAGTGGCCGGTGCTACCTCGAGTGAAGGCTTTCTAGCTTTGGGCAGTTAAAGTATTTATGCGAGACCGAGACATGACCAAGAAAAATGGCTAGCATCACTGTTTTGACTGCATAACACAAGAAACAAGAGCTCAGCAAGTGCTGAGATAAGCGACCGGGTCGAATTACAGTGTATTCATATTCACACCCAAAAGGCCAATCGTTACTAGGGGCGACAGTTTTTTGAGATTGCGTAGCTTTAAAATTAGTTGTAACGACCTTAGTTTGCATAAAACTGGTGATTAATTCATGGCGATTTGCAACTCCGGAGAAACGTTATTGCAAGAAGCGACCGGTATACGGCCGTCAGCGGGCACAGGCGTACCCGGTGGCTGAAAACGGACAATATTGTTGGTATATTGTGTGATTTGTGTGCGTAATGTTATCGCAGTGATCTCACTGACTGAGGCGTGACAGAACCCATGTTACAATCTCACAGCGGGCAGTTGTGTTTATCATAGCATCAACTACGATTACCCGGTCTTCGGCACTGGCTGCGCACCCGTAATGCAGTGGCTAGGTCAAATGAATCTTCCATCCTTCGTGGGACGGTAAAATGACTGTCAGCTTTCTGATACGTAATAACAACACGTACGTCCGTCTTCGGGGACGGCCGTATATCCACACATGCCGATCCTACTCATGGCCAACATGCGCACTGAGCTGCCATGGCGCGGGCGACTTGGGCGATTCGTCCAGGCCGATTCGTCCGATTTTTGGCCTTTGGGGAGCAAGATTCCCAAAATGGGAGATTTCCTGCATTGGACGCCGATGAACCGCCGTGCAAAATTTGACGCCACTAGCTTTATCCTCGGCGGAGAAATCCGTAACAGTACAAACAAACAAACACAAACACACAAATAGTAAACGATATGTCCACACCTTGCCTATCGGCATATGTGGATAATAAATGGAATGGTGGATGCACAGTATATGGTAGCAGTTTACCGGAGGACTCACAGCCTAAGTTGGTTGATTTGATCTGAGGGTCGGCGGACATCACTCTGTGGGCCTCAGTCTGCATTTATCACAGTCAGCTCTCGCAAATGGCTTCGCCACGATGTCATCACCATAAACATTATCATTGGCATTATTATCATTATTGATATTAATATTTAACGCGCTGCAGCCTGACGACTTCGACCCATTAGGTCCATTGCATTCAGATAGCTGTCGCTTCTGCTGAAATAGGGATGCGCGGTGTTAGGAAATGCCCGACGATAATATACCGTCTCAAAAATACCGTGATACCGGTATACCGCGGTATTTCGTGACGTCATCAATTGTAGACAACTTCTGCAAAAATCCAACCGTGCGAATCGTCTGCATGTGCTCTCGCCGATACTCTTTTTCATACCCTTCTACTTAACTAACTAATATTTAATGATATTAGCCTATATGTAAACTTTCTGCCACTGGACGTGGTTGTCATGTTGCTGGCATTTATGTTGGAGTTTTAATGTATGCTGATGACCTGCTGCTAATCTCATCTACATGCAGTGATTTACGTAGAATGCTGCGGACGGTATTTAGCAAGCTCATGGTATGTAATACCGTCACTTTTAATACCGCGGAATTTTTTGACACCGGTATACCGCGCATCCCTAGCTGCTAAACCATTGTAGGTGCATGACTTCCGCCATCTCATGCATTGTGAATGTGCGTCGTCTATGTTGACAAACTTGATGCCTTGATGGAAGATCGACTGTTCTAATGTTTTGTTTACCATACCTAAACTACTGCCGAAATTAGTAACAAAATAGCAACATTATGGCATACATTCGTTGCTTTAAAATGCTCAACGATGAGTCTAATCGTTAACGAGCTACACGAATAGTCGATGTGGTGTAAGGCTAGTCTGTCGCTAACAAACTAATGTACCTGTTTGCTATCGGACTGTTGACATTATTTAGCTCATTTGCCGTCTTATGTGGCCTGATTAATATATTTGTACAATGTACAATATAGACTACATTATTTTTATTATTTAGACTGAAAACGCCGATTTATTGATCACCAGCGAATTAGTAGTAGTAGTATAGTAGTAGTAAATTCTTTATTGAAAAACTCTCACAGACGCAAAGTTAATAACAATTTAAGTAAGCAATATACTATACAACAATGATAAGACAATATCACAGCTAAACGTAAAGATCCAAGAGCCACGACAGTGTTAATAAATGTCTTTGTACAGCATGCGATAAATAAAGTTTTTGCGAAGATACTTAAATTGTAGTTCCGATAAGGACAGTCCATGACGGGCACGGAGGTTGTAGCTAGTTTGTTTGTGCGGAGGAAATAGTTGCCACAGGACATGATGAGGATTGTGTAGAGTAGATCTGAAAAGAGTTTAATCGTAATCATTGTAATTCTTCAAGAGAGGGACAATTTACGGGAAGGTAGCCATAATGGAATGCCTTGGAGATTATGGCTTTGAGCTTTGATGTAGGCTATCGTCGGATTTCATCAATCCCCTCCAAGAGGGACTTGCATAAGTTATTTGAGTAACGAGGATAGCCTGTGTCACTCCCCAGAGTGCCTTATCTTGTACACCATGTGTGTTGTCAGGGCATAGAGAGCGCTTCCTGCCTTTGCGGTTACATTTTGTATAATGATGACCGAATGACAGTGTGTTAAAATCGGCCCCAAAATGTAACATGTAGGCCTAGCCCCGACGAAGAAACAAAGAGATAGATACATAGATAGATAGATAATGTTAATAAAAAAATCCACATGTAAACTCGTTTTCACGCATGCGCAGATCGACAACTATGTGAACAATCGACCCGCTTCTAACACTGCGTGACATCATTACCATCATCATCGTCATCATCACAGCAGAACAGATTGTATAGCCGTCCTATACTGAACACTATGGACCGGGCGATGGCGCCGTCTGTCTGTGTACATGACCGCGGTCACTCTGGCAACGGTTGCGCGATGCATTCAGTTCGGCGTTGAGCGGTTCACGTCGCTGATCTCGCCGCGCGTAATAACTCGACGCACTATGACCGTTCATTCCAGCAGTCTATACAGTACAGGCGCCGCTCGCACAGCGCTCTGGGTTATTGCTTATCCGGCAGTCGGCGCCACGGTCTGTTGCTAGCGAACGTTGGCGTTGGTCGTAAAAACAACAGGCGCGGCGGCCAAGTGTCGCGTGCCGCTATGCTGCGGGAGTAATTAAGCAGCGCCGAGGGACGCGACACATTTGACGCACATAGACCATGCACAGGTTCGGCGATATTGATACGTTGCGCAGTGCAAGTCCTCTTTCATCAGGTGCGCCGGCAGAACGCTAGACATCGATCAATAGTCGTTGTCCTACCAGTCTCGATATATTCTGCCATTTCTGGAACTCCACATTCCGATCATCCAAAATGTAGTCGACATTTTTATTTTTCATCAACAAACTAGAAGAGTAACAATAGAGGAGGTTAATTATTTTGTTGTTATTAGGCCTGTGACGTAATTACGAAACTATTTTTCTTATTTAATTTTCCCCGAAATCCATTTTAGTAAAGCGACACCCGAAGAGTCCCTGTAACTATAGCGACCGCTCGCTATGACTCAGCCCATTCCTATAACTATTTCTAATGATCGTCAAATCTGCACTAACAGCACTTATTGGCCCAACCGGCACATGAGTCGGCACTGCTACCGGCATAAAAGCCAGGACGAAAACGAAGCTGATCACCTTTGCTATGTTAAGCGACGTTAAACGTTAGTAACAGTAACAGTAAGCTGATATCTCGTCCAGGTCACTGCCGTGCACTGTCGGGGTTACACGATTATTCTTTGTTTTACAATTTGCTAGTTCAGTTTTAACTTCATTGCTTTCGTCATAGTCGATTTGACGATCATCGTCTGTTGTATATCTAGTCTAGAGGACCGGCTCTTGTCAGGGCAACCCAATTCAGAGAGAAGCGAACGAGGGCGTTGCTCTTCGTTGTGTTATCAAGACGCCTACGCCGAACGTTACTCGACGCACCTCTAAACGCTGCTACTAAGTGTAGTTCGATGACACGATATGGGATCGTCGAACGAGTTCGCCATTTCAAGATACTGCGGTTGGCCACGAAAAGATGCGAAAGTTTGCGTACTCTTTCGCCACATAAGATGTTAGCCACAGTCGGCTCGAAGCTAGATTTCAGCCGAATATTGGATTCACTTTACGGCGCATTCTGGCGGTGTTCACGCGTTGGGCTATAACTCCGCCGAAAGTGAACCGATTTGGATGAAATCTGGAGCACTCAGATTACCGGGGGCTGGCTATGGCAGATTTTGGGCGCGATCCGCGCATTAATGATAGCTGGAGAGCCAGGCGAAATTTTGCTTTTGTCAGGTAAGCAACGCACGATTTCACCGATTTCCCGTCGGCCAAATTTCGTCGATCGGTGTCGCGATGAAAACTTTCGGAACATAATGTTGAAAATTTTACTGTAAGAGGTCGTTTTTCCAAAAAACGCAAAAAAAATTTCAGAAAATTTTAACGTCTTGCGACTTCATGCTGCCATAACTTTACAATAATTACAGATCACCGGAAATTCACTACCAAAATAACCATCTACGGGATTTCTAATTTCCGCTTTTACCATTGGAATCAATTCAAAGTCATTCTCCTGGCCAGTATGGTCCATACACGGAACGTATTCCCAAAATTTTCGGACACGGATGCGCGTTGACAACATGGCAGATAACGCTGACTCTGTCTGTCGCAGGCAGCGAATCACCATCGACTATCGAATCACTCACAACATGTTACAGGCCGCATCGCAGCGATAGCGGCCTACCGAGTAGCGTGGTCGGTCGGTCTGTCTGTCTGTCTGTGTCTCAGTTGGTCTGACTGTTGGTCACGTTCATGAGCCCTGCAAAAACGGCTGGACCGATCGAGATGCCGTTTGGGGGACTAACTCACATGGGTACAAGGAACCATGTGTTAGAAGGCGGTCAACATCGAACGAATCACTTCGCAGCCACGAGAATGACAAATCAGCGATGCGACCTTTTGTCAAATTACTTTAGATACTTTTTTTTCGCTTTCGTGCCGTAGACGTTTATATTTTATTGCTGTGTCCGACGTATGCAGCGAGTGTGTTGTGTGTAATTAAAGGCTACATTAAAAGTGTAACTAATCAATGTGTAATTTCGGGTATCACCTCATTCTGTTTCTGTCTCGTACTATGCTCTTAATCAGTTATCACCAACAGCGAACCATGTGCCGAAAACAGAATATTGCGTCAACATGTTCAGTAAAGTCATTCACTGAAAACAGACACAATTGTCCACAGTTTCAGTGAAACCTTCAACGGAAACAGCTTTTACGGGCCACGCCAGGTGGAACAGACGTCAACAGCGGCTAATAACACTTTGCAATTGACTTGCGTCGTCCTCCTAATAACACTGACACTGCCAGTACCGTGCGAGTGAGTGTGAGATTGGCTGCTTCAATAAGACACCGTAGGTTCAATAGCACGGCAACGTCACAGTGAAGTTTCATCCAGTAGACTAGACGGCTATATTGTGTGGAATGCCCACATTACAGTATTCGGTTCGAAGTGATCGGCTATCTGTGCACAAGCTGTTTACTTCCTGTATTCGACGATGCCTAGTGTCACATGCCTGCAACTGAGTGATGTCGGCGTCATCTGCCGTATTACTTATTTACAGTTTCCAATTCAGGCCTACTTTTCTTCCACGTCGGTCAGCCAGGCGGCACAAAGGCGTTCTTGGTTTACCCAATATCCGACATCGGTCGTTTCCGAAAATTTAGGGCGGTTTCTTGTACGAATCGGACATGCTAGGAGAATGACTTTGAATTGATTCCAACGGTAAAATGGAAACTAGACATCGCTTAGAGGGATAATTTGGTAGTGAATTTCTGGCGGTCTGTAATTATTGCACAGTTATGAAAGCCTGAAGTCGCAAGACGTTAAAAATTTTTGAGAAATTTCTGATTTTTTATATAACGACCCCTTGTGATAACATTTTCAAAATTCTGTTCCTAAAATTTTCATCGACGTGTTGTGTTCAAATTTCGTGAAATTTGGTCGACGCGAAATGGGTGAAATTGTATCGTACGTTGCTTACCTGACAAAAATAAATTTCGCCTGGCTCTCCAGCTGTCGCTACTGCGCGGATCGCGCCCAAAATCTGCTAGGGCCAACCGATGACATTGTACTCAGTCACAGTGTTTTATAATTCATCCAAATCGGTTCACATTCGACGGAGTTGTAGCCGAACGCGTGAACACCGCCAAAACGCGCCGTAAAGTGAATTTAATATTCGGCTGAAGCATAGCTTCCAGCCGTATAACAATTTATCGTACATTCTTAATTGTTCTGCTCAGCTTTTTCAACACTCGCTACTTAGCCCCCGTTAGTAAATTCGTGCTGTTTCACGAGGTATAGGAGTTAGAAAGGTTTCAAACAGAAAAGGTGACCTTCACGAGCATTGGCAATGGTGCCATTCTATATGCCACATACGATTTTCTATTAGACTTCAATTGCAACCATGTCTCTATCTTGCACCGTTTCCGATATATTATCACTTATTTCCCTTAAACTTGAAGAAGTCACGTGACCCTGAACACATCCTTTCGGTGGTAATCTATTATTCGTGCACTAGTACAGCTCTGTATCAATCAGCACACGACATTTGAAGTGCCTAGTTTCACCGACTCCAAAGATATGATTGGGGGCAAAATTTAAGAAAACTGGTGACGTAAAGTAAAGTAAAGTATACGTCGATTTGTATAGCGCATCGTCGTAACTATCTCTAATAAGCTCACGTGACCCTGACGACACCCATTAAGGGGTAGTCAGTCGTCAGAATGGCTAGCATTTGATATATTCTAGTTGCATACAAAATTCGGCGTCTCTAGCTTTAGCCGTTCCGGAGATATGATTGCAGGCATCGAAATAGAAAATGGGCCATGTGACCCTGACCACGCCCCTTTTAAGGGTCATTTGTTATCAGTGTGTTGGGAGTGGACTTGACATAGCCTTTTACCTGTGTACAAAATTTGACCGCTATAGCTTCAGCCGTTACGTAGATATGGTTGGTGCCCACCAAAATTTAAATGGTTCACGTGACATGACCTCGTCTCTTTCAGGGTCTATTTTTGTCGTCCGTGGGCTCGTACTTGCTACAATCAACCTACGTACCAAACATTTGAACTCTCTGTCTCTGCACCCACTACGAAGACATGAAAGGCGAAAATGGGGTGGTTTACGGTATTAAGGGGTCACTCAAAGTCACTGACAATAGCGCCATTTGATAGAGCGCGTACGCGTTCCTATTAATGTTTCATAGTAACTGTTCCTACCTTGCACCGTTTTAAGATATACCGAGATACTGGTCGAAAATCGCCGATTTGAACATACCGCACCACTACTTAGCGCCTTCGTTGGGGTGACCCCGTTGGAATTTCGCCGAGATGTTTGGCATCAGAAAACTAGAATCTCGGTGATATCATCTGGCGTTATTTGCGTGATCCTACGTTTAGCTATTTTAACGCAGTACCGGCTTGTGACGGACGGACAGACACAACGACAGCATATACCGCGCTAGCATAGCGTTGCGTTGCTCGGTCCTCCTTAGACAACAATGCAATACGTTGTAATGTACATCCCGTTTCGTAGATGACGAAATGGAGCCAATGGGACAGAATCAAAGACAACGTTATATTGTGTTCAGTTCGCCAGGTGTCGGCACGGAACGATGTTGCTGTCTAACATCGCAGGCTTCTTAGCCTTTTTGACAGTTAATAACGGTGTTTTCTAAAATTATCATGTTGTACCGTCTACGACAGTGAAATAAAGTGCTGTAAACGAAGTCGGGCGTTCGAAGTCCAGAGTTCTGGTTAGATCGTGACGAGGAGTACCATCCGATCATTTTAGGTAGCTTTATATGATCCAGGAATTTGTCTTAGGGCCGGACTATCTCCTCTGCCCTCTCTCCCCCTCTTCTTTCTTCCATTCTCTCGCCTCCCTTCCTTTCCCTCTCCTGCCCTCCCTATTCTCTTAGATGTAATTTACCACTTAAAGCAGCGTAGCGGTCTGGGGAGCGCTGTAAGCTCCCTCATGGGGTCCGGGGCGGAAAACGAATTTGGTGCACTCTAAAGCTGTGAGAAAGCCACTGGAGGCAATCATTTTGAGTGCATGTTTTACAGTACAAGAATCGACAATTTGGACGATTTGAACTATAATAAGCGTATATGAACAGCTTTAAACCGATGTGCAGTTGGTCGTATACGGTAAGACGCGGCCGCATGCTTTAGTACTGTACTGCAAGGATCTCGAGTTCGAATCCCACAGGTGGGATTCTTTTTTAGTATTTTGAATTACGTGTGCGATATCGTCGTAAAAAGGTTCACGTTCGCTATCTCTCATCTCCTGATGAGCGCTTGCACAGTCTGTGCCATGCTATAATGCTATAGCTGCGGACAGATAATAACATCGCAAGTTCGCAACGTACCTGCAGAGTGCAGACTACCAGTATAACAACAACACGAGCCTTAGCATTGCCAATAGACAATATTTCGACTACATATATCGTTGACAGACTTTTTCACTCTACGAGTCCCGGCAGCAGTCACTTATCAGGAGTACCGTGACGGGTCGGTCCGTCGCCCAAAGGGGGGGGGGTCCCTCTCTAAATTTGCTAATATTATATGCTGCGGAGAAGTTTTAAATAGCAAAGTGACCTTCAAGTCAACAAGATCACTAGAAATGGCACGTTTCCATCATTGTGTCTTAAAATTTCAAATATTTCAAATAATTCAAATATTATTGAATATAATAATCAAAATGAAACGATTTAAATCATTCTGGTACACGGAATCCGGAGTAAATTTCATACCACAAAATCAAATATTCGTTCACCTGACCTGTAAAGTGATGGAGCAACACCGTACATTGAGAAATTCGACGATGTCATTGTCAATAATAAATCGTCTTGAGCTGAGCATTCGCAGCTGCACTTGGATTAATTACCAGAGCACAAAATTGAGTTTATTTTTCGATCATGAGAAATTGTTCACTGTGGCTTCCCTACGAACTCACAAAATGATCTGGCATGTATAACACACTGGTGGCAGCACAGAAGCGTGACGTCAGCGTTAGTCGTCTTGCGCACGTGTCGCATATTAAGTAAGCCCATAATGGTCTCGGTTGTGGTATCGAGACTCAGTTCAACCCATAGGCGTAGCCAGGATTTAGTCCTGGGTGGCACTAGGGGTACATCTTCCCTTCCCTTCCCATCCCCTTCCTTCTCCTCCCTTTCCCTTCTAAAGGGGGTTCGGGGGTGTCACCCCAGGGAAAATGTTTGAAATCCTAGATGCCCGTAGGTGAGTTTTAGAGCATTTTGGGCACTGAAATGTTTGTTTTGCAAAGCCAGTTTCGTGCTAAGCAAAACAAATTTTTCGACAGGAGTTGACCTAAACAACGCAGCCGCCAAAGCTGGGCTGGAGTACGTAAATGAATAAATAAAGATAAAATAATATCAATATTCAATAAAATTTAAATGCGTAGTAGCGATCTAGGGGTGCACATGCATTCACTGCACCCCTGACTATACGCCTATGGTTGAACCAACCTAATTTTTAGTAGGCCTATTATCGAGACGTGTTGCTGATGCAGAGGTTGCTGTCAGCATCGGCAGAGACGTGAAGCAGTCGAACAGCTTCTGTGCCGTGAGACATATACCCGTTCATCGTCATCAATGCTAGCCAACAGTCCTGACATAAGTCCAGTGGATTACTGTATCCGGGACGCGATGTGTGAAGTGTGTAGTTACTAAGTATCAATAGAACGTGGACGGAATTGCTGCAGCGATTTGTTGAGACTTAAGCTGAATGTCGTACAGCATCACGGATGACGCAACTATTTTTAAGATCATTCATAAGACTGGAAGAGTGTATGTCAACGCAGAATATGGTCGATTTTAACAGTTCCCGCGATTATGCTTGCCTGAAATTATTCAAGTTGCCGTATAACACAAAACAACCGGCTGTTTTCAAAACCATCGACTTGTGGAGTAACAATAAAACCTCAGCCAGATGAACGAGTTCTGCATTTCACGTTCCTGAGATATGATTGCGGGCATCGAAAATGAAAATAGGTCATGTGACCCTGACCACGCCCTTTTTAGGGGTGGTTTATAATCCGTAGACTAGAATTTTATACAGTTTACCTGCATAGGCTGCATGTATGCAAAATTTGACGATTCTATCTTCAGCAGTTCCAGAGATATCATTAGGGCCACAAAATGTAAAGTGGGTCACGTGACTCTAACCACACCCTTTTTAAGGGTGACTTGCCTTCCCTATACAGGGAATTGACCTAGCCTATCTGCGTACAAAATTTGACTAGGCCCTACTCTAGCTTCAGCCGTTCCAGATATATGCTTTGTGCCCACCAAAATTAAATGTTTCACGTGACCTGACTATGCCTTTTTCATGGATAGTTTGCCATGAGTTGGCTAGCACTTTGTATGATCAACCTATCTACCACATTTTGAGTCTCTACCTCCACCCACTGCGAAGATATATATGTCGTTTATTCACCACAAATGTATGAATTGACATGCTAGTAGGTAAAAATATCGAAAATGGGATGGTTTGGGGTAGTTAGGAGTCACTCAATGTCATTGTAAATAGTGTCATTCGAAAAAGCGCATACGAGTTCCTTTAGTCTTCGTATTCCATAGTAACCATGTCCCTATTTTGCACCGTTTCTGAGATATAGCGACATATGGGTCGAAAGTCGCCGATTTGAACATACCCCACTTGTTTGGCGCCCCCGTTGGGATGACCCCGTTGGAATTTCGCCGAGATTTTGGCCTCAGAAAACTAGAGTCCATGGGCTATCGTATGGCGTTACTGGCGTGATCCAATGTTTAACCGTTTTTGGTATAATACCGGCGTGTGACAGACAGACGGACAGATAGACGGACAGACAGACATAGCGTCGCGCGGTAAAAACGGCTTTGAACTTTGTGTCAAACCGTCCGTGATAAGGGCATGGTCAGGTCATGTAATCTATTAAAAAATTTTGGGGGCTCCAATCATATCACTGGAACGGCTGAAACTAGTCGTCAAATTTTGTACACAGGTAGGCTATATGAATTCTAGCAATAGGATGACATATCACCCACTAAAGGGGCGTAGTTATGGTTACGTGACTGTTTTAAAAATTTGCAGTTTGTCACAATGCAGCGCGTCGCGGGGGTTCTTCAGCGACAGCTGAGAGCTACTTGTACTCTTGTGAATGCCAGCTTCTTCTAGTCGGCCTTGCTAATGTTGCTTATGTTGATTACTTACTTACTTACTTACTTATGTCAATGTGCGTCGACAGGTACTACACGTCAATCCTGGACAACAAGGTCTACGTGATCGTCTACCGCATAATTCTATTCCTGCTCGTCCAGTACCTCATCCCGATGGTCGTGCTGACCGTTCTCAATAGCTACGTCATCATGTCTCTACGTCGTTCGACGGCGTATCGTACTGGTGTCCTGCTGTCCTACCGCGCTAGAGAGCCTCGCCTCGGCTCCATACGATCGTTGAACTCCGTCACGGCACCGGCCGCCGTCTCGACTCCACGCAGGTCGCTGCCGTGCTCGTCGACGTTCGAGTCCGCCCGCCGAGTGACCATCATCGTTGTCGTGGTCGTGTTGATGTGCATCGTCTGCTACACGGTCGCGATGGCGGCACAGGTCATCTGGTCGCTGCAGATCGGTTTCCCGCGCTGGTTCGGCGACTCCGCTGCGTCGCTGGAGCTCTGTCGACGCTACGTCGCGCTGATGAGCAACCTGCTCATGACGCTCAACTCGGCGTCCAACTTCGTTGTCTACTGCCTCTGCAGTCGCAACTTCCGCGCGGTGCTCGGTCGTCGACTGTGCTGTGACGACTGCTGCTGCCGGCGGCGTCGACGTCGGCGCGAAGCGACCGGGCGACAGTGCGGCTCGCCGCCGGCCGAACGAGCGGGCGGCGCGGGCGACGTCATCGCGATGGCCGCGGTGCCGAGC
>Ga0209363_1000899_pt1 | contig 13064 bp, 6 predicted proteins | sample WorMetexBAHAMAS3_FD_187385 | JGI IMG/M metagenome (GOLD analysis project Ga0209363, IMG submission 187385) | Marine gutless worms symbiont microbial communities from Max Planck institute for Marine Microbiology, Germany - Inanidrilus exumae... | ecosystem: Host-associated > Annelida > Digestive... | reverse complement strand
TTTCCGACGTCTGCAAACCTATTTAGATCGCCCGTTCTGTGAACGGTCGATCTTATGTTTTGCGCATGTTTCTTTTTTATTTTGTTCCCAACTCTTTTTTTCCGACGACTGCAAGCCGATATTTTCGAAACTTTTCCACATGACGTGGCTTTACTCGAAAAAGAAGCCCTGCTATGCTGATTTCCTAAAAGTGCCCCCTAACAAAAATGAGGGGCAAAAAAACCCAAATTTCGAAAAAGAAGCGCTGCTATGCTGCTAAATCACCATATCTGTAAGATGGAATCAAGATCAAAGTAGCGTTACATGAAAACATTCTGTTATAGTCAATGAAACAAAAGTCAACTTCACAAAAACGATAAAGAAACAAGCAAAAGAGCAGCGGTTCGGGGACAATCGTTTAGACACACAAAACTAAAAAATAACGGGATAAGGCTTCATTTCTTAGCTTACTGTTGAAACAGGTCTACCAAAATTACCGTCGACTCAAATCTATCCAGTTACTGAGGGATAAAGCGAAGCTGTGGTATTTGACAAAACGTAGGGATTATAATTAGCTGTCTTTAATGCGGCTGAATGGAATTTAACAAAACGTAATAGAAATATACGTAATGCGACAAAAATAATGAGTGCTTGAAAGACCTTCTTGAATATCAGCAAGTACGGTGGTCTAGTGTGACTGTCTGCGTTTGATCCTTGAGATTTCTTCTCGGCACTATCGCTGTAATGTTGAAAAAACGGCTGCAACAAATAGCACCATATACATGTCAACGTTCGTCAACCGTCGTTCCGTGTACGTTGCTATAGTACCATCACAGCATTCAAATCAAATCAAATTTATTTTGCCATAAATTCAGTACAAAATATAACAATGAGTTTGCATTGCATTTGGCTGGACAGACACAGGCGATAACTTCGCACTTATGTCTGCCCATGGCTATAATATAATGAGTTATGTATGCTGCAATATTAACTGAACTGGTTAAGATAGTAAACAACAACAACATGCTCGGCTGCTAACAAGGTAGCAGCGAACAAGATTGTAAACTATGGCGCGCTGTCTGCCTCTCACATCTTTTTTCCAATGGCAGTTGACAGTGCTGGCACCTGGAACCAGTCTGCCATTGAGCTGATCCAGGGCATTGGCAGACGCATCACTGCAGCCACGGAAGACACAAGAGAGACGGTGTTCCTGTTCCAGTAGGCCTAACTGTCTATTGCTCTCCAAAGTCGGAATGCAATCGCCTTCCTGGCTACATTTGACGCCGTGTGATACGCCGTTGTGGTCGTTGTTTTTGCTTAGCTTAATTTTCATGCCTGCGGCTTTGTGCTGGTGGGCTAATAATAATAATAATAATAATAATAATAATAATACCATGACAATGTTAATGGTGCTGTCACCAGCCATTATGAAAGTTAACCCAGTTCATTTGTTGAGTACAGACTCAGCGTCAGATGTCCGCCAACCCTAAGACCAAGCCTACCGACTTAGGCCGTGAGTCCTTCGGTAGGCTGCTACCGTCCACATCACCGTCGCCATTTACTATTATTACTCAGACCGAAAGCCGACACTCATTTTACCGTCCCATGGAGGGTGAAAGGCTGAGTTGACCTAGGCACTGCAGTAAGGGTGTGCAGCCGGTGCCCGAGGCTGTATATCGCAGTGGCGTCGTATGATAAACACAACAGTACTGCCAGCGATATGATTCGAACCTATGTTCTCTCATACCGCAGTCCAACATGTTACCAATAGACCACTGCGGCCTCAGTGCAGACACGTGGGAGTGGACAACTTGCCTCTAAAGCCCCGTCCACACCAGCAACAATGTCGAAGCAACATTGTCGAATGCTACAAGTCGAACTATCTTTTCGACGAAGTCGAACGTTGCTTCGACATTGTTGCCGTTTTGATAACAATGTCGAACGAGTATTTTATCGTGAAATTTCGTCCTTTCGCTAAGTCAAAGCAAACTGAACACGTTCGATTTGTTTCGACTTCGTCGATTGGACGAAATTTCGTTCGACATTGTTGCTAAAACGGCAACAGTGTCGAAGCAACGTTTGACTTTGTCGAAAAAAATCGTTCGACTGGTAGCGATCGACAGTGTTACTTCGACATCGTTGCTGGTGTGGACGGGGCTTAAAGTAGGCGTTCTCACTGCGGCCGTTTACGGCGCGTAACGGCCGTCGACGGCCGTTACGCGCCGTAAATGATCGCAGTGAGAACGCTAGTTTAGGTTGTTGCCCGACAGCGCGTTGGCCGGGAATCGAACTCAACGACCATCGAGTCGGGAGTTCAACGCCCTAACCACTACAGTAGTATACTTACGATTCTGTGGAGCATAAAGAAGGTGGAGAACGCGAACAGAAGAATCACGATGGCGGTGATAAAGTAATAAATTGCCGATGTGCGAATGTCCGGAGCACCTGTGTAATACAAACATAACGTGTAGCCCGTCCGGCATGCATAAATGCGATTGTACATTTCTTACTTACCTACATACCGGCTATGCTACTGCCGCCTAGCGAATGACTTTTAAAAACCAGCGCACAACGTATTACGTGCACTCAGCACCCATGCAAATGAGCCACACAATCTCAGGGGTTGGTGGACCAAAGTTCACCAAAATTGTAGCCGTAGTAAATTTTTCATCGGCGGTGTTAACGCAACAATCCGCGTTGCGATCCGTTTACCCGTTGTCGAATGAGAGGGGCGACATTAAAAAAGTAACATCGGTAAAACATAAACGATGCCGGTCGTACTAACTAGAAATCAAAAGGGACGCCTCCAAGACGTTACCGAAGACGTTCTGACTGTACCCTTGCACAACCGAGGCATGCGCCAAATCACGTGACCTGTCAATACGGTAAAGGCGTATAGTTTTTATAGCGCTTAGTTATGAAATTCATCCCTAAAGTGCTCAGAATGACACGTGTTAAAGGGATCACGCAGTTTACCTGCTACCCACACGTTCATCCACGAATGGAATGACTGAGCCATCCTGCCTTTACTCCCAGCCGCAGAACATCGCCGCTCTTTGGCCGGTATATAGGAGGGTAGGAGGTTGAGTTAATTTGGGTGGCTGGTTACATACCGAGGTGGTATGCCCGTCCAAACACGGTCACGCATCCCAGTACCAACCGATCGATAGTGCGGCGGCCGGGGATCGAACTCACGGCCATTTCTACCAAGACGACTTAACCTTGGATCATGCAAACAATTACGGCATACGATAACACAGGGATTCTAGTTTTCCGCTGCCAAAGATTTTGGCGAAATTCCAATAGCGTTAGCCCCAACAATTTGCAGGCGGGGTAGGTTAAAATCGGCTGTTTTCGACTAATAGCTCGTTATATCTCAGAAAAGGAGCAAAATAGGGACACAGTTACTATGGAAGGCTAATAGGAAGTCCAACGCGCTCTATCGAATGACGTTATTTCCAGTGACCTTGAGTGACCCTAACTATTCAAAACCACTCCATTACCACATTTTGTATCGCCTTTCACATCTTCGTACTAAGTGGAGATAGAGAGTTCAAATTTGGTAAGTAGGTTGACCGTTCAAGTTCTAGCCCTTGGACGTTAAACCGTACCCGAAAGGCGCGTGGTCAGGTCACGTAAACCATTTTAATTTTTGGGGTCACCTATCATATCTCTAGAACGGCTGAAGCTAGACTCGTCAAATTTTTTACTCGTGTAGGCAATATCATGTGGGGTGAATAACTTATTTGAAGGCTAGGGCCACAAACAAATCTGCAACCACAACCGGGGTCTGGTGTCTGTGCCCCAGTGGAGTGCAGGGGCAAAGCATCTGGTAAGGGGACCAGTGGGCGAAACCCCCTGAAGCTAACGACATTTTACTGATACGACCATACATTTTTGCGTTTATATCCAACTTTAAAGCTGAAATGCAATAAAATGCAGCAAGAATTAAGTAATCAATTACAAATGCTGTTAAACAGTGTAAAACTGCATGTGTTAATTCGCACGAAAACCACTTTTGCGCCAAATTAAAACATTTTGGGCGGGAAGCGGCGGGCCGCATTTTGTGTACCCCTGTACTGCGCAGACGACAAACCATCCCTAAAATGGTCGTAATCACGGTTATGTGATCCTAGATTTAAATTTTGCATCTTCAGGAATCTCTGAAACTAGAATCTGTAAAGCTATAGGCGCGTCAAAATTTCGCACCGGTGACCTTGAAGATCACTTCTGCTGTCTAGAACGTTTCTGAATCCATACCTTAAGAAATATAGCGCGTATTTCTACGATACGTCTACACGTGAATCCGTGGCGTGTAATTTTAACTATCTTTTCGAAAATGAAAGACTGTTCAATGTCACAGGAAATCCAATACACTGTAAATGTGGTACTATCTCGGAAACAGTGCCATATAAAGTCGTTGCTACTACAGACGACTAATGGAAAGTGATATATGGCCAATCGAGCTGAGGCAATTCTGACGACCTTGAGTGACCTTCAAAGTCATTCATCTACTTCAAGTCTTATCAAATGTGATTTTTCGTACAGCTGTGTTCTGCGTCTGACAACATTTCAACTGGCATAGCTCGTCACTGTAAAATAAGGCAACAGATTCTATTGGGTCACTTTAACTTTCACTACAACCAAAGTCTAGAACCTTAGTCTAAGACCAAAAGTCTGGCTTAAGACCTAATTAATGCAAAACGTAAAGTCACGCTAAAGTATGGTCTGAGACCAATGTCTAAAACCAAACTTACCACTTAAATCAAAGTTTAAGACCAAACTTTGGTATTAAACCAAACTTAATCTGAGCAATCCGGTCTTAAACCAAACCGTCCTAATGTATTTAGATAGGCAATTATCACTAATCTTTTAGAGTTAAGACTTTAACCTAAAACTAAATCACTTTATCTTTCGCTTAATCTGAACTCAGTTTAAAACCAGGTTTTAGCTGTTCAGTTTAAGCTTTGGTTTTGGACTAAGGTTTTAGACTTAGGTTTTAGCGAAAGATAGTGACCCATTGTCGAATAAAGGTTAAAAACGGATTTTTAAAATATATTGCAGACCAACTGACTTACTTACTGGCGACTGAGACAATGTTGACGATCGCAGTAAACGTTCCGCTGATGTTCTGCGCATGAAATAAAATAATATAATTAATCGAGCTGAAGGGTCATCTCCAGTGGTCGAAAACGCAAGCGTTAGTATTCGAGATGGTTAGCAAGCTGCCAATGCGGTATGTTGATGAATCATAACAATTTCACTATTAAAGTTAATGTCTAGTGTACAGTACAACTTTTATTAGCCACGCCGACGGACGTTGCGGGGGCAGGGTTTTAACCTGCGTTTGTGTGTTTGCCTGTTTATCCACACGACATCTGAAAAACCGATGCAGCTAGGATCACCAAACTTGACATAGAAATGTTAATAATAATAATAACAATATTCGTTTATTGAAATAACGACATAACACGCATTAATCAACATCCGCCACGCAGGGCGGCGCTACCACACACTAACTATATACATGAGTCCCGGAAAATCTTTCATTTTGGGGCCAAAAGGTCAATGGTAAAATCGTGAGTCGCAAAAACCAGTGCCGGCATGGGTCTTTGCACTCTTGTGAGTGCTGGCTTCTTCTAGTTAACTCTGCCACAGCTTGGCAGGGGCAATGTTTCACTCACCTCTCTCTGTTTGTTGGCAGGATAACTCAAAACGTTATGGGCTAATCTTTACGAATTAAATTTCGGGAATAGGGCACCCAACGGACCAAAGAAGAAGAGTTGGTTTAATTTAGGAAGGTTATGGTTAGGGTTAGCGCACTTGCCGTTCGCCGGTAACGACACTGTGTCGAATGTATGCGCTCTACCGAGGGCCGTCTAATTAACTTAAATTCTTTTCTTGACTTTGCTTCGACTTCGGGTTTTATGCGAATAACGATGTTTATTTTTTTCGCAAGGTTATTGGGACGCAACGTAACGTGTACCGTATGCACTCTTTGCTTGTTGCTACTGTATATGCCATGTCGGATTCGGGGAAAGAGGGAGGGCAGAAGGCTGCCTTGACCTGTGTAGCGTATTGTGTATATTGTCGCTTTTATCATTGTATTTTGTATTGATCTATTCAGCTGCAAAGCTGTCAGTCTGTTTACAGTAAACTTACTTACTTACTTACTTACTTATTTCATTATCATAAGTTTAAAAAAAACTGCGGAAAATGAAAAAAAAATCATTTTATAATAATAATCAATAACTGTATGAGTAAACATCTAATTTTTCTTCTGTATATTTACCACATGATAAACTTTACTTCATACAGTATTTAACAACGTGGATTTTCGTACAGTTGTCAGCTTTCGGCACGCCGTACAGATTGCTATTCGCTCGATATCTCTTTCACCTTCTATTATTAGGCCGCATCGCCTGCTGCGGCCTATTGCTACAGACGTCGCACGTAGCGTAGTCTGTGTGTTGGGCACACGGATGAGCTGTGCAAAAACGGGCGAATCGATCGAGATGCCGTTTGGGGGCTGACTCGTGTAGGTCTAAGGAACCATTCTTAGGTGGGGTCACGATGGGACGAATGCATTCGCAGCCGCGAGGGGTGACAAGTCGGCGATGCGGCCTTTTTGCCAAATTACTTTGGACACTTGTTGATTCAACCACTTACGGAGCCCGCGAAGGGACATGATTAAAAATCTTATCTCGTTGGCACGAGGTAGCATCTCGTTACTACCAGACAGTGGGCGCCATCTGCGCAGTATAGCAACAGTTTTAGAGGCAGCCGAAATTTTGTTGTTTTTTTGGTCAGGCAAATAACGCACAATTTCACGGATTTTTTGTCGGACAAATTTCACGACATTTGAACACAACAACGTCAATCGGTGTCTCCATGTAAACTTTCGGAACAGAATTTCGAAAATTTTGCCGTAAGAGGTCGTTTTTCCACAAAAAAACGCACAAATTGCTCACAAAATTGTCAGGTTTTGCGACTTTAGGCCGTCATCACTACACAATAATTACAAATCGCAGGAAACTCACTACCAAACTGACCCTCTACGGGATGTCTAGTTTCCATTTTAGAATCAATTCAAAGTCTTTCCTCTGGGCTATACGTTACGCACAACAAAGGTACCTACCGAAATTATCGGCAACGTCTAATGTCCGATATTGCGTATTAAAACCAATAGTACACCGCAGTGCTGGTGCGGCCTGGCGACCGATATATAGAAGAAAAGCAAACTAAATTGGAAACTGAAAATAAGTAACGCGGCAGATAACGCTGATATTACTCAGTCGCAGGTACGTGACACCGCACCGTGGAATGCAGGAAGTAAACAGCTTGTGCACGGATAGCTGACCGCTTAGGGCGAATACTGTACAGTGTGATTCCACACAATACAGCCTTCTGGTTTCACATGCAAGCGCAACTTTAGACACGTCGACGCCAATGAGTGCCAATGAACGACGGAAATGATAGAGTGCTTACGTTACCGGTGATGACAGCATTGGTGTATTTCATTGGCAAATACGCAGCTACGCCGTACAGACTGTTCTGATAAATGCCATTAGCCACTGCAAACAATACACGGCAAACTGATTAATATCACTAGTACGTGGCTTGATGTAGGCCTAAAGCTAAAATAAATTAAAGGATGTATCTGGGTGACGGGAAACTGACGTGCAAGTAGCAAGCTGACTCACTATCGCTGCCACGCTGAAACTGCGGGCGACGAATAAGGTGCGGACAAATCGAAAGGAGAGCAGATTGGATCAATGGAGTTTGAGAACTTGAAAGAACGAGTAGAGATACTGAACAAACAACGCAGAATGTAGATGAGCAGGCTAAGAAAAGCGAAGACTGTGGAAAGTGATGCCGGCTATTTTATAGTTGATGCGATATACAACGTTGAGCCAATGGAGCTGTTCGAGAAGACTGTATGAACTGGACCGAAAGAAACATTATAGTCGATGGCCATTGAGTCACACAACCAATGTTTAATGAATCAAAACGCTATACATACTGTTGATAAGGACAACCGTCGTCATGGTGATCCAAAAGAATGCTGCTGGCCCTAAAACATTATCACAAAGCTCATAATTATTGTAACGCATTGATAATAGGCCTGCATAACATACTATAGAAACGCGATTTTAATGTGTTGTATTAAAATAATACTCATATTTTTGTATAACTATATCCTAACACGTTTTGATGCACGCGTCTCCGATGATTTTGATGATACACATACTTGTAATTTAAGCGAAAAAGTAAGATGCAGTCGGAGACGGAGGACTTCGCCCCCGGTGCCGCCACCCGGCGAATTGTAGTTGATGCGATATTCAATGTGGTCTTTGATTCTGGGCTATTGAATCCATTATATGAAAACATGACGTCATCCACAAAACCGGAAGTACATAACGTAGTCTATCGTACTGCCATCAGAGCAGGACCGAGCCACGGTCACAGGTAATGTGTATAGAAAATTTCGCGAAATTTGGTCATGTGGTTTTTGAGATGTGTGAGCGGACAAATAAACAGACAAACAGACAGACATACAGACACGCTGATTGCAATCGGCCCCGTCACCAGACTGAAATTGTCTATGGGGCTCATCCGGGGGCATCAATGCTTCCCAAAAAAAGACTAAGTACTCATACGATGCATTTCAGGCGCGTGACAGGCGGGATAAGAGTGAGTGTAACTCAGCCGTCTACTCTTGCCTCCATGGAATACAGGGTTGCCATTTGGTTTTCAAAAATGCCCAAAAATACCAAAATTTTTATCTGGCGACCCAGATGGAACATGATCAGTCCAGTTATTTTTGCCGGGGCCCTGACGATTTTTGCTGGGGCCTGGGGCCCTGCCCCCGTGGGCCCCATCCTGGTGACGGGGTTGGATTTGCAATACTTCGCAAACAGGGTGCCACCATGCCTTCTGTGTGACTGATTATTGCATGCGTTCGCTAGAGGGCGTCAGTTATGCTTGTCTAGTGTTAACTTGTTTTTGGAGGCGATTATTCACTGTCTAACGACGTCACTTCGACTGATTCCTTGTCCACTTTCCAGTGATTACTATCCTGACTTTGTTTATTGACATTTTTCCTCGTTAATTTTTATCGAAAGACGCTACGCCAGCGCGGCGTTTGCTATGGCTCTGCGTCCGTCGGTTAGTTTGTCTGTGACAAAGGATCAGAAACACATTCAACGCTGCACCAGCGTAGTTCAAAATGGGCCAGTCGTGAAACAGTCGACGCTATAAAGGTGGGTTTACTCACACCAAATATATTTGCCAATTTTCAGTGGATTAACCCGAAATGGAGGCGAAAATACAGGTGCAATAGGTAATATTAGCGATTTTCGACGCAACGATATAATTCGGAAAGATGTCTAAAGGCCAAAACTAAAGGCCAGAACTATTTAGACAGTTCTGGGCTAGATCAGTCAGTGGCTCAGTCGGCTGATGAATTAACCGTAAAGCCCTCACTCGAGATCGCACCGACCACTTTAGCGTCATTTTAGCCGACCGTGCATTTCGCGTGGGCTGTTACTTTACCTATTTACAGTTTTCAATTCAGGTCTGCTTCTCAGCCACAATCAGCCAACCCATCAGTTGCTGAGCTCTTTTCCTGTTGTAAAACTTGAACGTGAACTTTGACCTTGACCTACGAACGTGGCCTAGATAACGGCTGGATGAATCAGCATGCCAAATATCGAAAATGTGTCCCCCAAAACGACACTCCTTTGGCTTGCTATAACTTTTACTTATATCAACCGTTATTGCAAGCGAAAGCTGTGTCGTATGTTTGGGACACAGTGTAAAGGAAAGGAAAGGAAGCGTATTTATATAGCGCCATTTTATATACTATGTATATCTCAAGGCGCTCAGGCATGAATCACACAGTTTTACCTGCAAATACACCATGCCTGCCTTTCCTTCGTAAGCGTTTACCAGATGGCGCCACCCCTAACTCAGGTAGATCAATGTTCATTTAGTTCACATGGATACACACACAGACCGGACCGACTGCTTTACCTGGACCACTAAAGTGAGTGGTAAACATGCTTTAAGAATACGTACACTGGGACGAGTCGATAACGGCAAAGATGACGGTGATGATGAACATAGCCAGAACGACAACAATGCTGCCGATGATGCGTGTTCTTTGGTTGCCTCTGCATCCGCATCATGCATCATTCACGCTAGGGGTGCCGCTATCGAGTAGTTTACTACTCGAGTACTCGCTGGAGTACCTTATCGAGTACTCAAATAAAACCGGAAGTGGAAATATGAGTAAGTAAATGGCTAAGTTATGGAGTCATAGGTACACGTATGCGGTGTCCGAAACGACGCTATCACTCACTTGGCGCTAAATGGTGAGCAAAAATTCGTAGTTCTTAATAAAATATCAACAAAAATAATTTTCAAAGTGCCAAAGACAAAGTGCGTGCGGATTAAAGGCACCGTTCTAAACGGAGTCAAAATCCAAGATCAGTCCAAAAATTAACTGTGAAAAAACGACCTGAAGTGGAAATGTTAACCGGAAGTAAAAAGTTTCAAGTACCGGTACTCGAGTAGTAAAATACTACTCGAGTTATTGTAGTTTATTACTCGAATAATACTCGAGTACTCGCGGCAGCCCTAATTCACGCATAGTCAAACTACACGTTGGTTCATATAAACGTGGCAGTTTATTATTGAAATACCAACCGGTCATACTTCCTTTGTAATGGCCGTTTCCAGCACTCGAGAAAACAGAAAGCACTGGCCACAACAAGTGGCCTGGTTTCATCAGTAATATATTACAACCACTCCAGTATCCAGTACTGTCCTATTACACACTACTATCATCCTTTCTTCATCAATCACCACCAGAGTCGTAAAGGAAGTGGTCAGGATATACGTCAATACAACTGTCAAATCTTAAATCAATTGACTAATTGTGTGCATTCCTTATATGTCTCGAAATTTTTGGGGGGAAAATTCACCGCAAAGTTTGACCAATCCTGATGACAGACAAGCCAAGATACCGAGCGTAAAACAACTAGAAGAACCCAACACTCACAGGAGTGCACAAACCCACACCGGACTGCACTGTTTTTTTGCCCCGAGACCTTGACCTTTGACCTTTTAACCCCAAAATAAATGTGTTTCCAGGACTCGTGGTGAAACATTTCCGTGTCACGTTTAGCAGTCCTAGCTGCAGCGTTTTTGAGATATCGTGCGAATAAACAGACAGACAAACAGACGCACAAATGCCGGTGAAACCGACTGCAATCGGCATAGATAACCACTGGTTAAGGTAATGAAACGGATATATGCCAGTTACACCAATCAGACTGACAAACTAGTTAATTAAGGGCTGGTTTTTCACTTCAAATTAGTTAATCTCCCATAAACGCTAATGGGAGAGTAACTCCCATTAATTAATGAGAGCTAAAGCCGGTTTTTCTACCGCAAATTAATCTTCCATTAACGTTAATGGGGATTAACTCCCATTAACGTAATTGGGTGATTAATTTGCGGTGGAAAAACCGGCCCTAAGTCTCTAGCTGAAGTCTATACTACGTGGATACTGAAAATGTAAAAAATGGGGAACAAAAAAATAAATTATCCACTCCATCTAAAAACCACCCCTTTATTTTTCAACTAGAGCCTACTCGGTCAACACTGAACGAACTTTAGTAGTAATTTCTATCGCTACTCACCCTTTTATTTGACAGAAGACGTTGATTCCACTAAGCAGAATGTTTGGTATCTGCGCCACGAAACCGAGAACGTTCAGGAAGTAGATTTGGTACACAGACGACGGAGACGTTGGGATGTCTGTATCGGTCGCGTTATCTCCGCCAGGTGGCGGCAACGGCGCCAACTTGTACTTCACGAAGTACTGTATTATATCGCAGTACAACAGTACAGTCAACGGTCTCATTTACGCTGTCGATAGTAACAATTTTGTGCCTTGCCAAGTAATAAGTAAGCAAGTACGTCAGTGGGACTGACATATATCCACACATGCCGATCCTACGTCCACACGCCGCGCGCATCTCTAGCGTGACGTTTACGTCGGCGCGTCTCTACGGTACTATAAATAGAACGTCGCTCTGACTTCAGTCAGCCTAGGCCTGCAGGCTTGGCTCCTTCCAGTTCTATTTATAGTTCAGTACGCGCGCTGGCCGATTCGTCCGGGGAAGCAAAGTTCCCCAAAATGGGAGATTCCCTGTTTTGGACTCCGATGAACCGCCGTGCAAAATTTGACGCCGCTAGCTTTATCCTCGGCGGAGAATTCCGTAACCGTACAAAAACAAACACAAACAGTAACCGATATATCCACGTGGACCTTACCTATCGGCATGTGTGGATTACAAACATTTATCTTATTAAGTGTACGTGACGAACACGAATAGGCCTACTTATCAGCACAATGACACCAAAGATGTTCACTGTTTGCACAATCAGTGGTTAAAATGAGGGACACAAGGGTGCTAACCTTACCTCGGTTTTTGGTCCTTCGATATCAGTGTTTAGCTCCTCAACAGCACAGCCAGTTGACCGTAAAAATCGTATATAATGCCCAAGAAATCACCACTCCCCATCAGCTTTGCAATCGAAGTGAATCACCCATCACGAATTTAGCCCCCCACCACTTTAAGTAATGGACATAAACAGTCAAAAGTAGACAGATGATAACACAACCACCATATCATTAAAGGTAAAAGGTAAAGGCTTCTCATACTCGTTACCGAGCGTTGGGCCCGGAGCTGATCCCGGTATACAGGCAGTCAACCCACAGGTGACTATAAGTCATCCACCCGACGGTAGGCTGCCATTACTTTTCGTCAGGCCTGCGGTTACCTTCCCGGTCGCAGAGCATCACCGCAATTCTGTTACCGTCAAATTCAACACTAAATATTTAGCAAAGTAGTTGTTAAATAACCCACCAAACCATAAATGTGTAGCTACATTACTTTGTGATTTTTCATTAATCGCATCGCTTGCTTAAGACCAGTGCTTAAAGTAGTTTGAAAAAGCTGGGGGGACTCCCTCTCACAACTTACCCCTTTCCCTTATCCCCTCCTTCAGTC
>Ga0209363_1000898_pt1 | contig 13067 bp, 10 predicted proteins | sample WorMetexBAHAMAS3_FD_187385 | JGI IMG/M metagenome (GOLD analysis project Ga0209363, IMG submission 187385) | Marine gutless worms symbiont microbial communities from Max Planck institute for Marine Microbiology, Germany - Inanidrilus exumae... | ecosystem: Host-associated > Annelida > Digestive... | reverse complement strand
TTTTAACACTTTATTATTGCTCTAAAGACACGATATGTCCTAGATTGTGTTGGAAATGCCGATAAACCCTAATCATCCAACCAACACACTCACAATCTTCTCGGAAATTTAGTGGCAGTCTTGTATTTAGCAAGGTACTATATACTAACATGGATTCCAATTGGGTCCTGTCTGGCTTATTTTCCCACTTTACCTAGCTAATGCTCCTGCACTACCTGGCAAAACAGGAAATGCGAAAATTGCGTTTTTTTGCACTTGTTTTACAATGACCACATTTGTCCCTCCTCGACATACATCAACCAATTTTGGTAAGTTTTGGAGATAATGTCAGCAACATTTGGCTGTGATATGTTCATTCAACTTGTCATGTCTGCTTATAGTTAGGGCCTACTTCCTTTGTTTGCTGCAACGTTTTTGTCACCATGGGCACTGAGAGATCTGCTGCTGCCTGGATGAGTGCACATCTCTCAGCCGTGCCAGTGTCCTCCAGTTTTATCAGCCACTTATTTATGCCACGTTTTCCAGCCTTTGCTGGGAAGCTGCTTGATAAATTGACTTGCATTGTAACCTTGCAATTTTAGCATACATTTAATAAGAACTTTGTCTTTACTGAATGGCATGCTGACCAATACTGCAGGGACATCAAAAAGTACGTCATTTTCATTGTGGTAATTTAGCAGCGAATAAACTAAGTAACAGTAAACAGACATGAGAAGTTGAACTTTATAGCCTTTATAGTGTTATAGCCAAAAGTCCACTGCTGTAATCTGCCAAAAATTATCAAAAATGGCTGATGTTGTTATAGTGAGCCATATTGGATCGTTTTTTGCGGAGACGTAAAAGATTCAGTTTTTGCATTTTTCTGTTTTGCCAAGTAGTGCGGGAAGATAAGTAGGTGAGGTGTAAAAATAAGTTTAGTTTCAAGGGTCAATTTCTGCCTGACTTCATTCCCCAGATCCTCTGCTGGGTCTCTGCCCCTGGACCCCGCTGGTGGATTCCATCTCCGAGGCCCCTTCAGATTATCCCCTAAACTGCTTTTCAATAATTCAAGTCCTGTAATAAGAGGAATTTATTATCAAGTATTAGTGGCGTCTTTCTGTCATGCGCATAAATGCCGTATTTCGTGTGCTGTTTAAAGTCTATTGATAAATGATCTGTTCATCTGTACATATTTATACATCTCTATTATGATCTGTAGGTACCTCGCAAGTCGAAACTGAAGAGCCACAGAGAGATCCGCGATGATGAAGGTTTTCTCATCCGACACTTTGCTGGAGCTGTTTGTTATCATACGGTATTGGCGGTTTTGTTTTTTTCGGTTAAAATGGGACCTAATAGGTAATTAAGAAATACTTGCCGTTAACTGAATGACCAGTTTTGTCTAATTTAGCCAGCTGGGTATTTTATTGGCTTTTGATACTTTGTGTTTGTGTATTGTTTTTGTCAATGTTGAAAACAGTGTCAAATTGTAATACGTAGAGATTTAACCAGCTTTGTTTCTCCCTCTGTTATGAGTGATATGTTGTGTATATGTTATGTTTGTGGGTATAAAGCCAGTGGAGTGCATTGAAATCTTGTACTGTAGGATCAGTTCATTGAGAAGAACAATGATTCTTTGCATTCGTCGTTGGAGTCACTAGTGCTGCAGAGTAAGAGTGATCTGCTCCGACGTATCTTTGAGACGGAAGACACGGCCAAGTCCAGTGTTATGCAACGTTCCAGTGCACATGCGCCAGGAAAATTGTCGTTTATAAGTGTCGGCAGCAAATTTCGCTCACAGTTAACGCTGTTGATGGACAAGCTGAGAAGCACTGTATGTACTTTTCTTACACTGGCAGAAATCTCTCCTAATCAACGCCGTTTCTGTAGACTCGCTCAAAACCTTTGGACTCGATAGTTTATGAAAAATAGGCAGACATTCTAAAGCAATACAGGTCTGTGAGATCCCACAGGAAACTTTGGTCGGGACTTGCAATGGGATGAGCCATGGCAAGCGCCCGGCACAAGCGGTGGGCTAGCCGCAGCAAAGCGTGTGCATAATGCCTCTGCAGCACCCAAGGTGGACGAGTGCATTTGCTACCATGAGGGGTGACAAGTTTGCCAGTCGGTGCAAACGTTCACAATACCAGAAATACTTAAGCATTGTCCTCAGACAGTATGAGATGGGAAAGGAGAAGGGAAGAGGAAATAGGGGAGGAGAATGGATAATGTGATAATTATATTTGCTTCACATTAGAGTCATTTGGGGTGATACGGTTTTGTAATGGATATATGTTTACAAAAAGCCAGCTTATTTTTCTGCCTTTCTCTATACTACTTAAAGGCTGAGTTTGAATATAACATAACCATTAACATAGATGCTTATGATATAGCATTGTAAGAGCTAACTGGGTAATCTCTTACCGTGATTCACGATAGAAATGTATAAGTTTTGGACCGAATTCACACTGTAGACTCGCTCAAAAACTTTGGGAGTAGAGAGTTTATAAAAAAATAGGCAGACATTCTAAAGAAATACCTGTTAGATCGCACACGTGATGCATTTTATCGTCATCATGATCAGACAGGATCCAGTAAAGTTCATTTATTACTGTCGGCTTACATTATTGTTTATAATGCCATCGCTACCCAATAGTGTCGGCAAAGGTGTCATATTTTTGGGCTGTCTACTGCATTCGTTTATCCATTCGTTCGATCGTCCATTCATCTGGACTGATCTTGTTCTCTATGTAGTGGTCTGACGAGACTTAACACCACACTAACTTGAGACTGATGCAGCTATTACAAAGCGCTGTGCCATCATTCTAGCTACAGTACAACACAGACAACTGTCTTTGCCTTGGCATTGTTATTACCTTGTTATCATTTTTTTATACACTTGGCCAGTGCAATTGAATGTGATTTTGGCTGCTCATTGAATGAATGAGCTGTGCTTTGCATAATACATAGCTGTCTATTTATGAATGCTTAACGTCGCTGAATTTTTGTCTGAATTGTTTTTTAGGGAACCGACTTCATTCGTTGTATCAAACCAAACTCCAAGATGACGGATCATTTGTTTGAAGGCATACAGATCCTCGCTCAGCTGCAGTGTTCTGGTATGATTTGAATCCAGTAGCAAATACCTGATATTTATTTCTATCTGCATGCTTCTGCTTTACAATAAGCATACTTGTGTACTTAAATGGTTTGGTCAGTTTTGTTGACAGTCGTCTTCTTTTTATTTCAAATTTCTATATATATTGGTAATGTTAATGTTTCCTGTAGGTTTCACAGAGGCTTTCATAGAGCCATTCGTGAGATATTTGTTGCCTTTTATCAAGCACGTGCAGTACCAGTATATAAGGTTGTAATTCAGTCCACCTAACATTGGTATTGCTTTTGCTTCAGGAATGCCAAGTGTGCTAGATCTGATGCATCAAGGTTATCCGTCCCGCACACAGTTTGCAGAACTGTATGGCATGTACAAGAAGTACATGCCACCAAACATTGCTCGCCTGGACCCACGGCTGTTTTGTAAGGTGCGTTGCATTCGCATTCGCGCACTGCCTGTATTTAGTTGAGTAAATCTTTGTTGTTGAGTGTGTGATGTAATGTGTAGTGCAGTGGTCAAACTAAGAAAAAGGTAGTGGAGGGGACGACACTGAGGTGCCAAAAGCGTCGAGTTTTCATGGGGTCCACAACCGCAGTGGGGGGAAATCCCTCGTCCCCCGGTAATTAGAGCTGTTGTGTAATGCTTGGTGTTTTACCATGATTGTGCTTTTATTGTAGGCTCTGTTCAAAGCACTTGGTCTGAATGACATAGACTTCAAATTTGGCCTAACCAAGGTTTTCTTCCGGCCCGGCAAGTTTGCTGAATTTGACCAGATCATGAAATCTGATCCAGAACACCTGGCTGAGTTGATCAGGAAAGTTCAGAAGTGGCTGATTGGCGTGCATTGGCGCAAGGTTCAGTGGTGTGCACTGTCAGTTATCAAATGTAAGTCTTTGCAATTACAAATTTGTTTGTTTTTTGTGCTCAGCACTTTGCAAAACAATGCCTGTGCTGCGGTAGTTCTGGCTTTTCATTGCACTCGTGGATTACAGCTAAACATATTAAACTCTTCATCTTGCCTGCATCATCCTCGTTTCTTGCACCAAAGTTGGAAAAATTCTTTAAAATGACAACGTTTGGTGACCAAACGTTGTCATTTTAAAGAATTTTTCCAAAATTATCATTATTTAGCATCTCTTGGCTGTCTGCAGTACTGAGCTTATCGTCATTTTGCTGTCAATTTAGTAGTTCTGTATTCTGTAATTCACGTTCGTTTTGCAGAACTTGACTTTGGAACTTATGATGAAGACTGTTATTCTGATCTCATTCATCATTCTTTTATTTACATTCATTTAAAAATAGTTGACAGACTGCAGCGAAGACATTGTTGCCATAAAGTAAAATCTGTGCTAAACTGCACTTATGTGTGTGATTAGTCCTCGCTGAATATGAATGATGTAGCATTAATGTCTGTTATAGTGAAGAACAAAATTGAATATCGCAAGCGCTTCATGATCATGATCCAAGCGACTGTTCGCATGTGGAAAGTTCGCCGTGAATATCTGCCGCGGTGTGTTGACTGTAAATGTTGTGTTATAGTCCATCAGTAGTAGATGTTTAAAGCTTTGAGAATCATGTGCATCAGTTTTCTCTTATCTTGGGTTAGCATCATATTACATTAAGAAGATGGGTTAATATTATGACTCAGTTAAAGAAAAGGCAAGTTTGATAACTTTCCCCTCACTGTATCACAACTTTTAATGCAGCTTTTTGAAATAAATGTGATATTGCTTGCTGTGCAGTCCTAGTGCAAAGACTCTTCATAGTGGTATTAGTATGTAATGCTGTTTTTGACAGGATTCAGTGTATTGCTAAAATGCGACCACTGTTCTTGCAACTTGAACCGATGCGAACGCTGGCTGGGCAGCTGAAGAAAGATCGAGACTCGGCACTGAACAAAGTTACAGTTGTTGAGCAGGAAATGGACAAAGTTATCACAAAAATTCAGGTAATTATCAACTGCTGTCACAGCCAGAAGTCTTGTGGTCAGAATGTACACCACAAAGCAAATGAATCATAGCTAAAGTAGTAAAGTAAAAGTAAAGTACACCTGGACATTTGTAAAGCGCCTTTAAATACTATAGCATTTTCCAAAGCGCTCAGGTATGGCAACACACAGTAGTACCTGCAAACGAGCCATACCTGCCGTTGCTCCCCAGCACAGAGCATTACCACCCTTTGGCTGGTACTCATTTTATTGTCCCACAGAGGGTACCAGGCTGATTCGGCTGGTTACATACCGAAATAAAGTGCCGCCTCTGAGGGTCTAACCCGGACACGGTCACCCATCCCAGTACTAAACCAGGCTGAGTGTAGTTAACCTCGTTGATCGAGACCGACGCGTTACCACTATGCCAAACCGTGAATGTACACTGTGAGCCAAAAAATGCCACAGTACTCTTGACCATAACATTGTCAAATGTTGACCGATGTTCAGATTTCATTCACTGACAGACTCACAGGTAAATTTCTACTAACATTATCATTAAATGTCCTACCACACATTAAGCATGTCGCTACACTACCGTGTGATGTATTAAAGTCAGAAAAATAGCAATAATCTGAAACAGGTATTGTTATTAATAATAAATCAGTGGATAGTGTAACTATGCTTTTGAGATATAGCGGGATATTTGCTGTCACGTTTGCCAGTGAAAGAATTTTTAAAATTGGCAAACATTTGGCGAAGTTACAGGCAATATCCCTTGTGTGCATGCACCAGAGATCTTGTTAACACAGGCAGACGGTTTTGTTACCCACGCCGGCATAGCCGCTGGCATGGGTATTGCGTTCAGGCGCGTCTGTCTGTCTGTTTGTCTGCGCTCTGAGAGGAAAATGGCTTGAGCTATCAACACCAAAATTGGTACTTGTATACTCTATAGCAGTCGCTCGGCATGCATTGACCCAGAAGTCAAAAAATCAAAGGTAAAGGTCACATGGTTACGAAAACCGTCATGGTGCTTGGATGCTAGTGACCATGGCTTGTATTCCGCATTTCAGTATGACACTGTGCTACCTGTGGCCATTGCTGGCGTGGGTCTGCGTGTCGATACGACTGCCTATATAACTGTTATTATGTTAATAGTCCCACTGATTATGGTTTTAGTATCAATAAAGTAGACGTGCTGCATGTCCGATTAACTGAGTTGCATGCAGCACATCAAAACCTGCCTTGTTACTTACTTACCTACTAATAACTATGGAGTCCTCTATTTCCCGTTGTTTTAACATTACGGGGTTGCGCAAATATGCCCACTAGCGGATAAAATTTTCTACAGTAGCAAAGCTACTATGCCCATAATTTGAGCTTTCTATCAGCACTGACTATAAAATACAGCATGGAAATGATAGAACTGTATACAATTCATTTTATACTATTTTATTTACAACAAACAGTTTTGTATATAGAACTGGGTGAAATGTGCTGATTGAATTGATGTTACTTGCTCACTGACAATATGATTTATCTCTAGTTAATGTTTTTTTAAAAGTTTTTTTTGAAAGCGAAAACGTTTTAGTTTTACATCTGTACGATGGATTGTCTCTTTTTTATTGCTATAATTGCAACCGTGAATTCTCCGCAAATTTGCGTTTTTTGCCGCGAGCGGACTGCGAATTTTCTGACTTTAGCCTGCGAAAAGTGTACAGCCTTAGTGATTGACATTAACATGTCCATCGTCTTGGCGAGGAATAAAGCTGTAGAAATTGACAATTTTTGTATCACAGAAAAGCCCGAAGATCAGCCGCTCAGACATCGATGGCGTGTATGACAGCATAGTGAAGAACATGAATTCAACGTTAGCTGAGCTAAAGACGATGGTTGAGCAAGAGAGGATGGCAGAGGAGCAGGAGAGGCTGCGAAAGATACAGGTGAATATATGACATGCATGTTGTGAATTGATGTGACATGACTTTGCATATCTGCATATTCATATTGCTGATCTGCATAGTGTTATTTGGCGCTATATGATGGATGGCAGGAAAGCATCTGGTTTGTAAAAGACCTCACGCTAGTAACCCGTAAAAGATTTCCAATAAAGACTATCGTATGATGCAGTCTAATCCATTGTGACTATTGAAGATTGGCTGATGAAAGAAAAGCACTAAAAGCAGTAGAGTGGTGATAGTGGTAATTGTAATGGCCATAGTGGTCATTGTAGTCGTTCATAGTTGTCATTCATAGTAGCCATAGTGATCATTTATATTAATTATTCGTAATGGTATTAGTAGTAGTTATATAGTCGTAGTAATTGTCCATGGTCAAGTTTGTAGTTTTATTATCAAAGTAATTATTGTCATTGTCATTGTACTCGTAGCTGTAGGTGTCATCGTCGTTTTCTTTGTCGTTGTTGGGAACTCTGGCGACTGTCACATAACTTACACACTTTCTTCATGCGACGATGTTATTTCAAGAAAATGCCACCATTACTTCGGATTTTTTTATAGCATTGTAAAGCTGAATCGGTGAGTGTAGGAAGAGATGGAAAGAGAGAAAAATCGTAAAGAGGAGGAGGAACGACAGCGACATGCTGAAGAAGAGAGAAAGAGGAAAGATGAAGAAGAAAGAAAACAGAAAGAAGAGGAAGAAAAGCGACTGTTAGTTGTGTCTTCTCTTTATCGAGTTATTTTACGGCCAGCATACTTGCAATCTGATTTACATTGGGCGTTGAGTAATGGCTTGTTTTTGTTTCTGAGTCTTGCAAAATTTAATGATTACAGTAAGCTTCCTGCCACAGAATTCCTTGATTGGAGTGAGATTAATTGGCAGTATTTTTGTGGGAATACATGTTTAATGACAGTGACAGAAAGAAACCCATTTTTATCATCGATTGTAATGCTTGTTGAAGTACATTGTTGGGGCTGGCCCTGGCAGATTTTGGGCGCGATCTGTGCAGTAGCGATAACTGGAGGGCCAGGCGAATTTTTTTGTCCGGTAAATAATGCACGATTTCACCGATTTCCCGTCGGCCAAATTTCACGAAATTTGAACACAACACGTTGATCAGTGTCGCGATGAAAACCTTCACAACAGAATTTTGAAAATTTGACCATAAGGGGTCCTTTTTCCTAATAATGCAAAACTTTATTTAAAATTTTTAACGTCTTGCGACTTCAGGCCTGATGGTGTCGGAGTATAGTTAAAATGGCTACAAACCAAAATGGCGACATGCCTAAAGGGTGACAAACAGTTAATGATGTAACTGCACGTGCTTCAAGCCGAATACTGTATTGTGGACATTCCACACAGTACAGCCATCTAGTTTTCTTTTTATATTAGCTTTGTAGCCTTGGTTTTGCATTTTCTTTTTACCATTTGTTAGTTATCGTCGGATTTTATTTTTGTCCAACCTTTTCATGGCACTGAATAGCCTATAGTCTACTGATATGCTGTTAAGAAACTACTCAGTCACTAATGATAGAAACAGTGTGAATCATACTGATATGTCTGCAGAAAAGCCGAGATGGAAGCTAGGCGTGTTAAAGAGGAGGAACGGAAACGACAGATAGAGGAAGAAGAAAAACTAAATTCGGTTTGTTATGATGTTTTGTTTCCAACGATTTAGATTTCACTAGTGTATAAAAGGGTTGTGACACTTTCTTTGGCTAACATTTAACTGCTTCAGACAGCTTTTAAGATTATAAAGTTAGCATTTTATCTGTATTTATATATCTTTCGCAACAACATTTACACTTATGCAATTAAAATTACTAGTCAGATACATTCAAACAGCATAAACCTAAAAGCCATCAGCAAGGCATGTCACACCGGGCATAATGATGACATTTGCGCATCACCTTGCCTATGTGAGTGGTTTTAGAAATAAAAACACTTGAAAAAATAGTACCACTTATTTATTATACTATGTTAATTTTTTATTCTACAGTAGTATAGTAATGTGCGGAGGTCTTTGGAATGTATTTGCAAGGAATTACTGCTGTATTTTGATGCTGCTGCTGTATTTTGATCATTTTTACCGTGCTACACTATGCTAGCGCGGTATATGCTGTTGTCATGTGTCTGTATGTTTATCTGTCTATCTGTCACAAGCCGGCACTGTACCAAAACAGCTAAACGTAGGATCACGTAAACAACGCCATCGCATACGATAGCTCAGGGACTCTAGTTTTTGGCTGCCAAAAATCTCCCAAGAAATTCCAACGCGGTCACCCCCTATGGGCTGCCAAATACAGATGGGGCAGGTCAAATTGGCTATTTTCAACCAATGTCTCGCGATATCGCAGAAACAGTGCAAGATAGAGTCATAGTTTCTATGAACACTAATAGGAACTCGTATGTGCTCTGTCGAATAGCGCTATTTCCAGTGACCTTGAGTGACTCCTAACTACCCCAAACCACTCTATTTTCGCTATTTTCTATCGCCTTAGTATCTTCATAGTGGGTAGAGATAGGGACTTCATATTTGGTAGTTAGGTTGATTGTAGCAAGTGCTAGCTCATGCGTGGCAAAATGTACCTAAAAGGGGCGTGGTCAGTTTATGTGAACCATTTAAATTTTGGTTGGCACCGACTATATCTCCGGAATGGCTGAAGCTAGAGTGGTCAAATTTTGCTTGCATGTCAAGTCTTAGCATAAGTAGGACACTTAAAGGGGGCGTAGTCAAGGTCACGTGACCCACTTCAAATTTTGATGCCCCCAATGATATATCTAGAATGTCTGAAGCTAGAATCATCAGGTAGACTGTATCATATTCTAGCCTATTGTGACAAACCACCCCTAGCGGGGGCGTGTTCAGAGTCACGTGACCCCTTTTTTAAATTTTGTCCAGTCATATCTTTGCAATTGGTGAAGCTAGGCACTTCAGATTTCGTGTACTGATTGATATAGATGAGTACCAGTGCATGCATGATATACTACTCCCAAAAGGGATATGTCCACAGAGTCACGTGACCTCTTTAAATTTTAGGAAGTAAGTGATAATATCTCATAAACGGTTCAAGATAGAGATATAGTTGCAATGGAAGACTAATAGGAAATCGTATGTGGCCTATCGAATGACATCATTGCCAATGCCCTTGAGTGACCTTGAAGGTCACTATTGCTCTTTGAAACCTTTATAATTTTCATAGCTCATGAAACATAGAACAAATTTACTAACATAGTGTGTTATGCGGTCCTTCTGCGATAGCTGAGCTTCTCTTTACAACTTGTGTGTTGTTGTAGGAGGAAATAAAGAAAGTGATAGAACAGCAGAAAGCAGAACAGTTACTCATGTAGGCATTTAATTTTTGACATATGTCCAATGTCATAATTTTTATGATAATGACAATGACTAGCATGGACACCCAGTTAATCAGTCAATCAATCAATAATTTATTTGCTTACAGAACTGTAAAAACACGCTGAAACATAAAACAAAAGTTTAAGCAGGACAGCAAGAATGGACACTGACAGATGCCCGAATAAAACAAGTTACTGTCAACTGCCCCTAATACCTTGATCTAAAGTTTTCCAATTGATTACATGCATGGCTAGAGGTGCCTGCTGCGGCAGACAAGCCTGCTGATGTAGACTCACATCCAGGATAGCACTTTTTAACGTAGTGTTGTAGGTTCTTATGTTTGTGTGACTTAGTAAACAAAGCAGATACAAATTGGTGATTATTTGTTTCTTCGTGAAAAGGTCTTTTTTTACGTGCATGAATTTATTATTGTGCATTCCTGGTTGAAGGGCTATGGCAGAAGGGATGTTTACCATTTACACTGGCTTTGCTTTTTTCACGCCAGCTGTATAATATATTCATTAAATTACGTAGCAGCTGTAGCTGCTGATAAGTACGGTAACAGCTTGTGTGCAACTGCAGACAAGAGAGAATTGAGCAGGAGCATCGTGATCATCAGCTGGCACTTCGTTTAGCACAGGAAGATCAGAGCCAGGTTGAAGACATGCCAGGACGGTCAGCTGAGTTCATATCATTTCATCCTTGACAAATGTTGCCAACAGATTCATTAGTGTCTGTTGTCGTATGACCAACTATCGAGCTGCATCATTGATTTGTCGAAACATGGTCACGTGATGTTCACCAAAATAGAGTGATGATTATTGAATGGGTCACATTACAGTGTTGAATGGTTCGACATTTCTGTGACCTCGCCATGACTTTTCGCTTTAACCTGTTGAACCATTGATTGGTTGAAACGTCGTCACATGACGTTTCCAAGTAGGCCTTAGTACAGTACGACCACACTCTGAGATATGTAAATCACTTGTAATTAGTATAATTATAGCACTGTGATGCTTATAAATAAAACAACTGAGTGTGCGTTAATGAGTGGTTATATTAATCTTAGTCCAACAAAAAAAAAGTTGTGTCACAAATCGGAAAGATACGGACAGTTGAATATATGACTAAACAAATTGGACCAAATGTCTTAAATAAAGTATGAATTTTTACTGTAAGTATTTTCACTTCAACTTTAGTTGTCGTATGTTAGGCGACACCTGGTGAATGGTGTGGCTTGAAGTTTGTTTTTTTCTGGCACACACAACAGCATATTGCTGGGAGTCGCTTTGTGACATCTGAACATCTGAACTCGAGTCTATTGAATTTGCTCGGATAATTATTTTTTAAATTCATCTTTTTTAATTGTTGTAGTTGGTCATACAACAAAACAGATAATGCACGCCTGCATAGGCAAATACGTTGTCCTTTGGTTAAAATGTCAACACTCTGGCTTAGTCCTCATATTGACTTTTCATCCGTGTGCTAGATTAAGCCGGCCCTCCCCTCAGCTTTTGAACGCACGTAAATGTATTGTATCATATCGTATCATATCCTCTGGACATCATATTTAAATATCACACTTACAGGCATGAATTATCTGTATAATGTTGGTATGTCTGTTTGGCCAGTAGAAGATGTATGCATTGTGGTAATGTCCTGGTTTGTTTTTATATCCAGGTATGACTACAGTTTGCCTCCAAAGCCTACAGTGCAGAGAACTCCTGGGTATAGAAGTTGTTCTTTTAAGTATTCTACACAAAGTGTACTGGAAAAGCACTGATTAAGTAAATTATATAAGAATGTTTCGGCGTTGTGCACAAATCAAAGAATAAACTGTTCTGAAAATGTACCCCTTGATGCATAACGATGCTGCAATCTCAGGATATCACATCTGCCTAGGAGTAGACATCTAGCTAAACTGTCAGCTGTATATATAATGCAGTAAGTTCTTGCTGAGCATTTGTGTCACAACGTATGTTTTTTTTTCAAGGCATTAGCTACAATACTATACTGTACATCTGTCAGGCTGTATCAGAGTGTTAATACACGCAACGATTTTACAGCCATTATGCTGGTCAGCCTGTTAGCGAACACCCCAGTTAAAAATTGGAGAATTTCGTTCTAGCTGAATTTTACTGTACTCCTGTCCTTGATATTGGTAACAAGTGTATTTGGATTGAGGAGAAGGCGCTAGAGTTAGTGTTACCTGCAGTGTCTCCAGACTCTTAGAGTTCGTACTTCATAAATCACACAACACCATTCTCTTTTTGAACAGTATTTTTAAAACACTGACACCTTGACGGCAGTAAACTCATTTTTAGGCACAACTCACATACGTTGTTACATATGCCGCCTAAGCAGAAATTGAATATTAAAATTGACAAGTCTGTGGAAAAAAGGGTTGATATGATTAAGGAGTTGGTGATGGTGAGAGATGGTTTAATGAGTATGGTGATATGTTTTCATGATGTGTTGATGTTCGGGTGCTAATCGATTTAATTTGTAGTTATTAGGTTTTATTTTGTGTTTTTATTTTTCACTTTTATTTTAGTATCTTTTTATATTTTTTATATTCATGTGTCTTGTCTTACTGTATATGTATATTATTTGTACTTTGTGTACGATTTCTTGAATAACAAGAAATACGTTCTGTGGAACATGGTATCTGCCCCATAGCCGAGTTCACAAGTCCATACTGAATTGTGCGCATAGTAACAGAATACCGTATC
>Ga0209363_1000896_pt1 | contig 13068 bp, 9 predicted proteins | sample WorMetexBAHAMAS3_FD_187385 | JGI IMG/M metagenome (GOLD analysis project Ga0209363, IMG submission 187385) | Marine gutless worms symbiont microbial communities from Max Planck institute for Marine Microbiology, Germany - Inanidrilus exumae... | ecosystem: Host-associated > Annelida > Digestive... | reverse complement strand
ATATATAGGTATATACATGTTTGTGAATAACTTCCTGGTGCCAATTTAAGTCCGATTGTCACCAAACGTTGTCGGTCATACCCTTGGCCACAGGGGACGAGGTGATTAAATTTTGGAAGGTCAAGGTTGATTGGGGAGGTATGCGCTCTACTGAACGCCCTTCTAGTTACTACTGTATATTTATTGGAGTGTAGTCATTCTAACATGACGTGAAAAACACTCAAGTTGTCCATATAGTGGTATGTCATATGTAGCTAGAAGTGCAGTTGGAGTGAATCAGTGCATGAATTAGCTGTCTATGGTGTGTGTTGTGATTAGCTGAGTATCCGTATTGATGAGCTTGAGAACAAGCGACAGTTCAAATGTACGTGGGTCGATTGCACGCTGAAAGAAGAAGTGAGTACTGTGCACACACAGCTCGTTGTACCGCTTGCTGCTGCTGCTGTTTGTGTTTAGTATTGCGACAGAAGAATCACTCGGTTATTGTGATTTCAGTTTTATATTAATTTGCATTATGATTTGCTGTATCCAGTCATATCTACTAGTACTAGCATGGGACCTGATTAAAGAGTGCATTGTGCTTCATTCCGGAGTCCAGGGTTGGGTTGGGTGTCCAGCCTGTAACATATTTGCTTTAGTTATCTCTGTAGATACTCTTTTAGTGGACCTGTTCAATCAGTCAATCTTAGTGGACCTGTCTATGGCAACTGCGGAAAACCAGGCCAGGTATACAAAGAGTGCATTAGTAGTAGTTTCAGAGTTTGTTGGCTCAAGATATGTCTTACTAAGTAGTTGACGAAGTTGTGGCTATATTGACATGTGCTATTGCTTGAACAGAAGGAGCTTGTTCTCTATCCAAACAAGAGCGGCTGTGTTCGCGATTTGTTGGAAGAAGCCAGGAAGCAAGTTACGACGTCGCCTGATGTCGGCTCTGGTCGTCTAAGGTTTGTAGTTTGATTGTTGAGCTTTGTACGAGTAGTGTTGTATTTGTAGTCGCGCTGTTGATTGCTCCCATGTTGTTTATGTTATTCTTTGTGTGAAATTTTACATGTTGACATGTGCATAATGGTTTACTCTTCACAGTAAACTGTATGGTGTGTTGTGATTGACTTGCATGCAGACTCGTTGAAATAATCTCAAGCAAGATATTCAACATACAGAAAGACGAGGCACAGCTGGAATGTATCAATAATGCTCCTACTAAGTTATATCGCATTGAGGAGATTCCAAAGGAGGAGCTTGACTTAGCGGATGACGAGATGATTGTTCAGGTCGCGCATTTCAATAAGGTATAATTTGTTGTCATTGATCCTCTTTATTACTTCATTACTGTATTATAGTCTGTATTTGCTGGATGGTTTCTGAATTTAATCATTGATCACAGGTTATCTTAGTTTCAACAGTTATCACTTGTGTTATGAAGTGTTATCATGTGTGCTGTATTTTATAAATTCTTTATATAATGGCCATTTCCATAATTTGTATGTGAATGCTGCATTGTTGAGATGTGTTAATTGTCAGTTAATTCAGCAGTGCCACTTGTCCATGATAGGCACACCTTTGTATTAGTATTGAGAACAAGTTGGCATGAAAATACCGTGTCCTCAGATACAGTAACCTTTTGATATGATTGTATGACACGTGGACCATTTTTTGTATACTGATAGAGTGAAGAGGCAGTGGTGGCTCACAAAAATAAAAAATGACTGTCTCCTTTGTTGACATTGGGCCCAGGACATTTCTTCTTTTCATGTTAATTCTCACATATAAATGGTCTAAAACTGAGCTGCCCATGTAGCTAAGTAGTCAAAGCACTTGTGTGCCATGTGCAGTAGAGCATGATATGCTCCGGAGCCGGGGTTCACGTTGTCTGTAAACTATGACCATTGTTGACATCTTGATTAGCAGTGTTAATGTTGTTAGCTGCACTGGCATGAGCTGAAGTAAATAGACTTGGCTGGCCACTGGATGGTGCAGCACACAGCACCACTATGGCTAAGCCAGACAGTAGGCCACAGCATGGTATAAATACCCGACGAGCTGTACACTTCCTACTAACCTCACCTTTCTGCACGTCAGGCACACATTTGCACACACCTACTAATTCCCCTCCTCTCCCTGGGCTAGCACACTGGACCATTACGCAGTCTCAGCTCTGAGATCCAGAAGTAGGCTATATATGTATAGGCTGGACCTCTGCCCACAATAAAGAACGAAAGAAAGAAAGAAATAGTCTAGAACTAAAACAGCAACCCACCTATTTAATGGCCTTTTATCCAGGACAACCTGGCTGAGCCAGTACCAGTAATGAAACCATTTCACTCACTCACCCCTTATCTTTTTGGGAATTAATCTTTAATTAATGTCCTCCGTTAGCTATGGTCTATACCACTTTCCTTGTTTAGTTGTCGGTCCAACAGTCTTTTTCCGCAACCTCACTCCCGGTTTTGTTTGTTCTATCTGTAGGTCTTAATCCCTTTAGTTTGTAATCCATGCATGTAATCATATTGTCTGTTCCTAATCTCAGTGTGAACCTTTTTGTTACCATACATCCACCTAATCCTTCTTGCCTTCGCCCACTTTAGTGCCACCTCGTTCTCTTTCTTCTCTGGTCAAGTTTGACTGTAATGTGACGTCACACGCATCTTCTGTATAACTCATCAGAAGGGAAACGTCCTTATTAGTAAGTCGAGGCACCAGCTGCCCAAATTTATTGTGTTTTGTACTGTAGCCTTCATGGCTGCATCATTATCTCTGTCTACACTCAGCATGTCATCCAAGTAACAAAACTTATCCGCTAACTCCAGACTTGCACTGTCACCTATGTTCACACTGGTTCCAGCTGTACTAGCTAGTTGAACTTTTCATCCTCTACAAAAAATACTTGCTGGCTTTGAACATGCTACCTTTTATACCACTGCACTTCTTGTCACCCACTTCTGACACTAGTATGGCGCGGTGGCGCATTGGGTAGAGCATTGGACTTGCGATCAACAGGTTGTGGGTTCAAATCCTACTCGGGGCAAAAGCTGCGTAACAAGTTGTTCACACCTATGTGCCTCTGTCACCAAGCAGTGTAGCTTGGTACCGGCCAATGGGCAGTGATGCTCAGCGGCTGGGAAGGTAACCGCAGGCCTGGCAGAAAGTAATGGCAGCCTATTACCGGGTGGATGATTTACAGTCACATGCAGGCTGACTGCCTGTACACCGGGATCTGCTCTGGGCCCAGCGCTCGGTAACGAGTATGGGATGCCTTCACCTTTTATCAAGTTCCTACCAATGTCTCTACCACAAACACCCACTTGCAGCTGTCTCCAGTTATCATAACCTTGGTTTTATTCACATTTACTTCATGCCTTTACTGTCTACACCATCCTTTGATCAGTTCAGCTCTCTTATCATGTCATCCACATATGGCAGCTCCCATGGTAAGGCGTCTCTATACTTTCTGGCTATTGCCTCTTTCATTGTCACAAACAGCAAAGTGTTAATGTTGAGCAGTAACAGTGAAGGTCTCGGTCAGAAGTGATTGTCATGCATCTGTGTCTCAAGTTGTCTAGTGTTCATTGAGGTTAGACATTTCTGTGATGCATTCACTGCCACCACGTTGCATGTGATCCTTGTTGCAGGAAATATTTTCGACGTTTGGAGTCCCGTTTTTCTTGCGGATAAAAGATGTGAGTACTATATTCAAGTAACAGAAGCTTTTGCTACCACTGTCTGATTTGTGATAGATTCATTTGCCAAGTTGCTTTGTTTTGAAGAAGAATTGTCAGTTTTGTTTGGTCTGTTTACTTAGTGTGGTTTTGCAGGCAGGAAATGTTATCTTGTTGTCAGTAATCTAAGGCACAGTGCCTGGTACAGTGACAAGTGACATTGACATGTAAATTATTGGTTACATGACTGCTTTAAATAAGTAAATATTTTTATTCTGACCGTGTTTCAGATGGTGCTGTTATGACACATGATTCTTAAAATTAGTACATCTTTTACTGCTGCTGTTTTCTGTTCTGCTTACTATGTAGAAAGAACCATTTAGTCAAGTCCGACAACGCATTCAGGCAAAGCTTGATGTTCCGGATAAAGAATTTGAAAAGGTATGTGTTTGTCAATTACTTTTGTATTTGTTCGCTTTCAGTAGTTTGACACCTATGTTGGTGTTAGGATGGGCACCTTGCCTGCAAACATGCTGCTGTGGTCATCTCAAATCTCGAACACTTTTGCAGAACCACTGGCTGGCCAAGTGCTCAGTACAGTAGCATGTTAATTAAAATTAATTATTTAGCTCGAATTTAGGCTTCAGCCGAACATTGGATTCACATTAAGGCGCATTTTGGTGGTGTTCACGCTTTCGGCAATAACTCCGCACTCTTGAGTACATTCTTGGGGGTTGTTTTTTGTCTGGTAAGCAATGCACGATTTGACTGATTTCCCATCGGCCAAATTTCACGAAATCTGAACACAACACGTCGATTGGTGTCGCGGTGAAAACGTTTGGAACAGAGTTTACCGTAAGGAGTCGTTTTTCCAAAAAACAAACGTTTCTCCAAAATGTTTTATGTCTTGTGACTTCAGGCTGCCATGACTCTACAATGATTACAGGTTGCCGGAAATTTACTACCAAAATGACCCTCTATGGGATTTCTAGTTTCCATTTTTACCATTGGAATCAGTTCAAAATTATTCCCCTGGCGTATACACACCATACAAGAAACCTCCCCAAATTTTCTGCAACGTCCGATGCGGTTGAGAGCACAGCAGATAACGCTAACATCAGTCAGTCGCAGGCAGCCAGTCACCATCAACTATTGAGTCACGTGACATTTGTCGAATGCAAGCAGTAAACAGCTTGTGCACAGATAGCTGAGCGCTTCGAGCCGAATTACTGTATTGTGAATATTCCACACAATACAGCCACGTAGTTCTAATTGTCTAATTTTATGTTAGAGCTGCATATGTTTGTGTCTGTTTTTCTGGATGATAACTTTTGAACTAATTGACCTTTGAGGCAAAGGGACGTTAAACTCCAAGTAACTAACCTTTGAGGTAGATGCTTGGCATGGTGTTCAGCGTGACCCTATGTAGGTCAAGGTCATAGGTCATTGTTCAAGGTCGTGAGAGGGAAATGTTCTTTTTGGCTAAAAGTGATATTGAAATTGGGAAAACCAGGTATGCTGCATTGATGGGTGGCTCGCTGTAATGGCTGAAAGGCAGACCTGAATTATAAACAGTTAGAGCCAGCTGATAATTTGCAGTCGGCTAGTGTTCCTAAAATCGGTGCAGTCTCAAGTGAAAGCTTCAAGTTACTTACATACTTGCTTGCTGTTGACATGATATTGCATTCAGTGCCATGTGTGGGTCCCAGGGCTGTAAGTAAGTGGGTAAATGTCTGAGTAAGTAAGTAAGTGACAAATTTATGAAGTGCAGAAACCAGAATAGGCCCTCTTCGTTTTGAGGCTGGAGGTCATAGGAGGTGACCAAACCTGGCTTTAGTTTTTTGGGTTCGTTTTATATTTTGTTACGGATGCATGTTTGCTTTGTTGTGTTTGTTTTATTTTTTCAGTACTTAGCCGAGAGATTGGCTGGGAAGAACGTCTCCAAAATGACCTATTTTTTGTTGGGTGGGACGTAAAACATTAACTCGGTCATGATTGCCTCCAGTGCTTTGACAGTATTGGTTAGTGTCCGGCAGAGCATTTGGCCTGTAAAAATTGACTAGATTGATGTGGTGCTGACGTGGTTATCTGTCTGCAATGAGGTGCAAATGACTAGCATGTAGTCCAGCCGATGACTCTGTCAACCCATCATCTCTTGCTTCATTAAAATAGAGCAAGATTTATCTATCTAGAGTCGTCTTACCACGGTTGTCCTAGATAAAAAGGCCATTGAATGAGTGTTGTTGTTCCTGTTGCTGTTAACAGTAGTATATATGATAGGCCTAACAGTATTGTCAGTGTAATATGATTTGAGTATGATGCGTCTGTTGCAGTTCAAGATTGCTATAGTTGTGATGGGCCGACCAAAGTACCTACCAGACGATGGTGACCATGTCCTCAACTTAGACGATTTTCAGCCGCCTCATTGGCAGGGTCGATCCAGATCATTTGATGGTACTTTCTTCTCACTGATATATCTGACTGAGAACTACACAGTAGTTTGAAGCACTTTACAATGGTGATTTGTGTTTTTGTGCCTTTGCCACCTGACAATATCGGCAAAGGCATTATGTTTGCAGGCTTTGTTCATTTGTCTGGACAGATCTTATGACCGCGATATCTTATGGACATCTTGAGCAATCTCAATGAAACTTACAGGGAATAGCCCCTACCGATGACCTGGTTAGATTTGGAGGTCAGAGGTCAAGGTCACAGCAGGCCATCATGGTGGCGAAGGCATCCATGCCGATGCTGTGGCATTGAAGTCCGTCTTCTGATCACTAACTAGTTTGTGGAAATTCTTGCTGCCTTGATTGCACGTTGTAATAGCTGAGTTGGCAGTGGATGTTCACTATGTAAAGATTTCACTGTAGTCATTTCTGCATGGATCACTGCAATGAGTACTGGCAGTGGCCGTGACCACTGCGACATGGCATGTCCTTTATGCTAGTCTACGCTGGCTTAATATTTGGATGTTTGATGCTGCCAGCTTTGAAGTCTTGTGAACTGGAATGAGTCTGTCGATCACTGAGATCTATGTGAGTCGCCTTTCGTCTCACATGTATACGTTTGTGTGTAGGTCAGGGAGGTTACCAGGCAAGACCGTGGATTGGTCTTGATCACATAAATCGGTCAAAAGGACCTCGTGCGGCGTACTTGGAGAAAGCGATCAAGATCCACAACTGATCGCTGAACTGCTGCAGTGTTTGTGGTGCACTGTGCTAGTCCAGTCAGGATCAGTTGACTGCGATACGATGTGTTGTGGAGATGCATAATAGGCTCTAAAAAGGTGATGGACAGCCGCTGCCACGTGGAACTCCAACAGAAATTTAACAGAAAAACTACATGAAATATAAACTGATTTGCACAGAAGATACGCTCAGAGTCCTAATCCATGAGGCAGTCCAGAGGGTTCCTAGCATGCTTGAAATCCTTGAATTCAGTCTTTAAAATTCACAGCTCTTGAAAATGTCTTTATAAGTCCTTTTAAGCTGCTGTCCTTAAAAATAACATTTTGGCATTGCTGCTGTTTCTGAATTCATTATAAGTCTTTGGGCGAAGAATGCCTGGTTATCAAACAGTGTCGGTGACTACATCTCTTTGTTACAGTATTTTTGACTTGTTGCAGTGCGTCTTACGATACATTTTGTTGTAACATTGGTACTTGAAAAAGTATTCGTCAGTACAAAGCCAAGAGATGGGCTGGGAAGAGGGTCTCCAAAATGACCATTTCTGCATCAAGTGGGACATAAAAATTTGTGAGTTTAAGCTCGGAGGGAGAGTGAAGAAGTGATGGGTGTAGGGAATGGTACGAGTGAAGAGATGTGACCACCGACTGTCATGCGGACGTTGAACTTCATTGTGGTTCAGCTGATATTGACATGTAGGTTTTTATCGTTGATGAACCATGCTGTTGGTTTAACTGAATTTTGCCCCATGACGACTAATCGTGTTACTACGATGCTGGTCAGTGTTTGTGGTGTTTCACTGTTGGTGTAATTTATCATAGCGCATTGTACATAGATGTCGGCTGTACTTGCATGTTACTCGGCAGTGACAGCTAGTTGCCATGTTTGCTGTGATCTCGGACATGTTAATAACGCTGTTGTACATAGTCCTTAAGTGTTGTCAACCGAATTCTGTTTGGTTGTCTGTATTGCATGTCTAGTGCCATAAGACTTCACTGTATGTTTGTGTAAGAATATTTATGTCGAGTGGTACGGCAGACAGTAAGTAACGTGTCATAAATTGTTGCCATCTCAATTGCCGTTCACATTGTTGCGGTATTACAAGAGATCTGTTCCGTTAAGAAATGAACGGTTGACATTGTGAATGCCCCAGTTTAGCAACTATCCTGGTCGTGCAGTCGCCTGCTGCCTGTTGGTCTCAACAGTGTACATTATAATGCACACAGCTGTATGATGGTCAGTACGTTTACAGTGTGCAACGCACTTGCATTTCATGTCGGAGCAAGCCAAAGCTACTGTGAATTGTGGACCATTCTGTGAGCTGATGTCTGCTGAAATACCGTCTGTGTGACGATTTGTTGCTGATGTGTGCTGTGGACACATCAAAACCATTTCTGTTATTTGCCTGTTTATCACTTTAACTATCTTTTGCATATTATAAACAACATTTTGTATTGTAAGCTGTTTTTTTTCTTATTAAAACGTTTACTGTTGATTTTTGGCACCAAATCCAGTATGTCTTAATTTGTTCTTGTTGTAGTTTTCTCAGCACCATCATGTTACAGTATACAAGCCGTCGCTGCTATACTATAACATGTCGGCTGTCTCTGTTAACCATCTAACCATGCTACTGTTCAGGAGTTTTGGCCATCTACTCTATGCAGCAACTCATTTTTTGCAATAACACTGTCCTTAGAGTGACTCACCTTGGATGTATACAGCGTGAAGAATGACCTCAGCCCGTGCATCATTTACGTGTTATTTCTTTAGTTGGCCTACTCCACCATTAATCGTGGCATTGTTATGTGCAAAACATCTACGGAGTGAAGGTATTTAAACACATGTTCGTGGTCATTTTCCCGGTATTACGATACGATACAATACGGTATATTAATATGGGCTCAAAAGCTGATGCTATGGGCAGCTTAGTATAGTGCACACAAACAAAAAGTAAGGAAAAATTAAAAACAGAGTAGCTCAGAAGAAACGGCCTGGGCAATTGTACATGAAGGCAGTCCGGAAGGAAGAAGTGAAACTACTCTGTGTAAATTTTTGCTACGCCCGTTAGCCTTTCAGCTGTCAGCGAGTACAGATGAGTAATTTTATGACTTACGACCTGCCAAGCTTGCTAACATCGTTTATGTGTAGGCCTACATGTATGTGCAGTGCAATGAGAACACAATGACTTCTGGTTTAAATGAGTAATTGCAAAGCTGTACTGACAGCAGAAACAACTTTCCATCTTCAAGAACAATGCTGCTGACAGACTAAACTTTAATGATCATGCAGTCCTGTATCCGTCGATTGCAGCAAGTGGGAAGTTTCTTAACGGCACATCAGCACCTTGAGTAGCTGCCACTCGCAGCATCATCGCATACTTGTTGTATGTTCCACCGAGTTGAAACGCGGTCATGTGACATAATCGAATGATCTGAAGTGGCTGATGGTCCAGGTCGCGTCAGCGAAATGAACGTTTTTAGCGCATCATTGCAATGACGAACACTTGGCGTTTGACATTAACAGTAGACCAGAGTACAGCCAGGCACTGAATCCAAGGTCACTGATATGCTGCAGCATTAATGTTCACATAGTAACCAAACACTACACAGTGTGCTGTCACAATAAGATGATACAGTACGCTTAGCAACGTATTGTTTCGACATATCTTTTGATTAGAGAACATACAGTACATTACCAACTTCCATTCCAGATATGTAGTAATGGTTAAAGCTGTTTACAGCTGTCACAGACTGTTCAAAATGTCTACCTTTGTCTGTCTTGTCCACACAGGGTGGCAGGCGAAAACGTTAAAAAAACATTATTCACTGATTTAACGCACACTTCTTTTGCGGTGTGTTACAGCCTACAGGTGCAGGGGGTCATCAAATTAAAATGAATAACATCTCGGCATAGAACTGAAAGGCATTAGCAGAAAATAGTAAATGCATGTTCATTAAAGGAGTAAAGTTAGATTATCTTGATTTGTATTCAATCTTGCTTCTGATGTGAATAGTTTGTATTAAAAATTTTAGTGACGTTAATTGTTTAAATAACTGTAAATCGTTATTAATTCCTTAATGCATTAACGTGTTAATTCAACAGCCCTAAAACATTTATATCATCAATAATGTTTCAATATTAATCATTTAGCTGTCATCAACTTCATTCAAATACAAATAGTACACTTTGTATGCTGACGTCCTTTACAACTGACCAATTTTGCATTTGTATAGTCTGCAAAACTTATTCTCAAATTTAATTCAGTGTAATCATTTTGTGGAGATTGTTTCTTATCTAGCGCCAAGGTGCAGATGTCAAGGTGTGCAGGCTACGATAAGAAATCCAGTCTTAAGAATGATTTTGAACAAAATAAAGATCACGCAGCCAAGTAATCTAGGTAACTATAGCAGCAACGGAATTTCCTTGGACGTTTGACCAAGCATGTCACTAGTGCTGTGCAGCAGCATGTCAGAGATTGAATGTAATGCCTTTTCCACTGGTCAATTGCTACATTAACTGTACATGCTGTTTGAGAGTACGTCATACTTCAATGAGAAACTGTCTTTGTTCATCAATGGTGTAGATTTTTCTCTTGTACACTTGCTACTGTATTCTTGCCCAAATCTTAATTCACTGACGTCTGGCCGTCATCTCGAGGATGAATTTTCTAGCCCTTACCTTGTCCTCAACAGTCCTGGCCTTGGTCTCGAAAGTTGAGGCCCTGACATTTTGGATTTAGTACATCACTTCTAGTTAAAATAAAGAATGTACGAGTTGGAATGAGTCACTTTCACAACATGAACAGACCACTGGGAACAGAAAAGCTGACAAAGCCATTGATGAGTCACTCACAAAACACAGTTTTAATTCAATTTGTTGCCAAAAAATAAATAATTCAGTGCATGCCATTTTGCATCATATATCCAGAAAGCTAGTACATAATACCGCAGAAATAGTGAAGCACTGAATCAAAAAATTGGAAATGAGTCAGTTTAACTAACAGCTTGATTGAAGTAAATTACTAGTATCTCATCACCACCATGCAGGCAGTTACAATATGCATTACAGTATCACTGGCTCAAGTCGTATAGCAATCCAAAACATGGTACACTCTGCAATGGATAGGGTAGGGCACGGCGTGTTTAGAGGAAAAAGAAACAACGAAACTGAGAAAACAATAAAAATTCAATAGGACTGAAAACTTGTGATGTTGTTTTGCACAAAAATTGGGACACAGTGGCGTATCCACAGAGGGGAAGTGTCCCCCATATCTCAGGCCGAGGGGGAAAGTCATGCAAAAGTCTCCCCCCATTTTTGGACACAATGATGCAATAGCAGGTTTTACAAGCTAAAGTCTAGGCTTACCGTCTTATGCGTGTAAGACAGGCTATTCAACTGTAATAAAACTAGCTCCCAGAACAAAACTTGTCATTTTGAGCTCAAAAATCTACAAATTTGCAGAAGGTACATAGCCCCTCCCCATACTCCTTCCCGGTGGGGAGGGGACACCCCTTCCACACCCCACTCGGCGCCACGTTCCTGGAGCTTGCCATGATTCCCCCTACTTTTTAAACCGTGGATACGCCTGTGTTGGGACATCTCTCAGAAGCATGTTATGCACACATGGGACAATCTCTGTAAATGACTAGAAAACAGAAATTAGTGACTGCAACAGATGTCCAAGCACTAAAACAATTTTCAGTTACTGCGTGATAGACAAGGCAGAATCCAGAATCATCAACATTTTGCAGGCTGCTGGAGTGAAAGTGAATCGAATGTTCTTCCTGTCATACAACCAATGGTTGTGCAACAGGAAGTCTAGACAAAACAGATGGTTAAGTATTTATTAACATAAAGCAACTATAAATCAAAGTAAAAATTAGCCCCGAACGGGACTGATGGTCGACTCTTCAGAACTGACGTTTCTGCCAACTTTGAAGTCACGTGACACAAACTAGGCCAAATATCAAAAATCCGCCCTGGTTAAATTTAGATATTGTGCCCTAGTTTAAGAATCCGTGGTCAGTTGCCAGCTATCATTGAAAATGGCGAAGATAGCATTTGAAAATGGCCAGATTTCCAACTATGAAGGGCTTGTGACCTTAACCTTGGATCGGGTCATACTGCATACCGTCGTGCATTACTCATCGATCTCTGCCTACACGACAAATTTTATTGAATTTGAAGAAACGTTTTGCGGACAGACGGACTTATGCACATACGTGCGTGCGGATGGACATTTGAGACCAGCTTTATTAGTTCGAAAAACTTGATGTCAAATATTACATCATAAATAATAGTCCAAAACATGCACTTGTGCAGTATTACGTGCATTACACACAAATCTGACAAAACAAGCTTTATTGGACACGTTTAGCACAATTTGTTGAGAAACAAGTCAAGGTTCACTTTTTATTGGTCCACCCTGTAATGTGTAATGTACTGTGGAAATACAAGATACACACACAGCAGCATTTCGACAAGCTGTGGTAGACTAGAAATGTGAGTGTTACCACTAAACTGAGTTCAATGTGCCACCATGTAGATCAAATGCATATTTTCCAGAAACTAAGATCATATTCTGATGACTTCTTAGTCAGACACGGTTCAAAATATTACACCATGGACCAGCGTCCTTTTGTGCAGAATTATGCTCTTTTAAACTGTCACAAAACATTCTTAATTATCTATGTTGGTAATTAATAGTGAAGTGTCTCAGGACATAACCTTTTGGGCCACTTCATACATGTGAAAACACTTATCAATAAATAATACTTGATTATGAATAAATTCAACAAATAACTCAAACAGATGTGCTAAAAAGTCTAATGCAAAGAATGGTCACATGAAAAGATCAATAAAAAGAGATTGTTTTGCTTGAAGAAAAGGATATGATTGACAGATGACACAGTTCATGTTGGTATGATCATGACATGTTTTAGAACGGGCTCAAAGGCAGTTCATGAGATCAATACTGTTCATCTATAACAATCAAAATATTCTGCTCTTACTCAACAAGACTACTTCCGGACTAAACATAAGCGACACTATACGACTAAGGCTGTAAATTTTTCACAGCCGTTGCTGATTTGCAAAATTCACGAATTTGAGCCATTACCACGAATTCTTGCATTTTTCGCAAATGCTGCAAATTTGAATCATTTTACCTGTTAATGACACAAAAACGTGCAATTAGTGTCTTTTAAAGTATTACTAATTAAATG
>Ga0209363_1000895_pt1 | contig 13072 bp, 5 predicted proteins | sample WorMetexBAHAMAS3_FD_187385 | JGI IMG/M metagenome (GOLD analysis project Ga0209363, IMG submission 187385) | Marine gutless worms symbiont microbial communities from Max Planck institute for Marine Microbiology, Germany - Inanidrilus exumae... | ecosystem: Host-associated > Annelida > Digestive... | reverse complement strand
CCAAACAAAGACAAGTTAATTATCTCCAGGAAGTATCAAAACTTTGTTAAATACTATTTTACAATGTTACTAGTGCTTCCTACTTCCTTTCTTGATCCTCGGACTCTGGACGGAAGCTCTTTGACAGACACACAGATTCACATAAAATAACCAGCAAGTGCACATTCACCAAATGTCATATATGATAATATACTTTTATAGCAATGACACTTAAATTAAGACAGAAAAAATGCCACAGAATTAGGCTGCAGTTCATAGCAGACAGCCAAGTCTAAGCGAGCGAGTAGCAGAATTTAATGTCCCACTTGACAAATGATGAACCATTTTAGAGATGAGGTCACATTCTCGACTAAAGCCGTCTATAGTCCACATCAACAAAAGACCAAAAGTACAGGTAACGATAAGATGGTATATTTTTACATTCTGTCAGCCTGCAACATGGAATGGCTTGCCACCAGCCAAAAAACAACAACGATAAACTAACAATAAACACTCTCAGATGGAAGCCAACAACTCATCTCTTTCAGAAGTTATGAACATTATTCAGCTCCGATGTGGTGGCATTTCTGTTATTCTGGCACCATTGTATACGTTTTCCAACTTATATAAGATCCTTTGTTTGTCGTCAATCATGGTCTGCTTCATTAACCATGCTTTTCACGTCCAACCAAGGCATTCACATTTCACAGTACCATTGGCTACCTCTGAAATTGTACAAGAAATGCCCCCTGGCTGTTGGCACTCCTAATGTAGGCGGAGCATGGTAAACCAACCAGAACCTGATTCATAATAACAAAGGAGCTTATGTATGTTGGAAAACGTGTGTAATGACGACTAAGAGGTAATCAGAGAATTCTGATGACAGGCCGCATCACAGGGAGGCGGATATTTCACGGGAGAAAAGTTACCGTGACACTGGCCAGTCGGGAGTAATGCAGTCAGCTGTAGCAGTCATGCTGATACCGTTATCGATGTCTTTAGCAGTGATTTACAATGCTTTTCCAGACAACCTAAAAAAACTGCCCTTCCCATGGAGGATCTGTACCATCATCTGACACATAGTTCCTTGGGCCCACCCGAGTCAGTCGCCGAATGGCATCTCGATCGGTTCAGTCATTTTGCTAGGCACATCTGTGTGACCAACAAACAGACAGACAGACACACAGACAGACCATGCCACGTGTGACATCTTTTGCAGTAGGCCACATCTATGCCAAGCATGCAATGCGACGGACACATGGCGCGTTAAAAGCTGCATTACAAAATAATAATAATAATAAAGGCAGACGTATATCAGCAGCGTCAGGTGACCTTCGCGAGGTTTCTTTTCTTATTTAAGAGAATTTCCATTGCTGTGCAGCATTTCAACGCTGTATTGCTGCACAACAGTTTTGTTAAGGATGACCAGCCAGAATAAGTGCCATAGAAATTTTTTTGGTAACTTTTTTGACTACCTGCGGCTTTGTGCTGATGGCTTTTAAAACATAACAATAATTACAATAATATTACTTTACTTACTTATGCTATGTGGCTCACCTGCCACCACTGTCCACTGCCATGCGGACGGTCAGTGGAGACGCCCGTTGTGAACCAGACTTGTCCTGACGTGTCAACCACCCAAACCAGTCCACGCGCACCGTCAACGTCCAAGTGTGATACGTTCAGACTCGCACCAAACCTACATGACAACATCGTTAGTTTAGTGCTGCACCGTTCTTCGATTTTACTTTCAGTCAAGGTAAAAACCAGAAGATGTATTTTGTTGCTCCAGCGTCGACGTGGACACCTTCGCCATCACACACTTGAACACAAAGGTGTGACCTTGACCTCTGACCTCCAACATATATCAGGTCATCAACAGGGGTTAGTGGATATTCCCTTTCAGTTTCATCCAGTTAGTTAGTTAATTAAAATTTAACGTCCCTTTTCGGCACATATGGCTATATCAGAGAAGAATTTAGTTGGAGTTTAACGTCCCCTTTCAGCACAAATATGGTTATATCTGAGTCGAAAGGTTGGGGGTGGAAAGCTATCCCTACCCAGTGAAAGAAGGCCAGCGATGTATTAACCGCAACCCTGGCCGCCTTTTTGTTCAGCAGCCACCCAAAAAGGGAAAGGGATCAAGAGGCTCATTTAAATTATTACACTAGTGCCTACAACAGGGGGAGACAACTATCATACTAAAAGACAAAACTAAATCAAAGATGACAAAAACAATCATGCATCCTTAACTAAAGCACAAGCATGCATCCTTAACTACAAATACATATAACACAAAATCAACATCCAGCCTGTAGAAGGAATGTGAATATTATGGTAGAATGGAAAGGGATGGAAAATCAGTAGATGAAGCGAGTAAGAAAGGGAATAAGGGAACAGTAAAAGATATCAAAAGATAGAGTAGAACGTCAGGAAGTGAAAGGATAAGGGGGATTGCCCCGGGCCCAAACGGGGCTCAGTTTCATCGAGATTGCTCAAGTATTTCACGAGATATGGTGTGACTTTTATGGCCTGCTGTGACCTTGACCTTTGACCTCCAGAATAAATTCAGGTTATCTGCTGGGACGTCGATCGCTTCAGCCGTTTTTGCAAAGTACATCAGTGTGACCAACACACAGACAGACAAAGGCCGCATCTACGCTATGGTTGGTTGCATGGCACAGTGGTTAGAACGTTGGTCTTTGACCGGCGAACTTTCCCTGTCCCATGCTCGACCTGCAGCTGAGGGGTGACCACTTATGTGGGTAAGCCGTCCGCTACAGGTCAGCCAACTAGGCCAACTCAGCCTTTCATCCTTCCGAATTTGATAAATTGAGCAGTAAGCTATATCAGATGAGTACTGCCTCGTTTGGGTGGTGCCATCTGGTGAACGCTTACAGAGTAAAGTCAGGATGGTCGTGTGGGTGGCAGGTAAAAACTGTGTGATCCCGTTAACACGTGCTATTCTGTAGCGCTTCGTTTAGGCCGTAAGAACGAGCTATATAAGTACCTCATACTTTACTTTACTTTTACTTTATGTATGCGACGTGGCCGAAAAAAACACAACAAATTTCAGCGTAAACAATTCTACCCGTCCATGCGGCGCCAACTGCAGCCCTCCTCTGTTCCACTCCGAACACCGAGTCGTACAAGAATCTTGCGTTCCTCGCTAATGGCCCAAACGATGAGCTGTCTACAGCACACGAGAACGATTCGCTCACTGCACGGCACGTTCAATGAACGATAGCTTCTGCGTTCTCGGCTTAGTCCTTTCTGCATCCGTACCTCACCGTTCGTCTTCACGTACCTGCAACAAGCCAAAACAGCAGTACACAACGGCTTAAGTGATGGCCATTTTCCCGCGGCTGTTTCTGCTATACATTACAAATCGAAAAGGTTTCCACTGACAGACCTATCCTAACTTCCATCACTGCTGGTTTAATGACAACGTCCCCGAAATGACCTATTTTGTGTCGGGTGGGACGTAAAACCTGAACTCAATCAATCAACCAATCACCAGCCATCCCAGTATTGCTAGGACGGACATACATGTTACGGTACAACCTCTTACTTACTTACGTCCTTAAAAATAGTCCCATTCTGTTTCCAAGCCGGAGGTTATAAGAGGTAACCAAACATGGCTTTACTTTGCATTTATATTGTGTAGTTGTTGTTGTCTTGTTGGATTCGGCACCACATAGACGGGTTAATTTAGTTATGCTGAATTTTTTCTTTTTAGGCCACATTGCATGAATATGTCTGTGTGTTGATCAGCATTGACCCCATTTCCTGCTAGTGGTCTGTAGTAACAACGTGGTGCAACGGGCAGAGCGTTGGACTTGTGATCAACAGGTCGTGAGTTCATACCCTACTTGGGGAAAAAGCTGTGTAACAACCTTGGGCAAGTTGTTCACACCTATGTGCCTCTGTCACCAAGCATAACCTAGTATCGACCAGGGAGCGGTGATGCTCTGCGGCTGGGAAGGTAACCGCAGGTCTGGCGTAATGTAATGGCAGCCTACCGCCGGGTGGATGACTTATAGTCACCTGTGGGCTGACTGCATGTACACCGGGATCAGTTCCGGGAACAACACTCAATAATGAGTATGGGAAGCCTTTACCTTTTTAGTAACATCACTACCTTGCGCCGTTTCTGAGATATTACTACATGTACGGTGTACGTGACTGCCTATGACCTTCAGAAGTCCTTCAGTTTCAACAAGGTGTCGCCCTAATAGGACGTAACACGACTGGCCCGCCGCATGCTGCCCCTGGTCAATTACGTTGCATATGCGCCGCGTTACGTCGACAGACACTGACAAACACCATCGACAGTTACTAGGCTAGCCCTCCTACAATAAGTGTAGGCGGGCCAGTAATAAGACAGTTGAAATTACAAGCCATTTACGCTTTCCCATTCACGTGTAAACATAGCCAGTTAATACATGCTATATTCAAACAGCAAAAGTGACCTGGTATTGGCGCCATTCAATAGGGTGCATATGATTTCCCATCAGTCTTCCATTGCAACTATGTCTCTATCTTGTTTTGTTTCCGAGATATTATCAGCCATTTCCCAAAATTTAAAAGAGGTCACGTTACCCTGAACAAATATCCTTTGGGGGTAATCTGTCATGTATGCACTAGTGTTTGTCAGTATCCATCTGCAAATGAAATTTGAAGAGCCTAGTTTCACACGCTGTAAAGATTATGATTATGGCGCTTGTTTATTGCAGTAATGTTCAAGCAGACAGGATGCCAAAGATCATTTCAAATCTATTATCTCTGGAATAATGAACAAAATGGCCAGTAACAGTCAAAATTTTAAATTATGTTACTTTACTGCTTTCTGCTATACTGGCAATCAAGCAGTTTTGCTCTGCCAACACAAATTTAATATTAATCGACAGAACATAAATGGAACTCAGTTATAATTTTAATCAACTAGAAAACATAGGCAGTCGTATTGACCGGCAGCAACAGGAAACACGGCCGTAGCAGCACTCATCACTAGCAACCGTGCGACCGTGACGGTTTTTTGTAACCGTGTGACCTTGACCTTTGACCTTTTGACCTCTGGGTCAATGCGTACCGAGTGACTACTATAGAGTATATGTGTACCAAGTATGGTGTCAATAGCTCAAGCCATTTTCCTTTTAGAGAGCAAACAGACAGACAGACAGACAAAAAACAGACAGAAGCGACGCCCTACCCACGTCGGCGGCTATACAGCCTGCGTGGGTAAAAAGAGAACCTTTGGGATGAATGGTGCACATTCTGAAGTCAAGGAAACAGCCTAAAATAAAGCACAATTTACACAATGAAAATGAAACAAAAAATTACCAGACAACGCTGTCGTCAGCAGCAACATATGCCACCTCTCTGGCCACTTCTCTCCACTCAGTTCCAGCCGGCGATTTTCCGGTTATTCTGCCAACGGCGGAAAATGCCGACCCATGGTAAACACGCCATACAATGTATCCCGATGGAGAACATGAAATCTGCTCCGCTGGCTGACTGTCAGTAAGCCACACCAATCCAGGACCTTGCAGAGACGAGTAGTATAGACGTTCGGTTTTATCAACATACCAAACAGTCCTTTGGCTAACACACAGCGATAGTGCCAATGATTTATCCGGTACCGGAAATTCCAGCCATGCGTCTGCGCTGTCTGGATCCTGATAACTGTGGGTGGGCTCTGGCTTGGACTGAAGTGGCGTGGTGTCCAATGATGCTTCTGAGTTACTGTCTGAAGCATATATTGACCGGAAATCTTCTGACGGAGACAAAATAGTAAATTTTGCACATTCGGACTTCAAAGCCGAGGCAATACTTACACGCAATCCCGAACTGATGGCACCGCTATGATTTGCAGCCGAAACCGATAACTTACCCGCATTCAAACTAGATCGGTTCTGTAAATCGTCAGCTGCACACCCTTCTGAACTGGTAATCAAGTCTTTCGGAACACAATTCCGCAAAGGCATTACATCTTCAACAAAATCTTCTAACAAGAGGGAGGTGTTACAATCCAGCTGTGCACGATCATGCACATACATTGCTGTTTCACTGGTATTCTGCTGTGAACTGTCATTTTTGTCTGACGTAGAGTTGCAGCTGCTGAAACTGGAAGCAGTCTGCAGGGAATCTGTGTTCGTATGACACAACCATTCCATTCCGGACGTATCACTGTCTGCGCAACTGCTGCTACACGGAATGGCAGCAGTAGATGCTTGATGTGGGACGTCAAACGATTTCAACAACTGATCACTGTCGTACGATTCCAATGAAGAAACACTCTTTGAGTCGCACGGCGGCAATTTTTCTAACATCAACACAACTTCACAAACGTTACATGCACATGAAAAAATTAGACAAGACAATTACTTGCAAAGGCTGTTTCATCATTGAATGTGTTGATGAGTGTAATATGGGTTTTATATTTAAAAAATAATTACCAGCATGTGACAAAGACTTAACATGTAAATCTTGCAAACTGGTAACCGACTCTTGACCCTACGACTCAAAAGTTTTGTCTCTCTCATATCACACTTGTGATCAAACTATAAAGTTTGTTCAACAGATACACACTACTACTGGTTCGTTGGCTGCGTGGCACAGCGGTAGAACGTCGGTCTTTGGCCGACAAACTTTCCCTGTCCTGCGCTTGACCTGTAGCTGACGGGTGACCACTTATGTGGGTAAACCATCCGCTATAGATCAACCAACCACGCCAACTCAGCCTTCCATCTCTTTGGGGTCGACAAATGAGTAGTAAGCTGCAATTGGATATCTGCTACCTCAGTCAGGGGTGGCGCCATCAGATGAACGCTTATGAAGGAAATGCAGGCATAATGTAATTTGCAGGTAAAACTGTGTGATCCATGTCTGAGCACTTTGAGACTGTGCGTAGTATAAATGGCGCTATATAAATACTCTTTCTTTCCTTTTCTTTCCTTACTACTACTGCTACTAATACTAATTTCCGCTTCTGTTTAATGGGCCGTCTTCTCTAGATTTAATCCAGCACATGACCACACTAGACGCGTTCTATATGTGTAACCAAACTCCGATTGGTTAACCGGGATGTTATGCAACCAACCGGTCGATGTAGAACGACCAACTGGACTCTGGTTAACCAAACCAATATAAATAACACTGACATCCGGGACATGTCACACGTAACCATGGTAACCAGCATTCAACCACTTTCAACCGGCGCTTGACTCTAGTTAGCACATCCTGGTTGTGGCTGACCCAGTTGCATAATTATCACCCAAATATAGCAACTAGATTTACAGATCAACCATAATTGGAGGCTGGTTAAGCATACAGAACGCATACCTACTGTTTCTCAAAAAATGATCCACTTTACAGTCTTCAATGTCTGCTACAGTTAAAAGATTATTGCAATTAAATCTGACATTCCATATCCAAATATTCATATCTGTTAATATACATAATTCCTATATCATCCTAGGTATGTTCCTACACTACCAGGAAAGACATTAACACCTGGAAAGTCAACAGTGTGTTCTTAACAGATTTTGTTAGGGGAACATAGTATGTTAGGGTGAGGCAGGAAATTATGTACGCTAACAGATATGATGCTGGGACAATGAATGCCAAGAATATTTAACCACGCTGACGGCAGTAGTAGAGATAGGGCTTTTACCAGTGTCTGTCTGTCTGTTTATCTGCACGATATCTCAAAAACTGATGCAGCTAAGATTACCAAACTTGATACAGAAATGTTCCACGACAAGTCCTAAAAAACCGTTCATTTTGAAATCAAAAGTTTAAAGGTCAAGGTCGCCAGTAAACAGCGCCAAAGCACTTAGGTCAGCTATTAGCACCTGACACTGCAAAAAATGAAGTGCAATAAAAGCAGACCCAAAATGCATGGACTAACTTTTTAACGACATTTAGCTGGTTAAACAGTTGCTACATGAAGGCAGTGCAATAGTTTATTATAGTACAAGCAGAAATAAAGAAAGAAAAAAAGTCCTATCAATGCATAACTGCCATTCATTTACAAAACACGTTAGTCACAACTTGGATAATAAAAACTGTTAACTGGTTAAAGTAATTCCGACACAGCCAAACGTAATTAGGGATTTGTTACCTCTTGTCTGTTTTGTTCTTCGAATTCTCCTTTTTGTACCAGATGAAAAGATGATGTCGTCATCAATATTCAACTTACTAGCAGCCAATTCTTCCACGGTGCGATTGTCAAATTCACAAGAAGTGGTAAGAAAATTACGGGCATTCTCTGCGGAACTCTGTGAACAAATATACGGCAAAAACTGTTGAATGCTGTGCTCCTGCAGGGTGTCCTTATTTGACGGATTTCTGTTTGCACAAGCTGCAACTCGTACTGGCACAATATCGGCCGCATTGAGTTCAATCACCGGTATTGAGTCGACTTTGACATCTGCTTTGTGAGGTGATCGTTCGCCGTCAGCTTCAAGCACAGCATCTTCCGCCAGCTCGAAACTGTCACAGTCGGCGAACGCTCCATTCTGCGAAGTCGTTGACAGAATGCCGTCCTCTATCGCGACAAAACTGCCGCCCACGTTCTTGAGGGCAGAGAACACGCGAGTCGTCAGCTTCATCGCCGAATGACCCCAGCCACTGCTGTTAACGCTTGAACGACAGTAAGTGGCACCTTCATAAAACAAATTCGTGCTAATAATTCACACAATATAACAGTGTCTCTAAAATAACTCATTTTTGAATCGTCAGCTGTAACTTCACCAATTCTATTGTAATAAAACATAACATACATGTGATGTACAATATCCTGACACCACTCTTCCATTTCCATCCAACTGTACCACTGCCTGTGACCTTCAACAGTAGTCTGGATAGACTTCTTCATATGGTGGTAATCACACTTTATCTCAGCTTTCTCGCCTTGCCGTCGCCCGGAAACGTTTGCGTCACTATCTGTGGCAGTCTATGGTAACAAATGATAAAGGTATTGTTTAAGACTAAAAAATAGACCCAGCGCTGGACTAGCACTTCCAAAGGGTGCTTATAAAGTCCCAGTATACCATAAATACTGACGCGTTTCTGGGCGGCGGCAAGGCAAGAAACCCGGGGTAAAGTGTGACTACCGCCGTATGAAGAAGTCTATCACTACTAACAGTCCGGTTCATGCGTGCACAATTTGACATCTTAGTTACTAAAGGAAAGGAAAGGAAAGGAAGAGTATTTATATAGTGCAATTTACTATGCAAGCATAGTCTCAACAAACGCTCAGACATGGATCACACAGTTTACCTGCAAATTACACCATGCCTTTCCTTCATAAGCGTTCACCAGATGGCGCCAACCCCTAACTGAAGAAGCAGACATCCAGTTGCAGCTTACTACTTATCTATCGACCCCGAGAGGATAAAAGCCTATTGAAAGGCTGAGTTGGACTGGTTGGTATACCTATAGCGAACGGTATACCCACATAAATGGTCACCGTCAGCTGCAGGTCAAGCGCAGGACAGGGAAAGTTCGCCGGCCAAAGACCAACGTTCTACCTATACACCCATATGACAGCTTTCCGGTTCCACCTCGGTTTTCTTTCACTATCTGAACTGGAAAAGAACCATTGTGGTACGGGCTTTTATCCCCATGTCTTTCCTGTCACCGAAATGACAGTATCAAAGGAAACACAATGAATTGACCCCAACCAGTAGCTTCCTCCTTACCTCATCTACCACTGGACTCTTGACGCAATAGGCGTTGATCCCTTTACACTTGGCTCTCCGACACACTAAATACTTACTTACTTACTTACTGGGATGCGGACAGGTTTCAAACAGAAGAAACGAGGTCACTCACGGTCATTGATAATGGTGCTGTTTAATTTAGCACATGACTTCCTATTGACTTCCACTGTTATCATTTCTAGAAATAAGTAACCAGTTATTTATGAACCAGGAGTTTACATATGCAGTGTCTACAGACGTAAGCCACAAAGACATTTCCCGTAAGTGAAAAGGCCTTGAAAAGGCAATCAAAACGACTGGAAATGACATAATCCGATAGAAAGTATATGACTTCTTATTAGTGGTTCACAGCAATGATGTCCGTATTTCATATATTCTCTCGTTCAAAAATTGCTAATTTTACTGCCCCAGTCAGTTGCCTTCGCCATGTCGACGGCCTGCTGTAACCTTGACCTTTGACCTCCAAAATCTAATCAAGTCATCAGTAGGGGCCGTTAAATATTCTCTGCAAGTTTCACTGAGATTGCTCAAGCCTTTCAAGTTGTTTACACCTACGTGCCTCTGTCACCAAGCAGCATACCTTGGTACCAGCCAAAGGGCGGTGATTCACTGTGGCCGGGAAGGTAACTGCAGGCCTGGCAGAAAGTAATGGCAGCCTACCGCTGGTGGATGACTTATACTCACCTGCAGGCTGACTTCCTGAACACCAGTATAAGCTCCGGGCCCAACGCTTGGTAATGAGTATGGGAAGCCTTTACCTTTTTACCTGTCAAACGACCAAAAATACCAAAGAAACAAAAACATTAACCCTAAGTTCCCAACCAGTGGCCTGGACTCATCTTTTCTTCATCAACAACTGGACTCCTGATGGAAGGGTCGTGGCTTCCATTACGCCGGTTCTCAAATGCTGGCATCAAATGAGGAAGTAAATATTCTACAAAGCAAACTCACGATGATGTTCAGCGTATACGCAGGACGCCGACATTGGCACAGCAGGAGACCTGAGCAGTTCTGGACACAAAGAGCGCTGTGCAAATCTTATAAGGGGTCTTGTGTTACTACCAGAAGGCTTTCGAAGCACAAAAATCTCGTCTCTGTTCACAGCCACGTCAAGAATGGCCTCTCTGCCAGCAGTGTACATAAACATGATCTGCCTTGCATCTTCTGGCGACACAACGAGTAGATCAGATGCCGTATGACTAACTAGGAGGCCACCGCAGTACACGTGCAACAGTCCAAATTGAGCAGTGGAAAAACCCACAGCTGCAGTTTCGGTTTCAGTTTGAAGAAAACTACAACTAGCCGTCGTCGGCGACGAGTTGTTTCTGGACAACAGCTGCAGCTTATCGGAAGAGTTTGTCAAAATCAAAGTCGTGTGAACGACGCCGTTAATGTCAGCCTTCCACAGACGTAATCGTGGACGAGCAGCATAAATGACTGCTTCAGCAGGCATCACAGATCCCGGTAGAAATGTCGCACCAAATGATCCAGGTCTAAACATACACGATACCAGGTCAGTATATTTATGTGGAAACAAAAGGCTAAAATAAACAAACAGTTGACATTTCAAACAAAATTAGACCCGTACGTGGTCTGACAATTGACTATTCACAACTGACATCTGTGCCAGCTTCAAAGTAACGTGACCCAAAAACTACGCTGAATATCAAAAATCTGGCCAGAATAAATTTAGATATTGTGCCCTAGTTTAAGAATCCGTGGTCAGTTGTCAGCTCCCATTGCATATGGCAGAGAAGATAGCTTTTGAAAATGGCCGGATTTCCAATTTTGAAGGCCTTGTCTTGACCTTGGATCAAGTCTTACTGCACACTGTCGTGCATCAATCATCGACCACTATTTACATGCCAAATTTCATTAAAATCAAAAGTATGCACGTACGTATGTACGAACGGACATTTGAGACCGGCTTCATTAGGCTGACTCTGTCAAAAAGTCGACCTAATAATCATATGTAAAATAACCCCACTTCAAGTTATTTGAGTTTGCGAGTTCATATTCTATTTTCTTCCTCCCAACGTTTTGGAAAAGAATGGGCATGGGCTTTTGACTTCCCAGGATAAACTGACTGACTGAGTTAAAGTTTGAGTTCCTCAAACACAAAATAGGTCATTTCCAAGATGTTCTTCCCAGCCAATCCCGTGGCTTAGCATTGAAAAACTAAACCTAACACAAGAAAAACAAACAGGCATCCATAACAAAATATATTACTGTATAAAATAAACACAAAAACTAAAGACAGACTTGGTCGCCTCTTACAATCTCCAGACTGGAAAAGGAATGGACCTATTCGTAAAGACTAAGTAAATAAGTAAAAAGTAAGAAAATAACTAAACACAGAATCAACGAATGAATCCAGGGCACACTACAGCCCCGGAGCACGTACAAACAGATTTACAAAAAAGAGGCATTGCTCCTTTCATGTTCACAAAATGAAATCAATGCCCAAAGAGAAGAACATGGTACAACATTAGCAAACATAATCATATATCAACAAATGAAAACATAGGGAGTCAAGCAGAAACTAAAAATAAAAAGTACAGATATCAGCACAATAAGCAGACGCTTAAAAAAGTGGCAGAAGTGACAGATGAAGTGACAGACAACTAATTTCAGTTTACATGATGTTGAGTGACAACAAAAGAAATGACATTATAAAAAATTCTACTAAACAACGTTGTCGAACTCGAACGTTCGACTAGTGCTGCCATCTGGCAAAATGGACAGAACATATGTACATATGTATGTATATACTTTGATTAAAAGCAGACATCCGCCGCCAATAACACGCGAAATATAAAGACAATACAGCGAACTAAGATAAGACTAAGTTAGAGAGTGATAGCAGTTGCAATGTTAATCAATAATTGGCAATATGTCCATAAACACACAATGCACAAAGTACAGTTTATATACATTTGTGTTTCCTTGATTCTGGCCCAGTCACTCCACTATATGAAAACGTGACGTCATCCACTACACCAGAAATACATAATGTCAGGAGGACTGTGCCACGGCCACAGGTTATGTCTACAAAAAATTTGGTGAAATTTGGACGTGTGGTATAGAGATATGCAAATGTACTGAGAGGCAGACACAAGTAGATTGCAGTACTTTGAACCCCTACCCTGGGAAAAATAATGGAACAACATGAAGCCAAAGATGTTTGACAAAACAAACATACTGGACAGAATGAAAAACACATCAAACATTGTTATATGGTATTATAAAAACAAAAACTGGCTTCAGTTTCTCTTCATTGTAAAAGCCGCCGTTCCAAAACAGCAAATATCAAAATTTTATCCGCAAATTCAACGCACAGAAGATAGCGATCACATTTATTTCAG
>Ga0209363_1000894_pt1 | contig 13073 bp, 6 predicted proteins | sample WorMetexBAHAMAS3_FD_187385 | JGI IMG/M metagenome (GOLD analysis project Ga0209363, IMG submission 187385) | Marine gutless worms symbiont microbial communities from Max Planck institute for Marine Microbiology, Germany - Inanidrilus exumae... | ecosystem: Host-associated > Annelida > Digestive... | reverse complement strand
TGTATATTGTGAAACAGCTTATCTGGGACTGCTTTCAGAGGACGGTCCATACCTAGACTAGGGTATTTTTTATGCTGTGTGTTTGTTTGTTTTTCGTTTTTTAATGATTGTGCATTTGATGTGTGTTTTATTTTTTACTCTGCTTTGAGCGTATAATAAAAATGATGATGATGATAATGATGCAGCAGCATTGGATTCTGTGCTTGAGTATCAACTGATGTATGTAACTATGTGCTTCTGAACTTACAACTTCACGGCAAGATAGGAACGTGTATATTTATTATTATTATTTGTAGTAGCAGTACTGAATTAGTAGAATTAGTGGTGGTAGTGGTGGTGGTGGTAGCAAGACGCCCACAGCACAATATTCAGTTACTGGAAATAATTAATTCAGTTGAAATATGACTTATTTTTGGCCTATCAACTGAATGTAATAACATCTAATTACTGACAAAACACACACATACACACAAACAAGCAACCTTTATGTTTCACCGGCCTTGTTTTCAGCAGTTAATCCGAGATGGGCTGGGTCCACAAAAAGAACCTTAGGATACTGGATCAGCTTTTCACGGACCGGACATCCTTCCTTCCAATTAACAGTGTCAAAAAACAGAACACAGGACCACCGAAGACAATGATGGGACACTACCCAGTGAACCTCATCATTTCCTAATCCACCAACTGACTGCTGCCTGGAGGAATGCTGTAGCCTTTATGCTGGATCTATGAATAACAGCACTCGAGTGATTCAAGTGGGCTGGAAATGGCTGTTACACTGTTGTGTATATGTGAGATTATGTAAATATATCCTATAAATCATGATTAGATGTCGATCAAGATGTTTGAGTACAAGCACCAACCTTGATGAAACATCCACTTATCTCTACTCAGTGCTGTATCTCCTGCAAACAACACAGACAATACCTATGCAACTCCACTGCAACAACAGGTAAAACGAGATGCAATCATCAATTGCAATTAATAAGCAGGGTGTGACAGTGTGTCATCAGCATTCTGTGAATTCAGACATACACAAATGTATGTAGTGATTAGTGCAGAAATACAGCATGCTATCAGCAGTGATAAAATCACAATTTGTGCTGCAAAAAATAAAGCACAAAAGCATGGCTGTTTACAGTTAAAAGATATCGTCGACTTTACCGCAAACAGAATCGCAGACCTTCGTTTGCTAAGAGGCTGTGAATAACTGGCAATGCACCCGCCTGCCAGAAAGAGTAGCAGCCATCGACCAGTTTATTTGTCCGACCCTGAAAGCCACCTTCGAACGACATTTGCCGTGCCGTTGTCCACCGCTAATGACACAATATCAACAGCAACAACGTAACTGTGGTTGTTCTTCAACTTCTGTTCACCTGGTCTTCATACCTGAGCAGTACTACAGGTTAGGCCAAGTCACCTTAAGAAAACTTTTGGGGATAATTAGTTCAGGTGTTTACCATTCACGCAACCAACAGTGTTAAGGAAGCACATGTCATCTTATACGTATAAAACAGAATCTGTGTGTCTGTTTCTTTCTTCCTTATGCACAGCCATAGTTTTGAGTGGATCTGTATGAAATTCGGCATGTGGCATCCATATACCCTCCGAATGCTCGTGGGGCCTAGTGAGCGCTGCTCGTGCCCATGAGCTTGTGCTCCGCGTGCCATCTATATATGCCACGGCAAATGGACATCAAGCTCCGTCGGGCACTTGGAACTAGCGTACGGGAACTGTAATGGATCAAGCGCCATAGACACAAGAAGCGAATGCTGTAGACACGAGGTGTGACCGAGCGCCACAGGTGCAAGGGTAGAGCAGTAGCATAATATAATAGTATGTATCAATAAACTTTATGACCAACTGCACAAATAACCACCATCTCTGCTTGTAGACAAAAAATACTGCACTTAAGTGCCAGAGAGAAGCACTCACCAGCAATGCAGGCAGGTCACACAAGTGCTGCTTGCCCAACATTACAAGGGATGCTAGACCACAGAATGAGTAACCACCATGAGCTTCCATTCCTGGACCACCAGCAAATCCACCCTCGTACGTCTGACACCTACATGCAGTGCATAAAAACAGTCCTTCTTATGTCACACACACAGATACATGCAAATACACATACAATCATTCCACAGGCATTAAACCAGTTAACCTGTATAGCCGGCACTCCCAGTAAAGAACACAAGGATTTTGTTGGAGCAAAGTTTTACTGCATATATACCATTTCTGATGGCAGCTAGAATTTTCGGATTATGCAGATAATGACAAGAATTTGATCATTTTAAAAACAAAGTATATAATGTACAATGTCATCAGAAGAGGACCGAGCCACGGCGATAGGTAATATGTAAAGAAAACTTTGTGAAATTAGGACAAGTGGTTTTTGAGTTACACGAGTGGACAGACACACAGTGAGACAGACATACAGACATGCTGACTACAATACTCTGCACCCTTACAGCGGCAAAGTAAAAAGTTAAGGGTGGATTTTCATGAAATTTGAAGAATAGGTAGACCAGCTACAAATTCACTGTCAACTTTTCGTCGACTGTTAAAACGGTTTTTATTTCGGCAATCATATCCTGATATAGTTTACTGACATCACTCAATAAGTGGTCTTTGCAGTGGCTGTGCCACTTAGGCAACTTTAAAATAGTTTGATTGATTGATTAACGAACCACAAAAGAGCCGATTACACTTAGGAAGGTTAGGGTTAGTGTTAACATACATACATACATATGTTTTTTGTATAGCGCATATAAATTCAATAGAGTCACTATGCGCTTCACATTAACGTTAACGTTCACGTTAACACACTGGTGGAGCTATACAATCTACCAAGTGCTGTCTAGTTACTATTATAACACATAGTCACAAACAGTAAAAATACGGATGAGCAATGCATCACTGCAGCTCCCAGCACAGCAGTAATCATCAGTGAGAGAAGGACAGTAGCAATAAAATGCAACACACCGGACTATCCATTCAGCTGTACCGTCAAACATCTCTGGTGTTGCAATGCCAGTTAGACGAGCCACTGTTGCGGCACAGTACGCTCCCCTGTACACAAACCATCTCACCTCACACCTTTACATCTAACTGGGACATGCAAAGATACAGAACGTCAAGAGACATTTACCAGCTGTGGTATCAAGTACTGCAAGTTGTTTCAGAAAACAAACGTCTAATGGGACAGCTCTCGTATGATAAAATACACAGTTACACAAAAATGAGAAATAACACGGCCATATATCTAAGTTTCTCGTCAGTCAGGAGTAATCAGTTGCATTACCTTGCTTTTTCGCAATCCAGTCACCATTTGATAAACACAGCAAAATTAACATGTCACATATGTGACCATTCCAGGAGTTATTGTCTGTTTCTACCAGAATATACAAAAGCCTGAAATTGATTAGACAAACTGCCTAGTAAATTTCTTTTGACACTATCGTGCAGACAGACACCAGTACAATAAAAGGTGTAAACATGTCTGCTGGCAGAGGTAGATTATTAACCTGATGTCACATTCACCTCCTTCGTGCATACAGAATGATCCGTCAAAAAGCCGCATGTTCATCAGAAATGACTGAAGCAATTTTCTATACACAGGCAATAGGCAGCCAATGAAAAAACAGCAACAGCAAAGATCAAATAAAAAAGCAACAATGCAGAAAATATTTGATTATTCACAATACTTGCTGCACCATACCAATTATCCTTCTACTAATCCAAGTATTCAGTGCGTACTTTCAATACAACAAAATAATACTGTACCATTCATGAAGAAACTGGTATATGTGACAGTGATTAGGCATCCAGAAAATCATGACATCTTATACTACTAATTTCAGTAAGGTGTCCATCAGTCACACTGACTCATAGCAGCAGCAGCAGCAGCAGCACCTGCAGAAGAGAGCCGGCCAGTTGTAGGCCTATGTCAACATGGGGTCAAATGCCGCTGTGGGCGGTGTGTACAATGTTTGACACTGGCAGCAGCAACCACTGAACTATCTCAGGTCACTGGTCAGGCACGCTGTATCCAGGCCCTGGACAGTGTGTCCGCTGTAAAACAAGCTGATCTTCGATGCACTGTAGAAGGTGGACTGAAAGAATCACCAGTTTGGAGTCGGGAATGAAACAGGACGGGAAGGGAGCGGGAACTGTAGACAAGCAGTAGTCGAAGGTGGGGACAGGAGAGAAAAAAACGAAAGAAACTTATGCCAAGTGATAACCGATGCATTATTACCAGTAACTGCACGTAGTGATGCACTCATCCCACAAATATTGCATATTGCCACCAACGTACTCGTCGAGCTAAGTAATGCTTAGTAAAATTACTTCGATTAAGGAGCTATACGTGGTTCCGTGGGCCCACCCGAGTCATGATCCAAAATGGCATGTCGATTGGTTCAGTCGTTTTTGCACAGCATACTGTAGTGTCCCATTCTCTACAATGGGCCACTACGTTTTCCCCCAAAAATTGCCCCTTCCCCTTGGAATGGTGTCACCCGGCCGGAAGGGGACCAAGCCACAGCAACAGGCCACATGCACAAAAATTTAGTAAAGATCGCACGTGGTTCTGGAGATATGCTCGCGGACAGACAGACACATACACAAACAGATGCGCTCATTACAATACTTTGCCACCGATCCCGCGGGCGAAATAATAAACATCAAGGTCACTTAAGGTAAATGGTAAAGTCATACATATTCGTACACACCACTTGTTGATGTTCCACTGCATCTGTCTCTATCTCATACCATTTGAAGATATGTGATTATGATTTTTGAGTTTTCAAATGATCAGCAATTAACGTGAACAATCCTTCAGTTTGAGCACAGGAACAGTGCCTTCAGTTAGTCAAAATTAACTTTGCAGGTGAGATATACTGTACTGAGATTCTGGCCCCGGAGAAAAAAATGAAACAAACAGCAGTGTTGCTCAACTTTGGCAATGTCACTGTTCTACAAAAATTCCACAGCAGCTACTTCCAAAGTAGAAAAGTTTTCAGCAGTTGCTTAAACCGTTCAAAGCAAATATCCAGTCACAAGAACAATGGTAAACTGTTCAATGCACACGGACCAACAATATAAAAGGTTCTGCTGCTGAAACTATCTTGTCTAAGTGAAAGATGCATGTCCTATCAAATTCTGATTAGAGCAGGCAGCGATTACCAGTGTGAGCAAATACAAACAAAGTATGCAGAAAATTTCAGCATTTTAGTACCTTAGTGAAACGTGGTCTTACTTCAGTATTCGAAACTATCAGAATAATCTTCACAAACATTCACATTTTATACAAACACTATATAAACAAGGTGTCGTCCTAATGGGATATAACCGTACTGGCCCGCCGTGAAGTGTCAGCCACCAGACCGCCGACGCGCTCGGCGGCTGGCGCACCAACCATCCACGCGCCCGACAGCCGGCCAGCCCGCCCCTGGCAACATTACAGACCCCAACAGATGACAACAACACCAATAGACGACGAAGACACACACCAAAACAAAACAATACTGGCCCATTAGGCGGGCCAGTAATAAATATCAAATCACAGAAATATTCTGAAATGCAAACAGCTGCTATGCATGAACCTGTCAATGGACTCAAATGCCTGTTCAGTGCCAATTATACAAAGTGCACATATTGCAGCATATGTTGGTGCCAAGTGAGGAAGCTGATCAGGACCACCTGTCAAAGTACACATCAGTGAAAAGTTCATTGCAAACTGACAGTGAAAACAATCAAGTTAACTCAATTAAGACTGAAATGAAAATTATTTTAAAAACAAAAAGTAAGCAAACACTAACATTATTTATCCAGAACAAAACAGCAACAGGAAGAAAATTCTAAGTGTAAATTAATGAGCTTCCAGCTGTGCCTGCCTCCTGCATCGAACCGTTTTGCTTCTTCAGAATTCACACTGCATATTGATCTGCAGTGCTGAAAAGACACAGATCAAAACTGCAGTGGAAGGCACTTGGAACATTCAGTGGTCAGTCTGCCTGACCATCTGTCCAGAATACTCAAGACTGTTGATTTCTGTTGGCTCTAATTTCAACCTGCAAACCTGTCTGTGTCAGCCACAACTTCCAGAGCATCTAAAGTCAACCACGTACAGCACTAGGCCACCTGAACTAGTACGTGTATGGCACATGATATTCCATATCTTATTATTCCAATGCAAACATGCAACTAGATTATGTCTGCTCCTTACATTCTTAACCAATGTATGTTAAACATATGTTAAAATATGCTAAAATGTCATCATCATCAGCAGCACCATCATGCGTGTCATCCACACCATTGTCAGTTTTATGTTAGTTCGCCACAAAAAGTGTAAAAGCAAAGTCCATTTTCACATCCACTGTACAACTTATGTATGTGGCTTGATCATAAGATCACATTCACTTTCACTGAATATTTGTGAAAATTAACTTGTAATCAAAATCAAACCTCCATATCCACCATCTGGATGCTGACAACGATGAAGAAATTCAACCACCCTACAATAATCAATGTATAAATTTAAACTGAACATCTTTTAATACTGTGCTCTTGCCAAACCAATGGCTCAGACATCACATCTGCAATGCAAAGGTTTTCTGCAGTACATATAGCCAGATGACTACTGCTGAATCCAACAACAATCCACAGGTTGCCCAGGTGCTTCACTGCCTCAGCCACTAACATAACAACAGTTGCTAACATCACAGCAGAGTCGGCATATTATCACATTTGACACGAAAGCCTAAAAGTAAGTAAAAGAAAGTCAAAGAATGTTTTAACAAAAAAGTATAGTATATAACTTTAAATAACAATAACAACACATGCCAATATCAATATGCCGACATCAATCACCTGCTTTTGAGGCCGTCACTGACAGGAATTCCAAGCAGCTCAAGTCCATGAAGTATCCAGTAGCACAGCCACGGGCGACTGGCATCCAATGACTACACACAGCAGCGTTCAGGCATGTACGTAACTAAATAAATAAGTAAGTAAAACATGCATAAAGCAGAGTGAAACACAGGGTTTCTTAGATGCTTTTGGAATGAATCCAAGGTTTGGGATGAAAGAATCAAGGAAGGGACGGAACTCCATATCACTGATGCTGCAATACAAAATAAGCAGACTTAGACACTTTATCACCTTGCAAAGCATCACATTAGCTTCTCTTGTGGAGTTGGTAGCCACACTTCTGAGCTGAAATGACTATTTTCACTATGGATTTCTGCATCTTTTAACATCACCAGTTATGCAGTTAACCACAGATGAACTAAAGATACAAGAACGAGACAAAAACAGCACAAAGTAATAAATACTGGTAGCTTAAATGTATGTGTACTTAAAATAGACTATCGGTCACACTTACTTTAGAAATGAGTCATCTACTAGTACTACTGCAAGACCGTTTGGTCAACACGAGAATTTATAACAGTATAATCTGTGCAAAACAGTCAATGCAAGGACAACAAACGAATAGTGTCACTGTCACTTACTGGCTAAAACAAAACTCTATATTACCTCATATGACTCAGAAAGAGTCTGCAGTCCTTTCAACAGGTATGATTTGTGTCGTTCTGTCCGCAGCACAGGTCCACTGTTATTCCAACAAACATCAATAATGCTGAGTAAATAAATGTTTACTACCACTGCCTCTGTAATTCTTAGTGGGAGTTATTTATTCATCCCCATTTGTCTGTCTGTGTGTTTGCTAAAAGGACAACTCGTAAGTTATAGGTGGCTTTTCTTGAAATTTGGAGAATAGACAGATGTCAGACCACAGACATGTATATTAACTATTGGAAGTGATCCAGAACATATAGGATATTGTATGTTTGCCAGTTGGTCAACAACAGATAGCAGTTTGAAACAGCTGCTTTCGTCTTCTAACTGTAAGAAAGTAACACACTTGTCTTGCAATGACAACATGCCACCACATGTCTAGTTAAGACTGTTAGTACCATTAACAATAGCAATGTACTGTTTATAGTGATTAATGCAGCAATAAATGCTGTGGTAGACGCATTTTACACAGTCCTAAGAAATAAGATGGTTAAAATACAAGAGGTGAGGTCCGTCACCAGTTTACCACACTAACCGTCCACCTAAGTTGACAGCACCTGAGATGACCAGCCGTTCAAGAGATATGGTTGGTGCCCACAAATTTAAATGGTTCATGTGACTTAACGACGCCCCTTTCAGGGATGGTTTGCCATCTGTGGCGAGCCACTTGCTACCATCAACCTACCTTCCAAATTTGAAGTCTCTATCTCCACTCACTATGAAGATATGAAAGGCGATACAAAATGTCAAAATGGAGTGGTTTGTGGTAGTTAGGGTCACTCAAGGTCACGGGAAATTGCACCAATCGATACAGCACATACGAGTTCCTATTAGCCTTCCATCCTAACTATGTCCCTATCTTGCACTGTTTCTGAGATATAGCGAGATATTGGTTGAAAATTGTCTGAACCTACATCACCTCTTTTGGTACCCCAGTTGGGGGTGATCCTGTTGGAATTTCACCGAGATTTCCGGCATCAGAATACTAGAGTCCCTGGACTATCATATGGCATTGTTTGCGTGATCCTGCGTTTAGCCGTTTTGGTACAATGCCGGCTTGTGACAGATGGACGGACACATGATGACAGCAAGTACCGCACTAGCATAGCGTCACGCGGGTAAAAACATTCATAAAAAGCAACAATGGTAACGATGATAACAGACAGAAACTACAGAATGTTATAAAACATACTTGCAGCAAAAAGCTGTGTTACTAAACAGTGATAATAAAATAAGCTTACTGCATACCACACAGCCCATGATATCGCGAACAATAAAACATGATCAGTGTTTAATAACGTGATGATATACGACCTTCAATTTAACAGCTGATTTCCAGATGAACCAGGGTTAGCCTATGGGGATAAGTGATACATGTAACTGCACAATGTTTGGTTTCCATATATTTTATATGCATAATCGGATGCAAAAATTCTATCTGAAGTAAAACTGACTTAAACAGTCTTACTCGCAATCAAATTGAAGCATTTCTGCAAAATATGAATAGCATCTCTCAACTTCATCTTCTACATGCATCTGCATCAAATTCACATCAACAAATCATCATTAATAACAAGAATACGAAGATGGTTCTTGAACCACTTAGCAAGGAGTCGACGGCAACCTGGTTCAACAGGTGACACAGTAAAAACTGGGCGTAACAATCAATGCAATGCAGAAGTGGGACGACCATGTTAAATTGTTAACACTATTACGTCTAAAGCTGCCAAGTGACTCTGGATTTTGAAAAAGCTAAAACGAGCCGGAGTCGCTAAATAGGATCTAGCATACTGCTTCCAAGCTGTTGTCAGACCAGTCCTGGAGTATGCGTGTCCAGCCTGGCACACCCGCCTTACGCAAGAATGTCCAGAATGTTGCTGGAGAATGTCCAGTGCCGTGCTCTCCAAATCACTGTCGGCAACATCCCGATGACTTTCTTGTAGCTGGTGTATGCTGAGCTGAATACAGCTAAATCAGCAAATGGATAGTGCAATTATTTGCCCCACCCTCAAACCGTGCTATGCACCTCTGCAAAAAATTCCTTTTATAAATCCAGAAAAAAACCTTTTTATGGGTGCAAACAAAGTGCACATAAATATTACAGTTTAATACGCTTAGGGTTAAATTTAGGGTTAGGGTTTGGGTTAAGTGTTAGGGCTACTGTGTCGGTTAGGGTTAGTGTTGCAGTTAGGGTCAGTTTAGTTTGACTGATTAGTGGGGGTGTAGGTAATTAATGCATCGTCACATCAGCACATCGGCAGCGTACCGGCCCAACAGGCACTGCCGCACACAGAACTGAAGCAATGACAGAGCGCGTTAAGTAATGATAGCGGAGCAGATGACCCTGCAAAAGGGCTCTAAAAATGGAGATACCCTGCATGGCGGTATAACAAAACAAAATTGGTATCATTTTGTTCAGAATTATCTGAAATTTATGAAACTGGATATGTGACATCTGAAAAAGTGTGCTAAGATGTCATATTAACCCACTGTTTGCGGAGTACCAAAATTGCGCAAAATGACAGTAAAATTTTAGTAGAATTATGCACAATGGTAGATAATCTGGGAATATAGTTCCTGGAACTATAATTCGTGGTAATATATAACACTGCGTTTTTGCTTTCATCCTGGGGCTGTAGTCCGGTGGAGCCGGTGGAGACAGCGCCGGTGGATGTCCGGCGCTCTCCACCGGCCGGTTGAGAGCGCCGGTGGGGCCGGTGGCATATTCAGCGGAACCACCTGCCTTACCATTACATCTGGTAAGCAAACTTGTACCTGTTCTTCTAAGCTCTGAGTGATAATATCATCATCTTTAGTACGATAGTCACGAAATGACGGCAACGTGCAACGAAATTCCGCATCCATTTAATAACTTTTTGTCCTAAAAAGCATGCAACTGACTACGAGAACGCAAAGAGCCAATAGCCAGTGTCATACTTTTTATAGAGGGCCGCAAATTCTCACCATGGCATTATTCGTCAACTTCGCTGTACCCGGCCTTACCTCGATTCGTCAACTGCGTGTACCGTTGCTACATCTATCGCTCACTCCGATCTTGATTACTGTAATTCTCTCTGCTATAAACTCAATTATCCCGTCTCCAACAGATCCAGAACTCTCATGCTCGTACTATCGTTTAAGCTCCTAAGTCCTGTACCGTACGTATCACTCCCATCCTACTCTCTATCTCTCTCTAGTCCCAGTCTCCACCGGTTCAGAATCACTGAATGCATCGAATACAAGCTCCGCTCACTTACCCACAAAGTTCTCACAACTGCCCAACCTTTATACCTTCATAATCAATTAATCATAACCTCATCTATGTTCAGCGTCCTCGAAGTACCACGAGACCAATAAATTAATTGTTTTAATTTAGGCCTCAAGTGACCGCAGACCAAATGCTAGGAGCCTCACATGACTATATAACAAATATTTTAGGTCCCAAAGGACCAAAGACCAAAATGTTAAGGGCCTTAAATAGCCACAGACTTCTACTACCCATATGCCTTTAAAACACAGACCAATTTGGCCTTTAATGACCGCAGAGACCAAATGTTAGGAGCCTTACGCGACTACAGACCAAATGCAGGGGCTTAAAGGGACCGCGGATTATCTAATAGGGGCTTTAAACGACCATAGACCAAAGCTATAGGCATTTGCACCACATAGCAAATGTGTTAGGCCCCATATAACCGCAGACCAAATACCAGGAGAAAGTTAAATGACCAAAGACCAAAATGACCAAATGCTTGGGGCCCCAAATGACTGCAGACCAGACCATGGATGGCATGGACCACCACAGCGTGGTGTCGTCTGGACGTTAGCAGTGGCAAAGTCACGACAGCAATCTGCAGCATCCGCAGGCCGCGGGCAGGGCCTCAGGATCGAAGAGGACAGCACGACGCACTATAGGATAGGCCGTTGCCACGAATCGTCCGCTAGGGCGAGCCGATCGCAATCCCGGTCACAAACAGTTAACAAGATTTAATGTGACAATGAACGTCGCACGGTCTCTCTGCAGTAATTGAGCTTCTTGTTTACAAGGTAGGCTGCGTCTCTGATGTTGCAGAAGATTTCAGTGGTGATTTCACGGTTGTATGATGGCATGATTACTGCTGTACCACGTCCACAAGTGCCGAGTTGAAATTCTGCCGGTATCAGATTTAAAAACAACTTTATTCCCCAGATTTACGCTCACTCATGTGTGTGTGATTGTGATTGTTAAGTCGATTATGAACCGAACTAGCTGTACCATAACAGTGCTGTATATTATGAATAATCTAACAGAGGCATGACGTCTTTTCTCTGAGACAGCTGAGCTCTTGTTAAAATTATTAGATTTCGCATGTTTAGTGTTTACCCAGGCCGACGTTATAAACGCCGGCGTGGGTAGGGCGTTCACTCGCGTCTGTATGTATGTTTGTTTGTTTGATTGTCCGCGCTTTAAAAGGAAAACGGCTTGAGCTATATCAGCACCAAACTATTGGTACACGTACAGCTCAATTCCATCATCGTTACTGTCTGGAGTTACACAAGGATCGGTTGTCGATCCGATCCTGTATCGGTTGTCGAACCGATCCTGTTCCTTCTGTTTCAGACTCATTGATGGAATGGAGCTGCATTCTCACCTTTATGCGCATGCGGACGACACCCATATTATACGGATCCTGCGTTACTGAGCATGACCTGATGCAGCACAGCCCTCCAGCAGAGCATTTCAACTTGTGTCGTCCGCACGCTCGATTCTTCTTTAACCTGAGATCATTCCCGTATAGTTATAGAGTTATACAGCGCATTAAAGGCTTTGCCTTTATGCGCTATATAAATCCATTGACATTGACATACAGTCACGGTTAACGTGTTAGAGCTGCATCGTACTTACCAGATAATATCTTGTATAGGTGACCGATCTTTCCGTATAACGGCTGCTCGTGTATGGAACAGTCTTCCAACCAGTGTCACTACTCACTACAGCTACTTTCCTGGCTTCCTTCAAAAGACAATTAAAAACATTTTTTTTCACAAAGTCGTTTTCGGAATTTTAGTTTGTGAACCGTGCCGTGTCCTAGAAGCACTTTTGCTCATGCCATGTTAATCTGTATGTTTCTAACTAACTCAGGGCCGGATTAAGACCAAATTGGGCCTGATGCTGCAGCCCAGAAAATGGCCTATTCGTCAAAGGAAATATGAACCCAGACCAGTACAAAACAATGAATGGGCCATGGCCAGTAGAAGAGTTTTTTCTGGCGCAGGGGAGCTCATAGGCCTATTCATGCGCGATGGTGCTCCATGTCATAAAGGAAGCTAAGTTGCCCAGTTGCCAGCATGAAATTGAAACATTTCCATGGCCGTGGGGTATCTTTAAGCCAGAAATGAAAAAGAAAACTATAGCAAACAAGCAGAATCTAATAGATGAGCTTATTTCCGTGTGGGCCCGTAATGACTAAATACGTTATGACTGCATGGAACTGGTGCATTCTATGCCCGCTCTGTTG
>Ga0209363_1000891_pt1 | contig 13088 bp, 7 predicted proteins | sample WorMetexBAHAMAS3_FD_187385 | JGI IMG/M metagenome (GOLD analysis project Ga0209363, IMG submission 187385) | Marine gutless worms symbiont microbial communities from Max Planck institute for Marine Microbiology, Germany - Inanidrilus exumae... | ecosystem: Host-associated > Annelida > Digestive... | reverse complement strand
ACGGTTTAATTTACACGGCTTAATGGCATTTCCGCTAAGCTGCTTGCGCTGACCACTGCCCCATGTATTCATTGGACAGCTAGTCTTAAGCCTGGTCCACACCAGCAAAACTGTCGAAGCAACATTGTCGAATGCTACAACAAAGTCAAATGTTGCTTCGACAAAGTCGAAAGTTGATTCGATATTGTTGCCGTTTTTGGCAACAATGTCGAAGCAACACTGCAACAGGCAACAAAGTTGCCACTTTGCTTCCACAATGTTGCTTCGACATTGTTGCTGGTGTGGACCGGGCTTAAGTAGACCCACAAAGTACTTCACAATGTACAACATACACCTATACACAATGACTAGGCCTAAGCTTATATAACTATCAAATGTGCCGTCTACTTGTCATTTAATAAGGAACTAAATTTGTTTACCTGTTCCTCATTAAGATAACGTTTGTACAAACAGGATAACTGAGATATCTAGAAAGAAACAATTTAGGAGCCTACTGTCAAAATTAACTACTACTACCGGTACTAAAATGCCTTTGTGGCATGGACACGTATGTATTACAGAACGCTGGAACCTACTTCGGCCTTCAAAGCTGGTTTTGTAGAGCGTTTTGCGTATGTAGTTGTCAGAAGGAAAGCGATTGAACTCGGACGTGAAGGCCACAGTGACGTTACTTTCACTGAACACCTTGCGGATGGCTTTGCCTGCGTCCCAGTACAGCAGGTAGTTGGAGCTGATGACCACCACGCGGCGCCAGTTGTACTGGAGAAAATGCTCCAGAAGGAAGTCGGCCAGCTTGCTGAACGGACCGAGGGTGCGAGACAGCGTCGAGTAGGCAACTTTGTCGTCGAAGTCTGGATCAGTGGCCACCCACGAGATAAGAGGTATATTGAAGAACGACGACACCTCCGACACAGCCCGACAAGCTGCACGGCCACAACACGAAGTCATATAGTTATATACAAGATGGCCAAAACGAACGCCGCAGCCGCCGACCCTAAAGTCGCCGACGCACAGCTATAGACAGTATCCATCGATTTATTGTGTACTATTGTACAATAATCAATACAACAAATCCACACCAAATTTAAATGTTGTATAGGATATTTGCAACAAGTCCGCTACAACAAAGCGATAAAATATATTTACTATTCACTTACTTATGCAAGTCCACAGCATTTATGAAAAAAAGGCCTACAACAAGTATGTGGAGATCCCTTCCCTGACTTGTGTTGGCTGGCATTTGAGTTAGGTAGCTTATTTACTGCTCATTGCGCAGCAAGAGATTGTTGAGAAGAGAAACTCAACACTTAACACATTTGCGCCTTCAGTTATTTTTATTGGTAAGCTTCAGATCGAAATTTGGCAACCAACTTTGGTATGCCCGGGTTTTGTAGTTACTCTACAGAACGGCGTGTTTATATTCGGCCCAAGTCCTTTGAGTTTTTCACAGTGATACACCGTTATCCCCGGCAGCTGCTGGCATTAGCTTGCAACGCTTTCGCGTGGCACGGAAAACCGCTGGTAAGAACTATAAGTGCCTCTTTCCCTATTACTATTATTATTATTACTACTACTACTATTTAAACCAGACATGAATGCATCAAACAACCACATGTCTAGGCTAATTATTATTATTATTATTCAACAGTTGCAATATAACAGTAACAAAAGCAGACTGACTAAAATGAAAATTATCAGAGAACACTACATAATAATTCTCTCAAATTAATCAACTCAGGCAAAAAAGCTGATAACAGTGCGTTCACTGTCGGAAAGTTTACACTTATAGCAGTTTATGAAATATCGTTGAGGCAAGCACACGGTACGCCCTATCAGAAATAAAATCTATTTGTATAACTGACCAATTAATCCAAACTACAGAAGGTACACAGATTTCTAACAAGAAGCTCAGCAGAGGGACTGTCCGAAAGGGATATGTTGAGGGTTACGTGACCTCTTTAAATTTGGGGAATAAGTGATAATATCTCGGAAACGGTGCAACATAGAAACATATTTGCAATAGAAGGCTAATTGGAAATCGTAGTAACATCGGTAAAACATCAGAGCACCGCGATGCTGGGCGGGCTAATAACACGATCTGTAAAACGCCATAATATGGCGATACGGTATTTAGCTTAGTTTAAGGATCCGAATGTGCATCGGTTATCAATGTTGTATATGGAAATACATAGAAATTGAATACGTTAAGAGTAATGTACTTGCCGATGGAGCAAGGAGGTCCGAGATACATGTCAACTGATTGGTTAACCCACATGTCGATGGCGTTGCCAAGCGCCTGCTTGCTTGCGCATGCGTCGTCACGCGTTATTACGCTACAACAACCACACCATACATGTACATACAAGTAGCTCAAACCCGCGCGACGCGCTGCATCACGGCAAACGGCAAAATTTTAAAACAGTCACGTGACCATAACCACGCCCATTTAGGGGCGATATGTCGTCCTTTTGGTAACATTAGATATAGCCTACATGTGTAAGAAATTTGACGATTCTAGCTTTAGTTAGGCCTATTGTGAGGTAGGTTTAGGGTCATGAAATTTGAAATGGATCACGTGACGTGACCACGCCCCAATCAGGGACGGTTTGTTTTCCGTAGGCTGTGACTTACACATTCAACCTGTACATCAAATTTAAGTCTGCGATCAACAATTAGAAAGATGTATAAGGCAACGCAAAATGTAGAAATTGAGGTGGTTTAAGGTGGTTAGGGGTCACCCAAGGTTATCGGCAATATAACCATTTGATAGAGTGCATACGACGTCTTATTCGCATTTAATAGAAACTATGAGTCTATCTTTTACCGTTTTCGAAACACTATCGCTTACGCCTATTTTTTTACAAAAGTTAAAGAGGTCACGTGACAATGACCACTCTCCTTGTCGTGCGTAGGCTGGCAATTGATGTGCTAAATCTGCATACCAAATTTGAAGTGTCAAAGATTACCTGCAACAAAGATATGAAAGGCAACGCACAATGTAAAAATTCTCGTTTTGAGCGACGACCCTTTGGGGGACTTAGGGATAACGCACAGAGTTCATACATATATGCGCATTGTCAAGTGACCCACCCCTTCAGAAAACGCCGATTTCGACGGATTTCGCTTAATAGTGCCTCAGCCGTGAGAGCTAGCGAAAATAGTTCAATTGTCGTTAATAGGAAGTCGACAATGGGCACGCGGCATTAAATTTTCTCTTCATATAGAGCTACGAGATAATCTGGAGATGCCATGAGGTCCACGACTACAGACCAAAGATGATAAGCATACAAACAAATCTGCTGGCCACACTATTCTGACATGCGGTGGTTGCGTGAGAATAAGAGGTTTCTACGTACCTGAGTCTGATGCGACCGTTTGCGTTGAGGTGCGGGTCAGCATGCACCTTCTCCATAGCGATGGTCACTGCGCTGGCACACGTGTAACCACTGAAGTCGTAACCGAGATGCCACGGCGTCAGCAGACCCATCTTGAACACTCGAGTATCGTTCGCAGCACAGGCAGTTCCCGCCGCGACCAGCAACAGTCCGGCTAACGGCAACCACGTCGTCATCTCGGCACGATCAGTCAACGGCAAGTTCAAGGTCAGGAACTAGTTCAAAACAAGTTCAGGGTCACGGTCAACGGCATTTTCAAGGTCAGTCTTAAAGCTGAAGCAGCTGTTGAATCAACAGTCAACTCATATATACTGGACTTGTCTATCGTCTTCTGACGGTCCAGTTATCTCTGCAACATATCAATTCGCAGGTGTTAGAGATTACTGTCGTCGTTCCTGCGACGCTATCACCTATATAGGCCTAGCGACAGTTGGATGAAGCCCGGATGTGCTCTTGAAGTGAAAAAGAAGATAGAGCCGAGGGACGTACACGCGTCGAAACACCAGTTATCAATCCGTCGCCCGCGGCGTACATTCTGATGGGTGGCCAGCGGCTTACGTGACGTCATACTTTTACTTCCTGAATGTCACGTGACATTTTTCCGTGGCTGGTAAATGGTAATATGAGTACGCCAATAACTACTTCTTGTATGATTTTTGCGCAATACTTCATGCTTAAAATCTCACTTTTGGTACTGTTGTATCAAGGTAAATAATAGAAATGACTGCGCTCAACGGCTTGATTTGTTTACATAGTGTGTTAGACAAAGCCGGCTCTCAGTCGGTTTTCAAACGCACTTAAAATCCTCGCATTTTCATTTTATTTCATTTCATGAGCAGTTTAATATTTGAAAAATGGTGTCTGTTAGTTGTTAATTTTCAGCCACGTGTCGCGCCGCTGGTGACTGTTAAGTCGAGTCTAAGCGTTGGACGGTGTGCATTTTGCATTTGCACAATCTGACAGGACAGGAGACCTTGGAGATCAGGAGTCTTACAAGGTTGTATCATTAGGTGTTGGTCAAGGAGAATTCCGATTACTTGGTAGTTTCCGACGAGTCTTATGAGGAGGTTTCCAGTCATTCAAGAGCAAATTACACCATACCTGTCTTTCCTTCGTAAGCATTCACCAGATGGTGTCACCCCTAACTGAGCTAGCAGACTTCCAGTTGCAGCTTACCACTCATCTATCGACCCCGAAGGGATAAAAAGCTGGGTTGGCCGGGTTGGTTGACCTATCGCGGACGGTTTACTCGCATAAATGGTCACCCGTCAGCTACAGGTCGAGCGCAGGACAGGAAAAGTTCGCCGGCAAAAGACCGACGTTATACCTTCGGCCACGAGTATGGGAAGATCGGTCTAGTACATTCTAGTTGTCCTTTGTTTTGCTAACCTAAAGCCCTGTCCACACCTTTAGCAGTGTCGAAGCAACATTGTCGAATGCCCTCACTCGAGGTCGCATCGACCAGTTTAGCAGTATTTTTATTTCGTGACCGTGAACTTTAATTTATGACCTTGACCTTTGAACTTTATCTAAATACGATGGAGATGAAACAGTATGCCAAATATCTAGGATAAATATTATTTAATTAAAATGTTTATGTCTGGACGCACACACACACACACCGGAGTGATAGCTCCACCAAAGTGGCGGGTAAAAAGTGTATTAAATGCTAACAAATTAACATAACTCACTTGTTTCAGAAATCGCTATCGACTGTTGGTTTTGGCCTCAGCGACTGTGACTCGGGCATGCTATGCGACGCACGATCTTTAATCAAAGGTCACATGCGTTGTCCGATGGGGTTCATCGGTCTTTCCATGTGACCTTAAAGAGTTTGGTTAACCATTGGCAATCTGTGTGCCGGGCTGGCTAACGCTGGGCATTGCCACGTATCTAGTTATCATTTGGTCTGCTAACCTAAAGCCCTGTCCACACCGCCAGCAATGTAAAAGCAACGTTGCCGAATGCTACAAGTCGAACGATTCTTTCCACAAAATCGAATGTTTGGTTCGTCAGAGTCAGACGTTGTTTCGACATTGTTGACGTTTTTGGCAACAAAGTCGAGCGTTGCTACGACATTGTTGCTGATGTGGACGGGGCTCAAGACTGTTGGCGGCGCTTGTAACCAAATTCCAGAGCAGCCAGTTATGAGGCATGGTAACAAGGCTGGATTAGAGCATATTTAATACGCAACATGTCACCTGTTTAGGCCCTGCGGGGCCAAGGGGCCCGAAGGAGGCAAAGGGAGGTCCATCGTTGACGTTCACCCATTTAAGCAGTCATTCGTACTGAATTAGGACATGTGACTTATGGCGTGCTATCATTCAGTAAGTAAGTGCGTTTATTATTAGGCCGCATCGCCTGCACGCAGTGCGCACGTAGCGTGGTCTTTGTGTATGTATGTTGGGCACACGGGTGAGCTATATAAATGGCTAAACCAATGGAGATGTCAATTGAGGGGGGCTGACTCAGTTGGGTCAAAGAAACCATGTATTAGATGGGGATTTTGATATTTGCTATTTTAAATCGACGGCTTTTACAACGAAAAGAAACTGAAACCAGTTTTGTTTTTATAATATGGTAAATATACAGTTTTAGGCTTAACAGTGCATCAAAACGTTTGTCGACCAGCCTTTCCACAGGTCTTCTGCTAAACCAAATTAAAAATATTTCTATTGTTTTAGAATTAAAGAATAAGCTGCAATATTCAATTAAACGAGCCTTTACCCTCCGCTCCCTTACATAATTTCCGAATAATAGTTCACTCTCATCTTAATGAGAGCAACGCTGGTGTGGTTTTATACTCTTAACACAGCGAACCACTGCAGCCTGTTTTGTAGCACGGCCAATAAAAAATCCTGCTCAAACCTGAATTCCGCATGAAGGTCAGGAATTCCTATTGATTTTTACTGCGCGACTCTATGCCAGCGTAGTATATGCTGTCATCATGTGCCTCTAAATCGGTCCGTCCGTCCGTCTGTGTGTCTGTTCGATACAAGTCGGTGATCTACCAAGGCAGCTAAACATACGATCACTGAAATGCGTCACCCTTCCAAATTTCGTGTCGATCGGTCAAACCGTTGCCAAAATATGGCTGTTTTTCGATTTTTCAAGATGGCGGCCGTCCGCCATCTTGGATTTGTTTTACGCGTGTATGGATCACGGAAACAGGTCCCTACGTAGTTATATATTCCAAGTTTCATCGAAATCCTTCCCATTACTTTGGCTGTTGGCTTTTACAACAGCTGGTACAGTGGTACTCGGTAATCGTTCGACGTTTTAAGTGGACTAAAGTACAGTACAGCCACATTCGCCGCTATGATCGTAACTGAATAACATTCATTTATAAAGAATGACAACAATTAAAGAGATAATTAAAGGCAGTAAAATAAAGGCAGTGAACGTTTGAAATTAAGTAGTTACGGCGAATTTGCACTTTTCTAATAAACTGATTCTTCACTCGCTTGATTGATTGATTGATTGCGTTAAGGTTTTACGTCCCACTCGACACAAAATATGTCATTTTGGAGACCTTTGTCCCAGCTAGTCTCTTGGCTAAGTAGCTTACACACATACTGTTTATTCGGATTAGGCAGCGTGACCCATATAAACATAAGAGAGAAACATTACACATATAAAACATGCAATAGATACAATCGAATACAGAAACAGAGAAAGCTAAAAAGATACAGAGTAGCGTACGCTATGAACTAACCCAGTAATGCAATTTTAAATAACGAAATTTAGTAACCGATCGATTACAACATTCTGACCATGGATGCGCGAAAGAAGCTGTAGCATTTACAATGACAGTCTCGAAACTAGTTAAGCCTAGTGTTATTAATATGTGTTAGTACTGAAGAAAGTAAACCCAGCACAACAAAAACAAGCAATACAAGAGCGAAATGGCCTAAGCTAACATGAAGAACACAATAAAGACAACACCTAAATATAAACACACAAAAAGAAATCTAAACCTAATATGCAAATATGTAAGAACTGTTCACATGTGTGTGCGTATAATAGTGCACAACTATCGTACACAACACGGCACATAGCAGTACTGATTATCTTTCCTCTTATCCTTTAGACAAGCATCACAGCTCAGATGCTGTATATTGGGGGGAGAAGGATCATTCGCGTTGTATTCCACAAAACTCACAAAGCAAAAACTCCAAAGCAACTCTAATTGACTACCGCATATGTTGCGTAAAATAATATTTATTTACCAACGAGTGTTGTATCGCGTTAGTTGCGTTTATAAAAATAATAATAAATGGTAAAAACTGGCCAGTTTACAACCAAGTGTAAGGGCGACAAAGTCATAGCTCTGAAACGGCAAAAATTACTTTGAGTTTAAGTTTGAAATTTTAACTGCCCCTACCCTACAGAGGGCCAACATGCGTCACTGACCCAAATTGTGTGCAGATCGGTCAATGTGTGGCGAAGATAAAATAGTCATTTTTCGATTCTTTATGATGGCGGCCGTCCGCCATCTTGGATTTTTAACAGTTGGAAGTTTAACTGCCCGTATACTTTGGAGGGCCAAAATGCATCATCGTGCCAAATTGTGTGCAGATAGGTGTAAGCATTGTGGACATATAGCCTTTTTCCGATTTTTCAAGATGACAGCCGTCCGCCATCTTGGATTTTTAAAAACTGGAACTTAGTTGAAGTTTAACGTCCCCTTTCATCAGAAATATGGCTATATCGAAGACAAAAGGTCAGGGGTGGAGAGCTATCCCTACCCAGTGAAGGAAGGCCATCGATATATATTAACCCCTACCCTAGCCGCCTTTTTGTTCAGCAGTCACCTGAAATGGAAAAGGATCGAGAGGCTGATTTAAATTATTACGCTAGCGCCTACAATAGGGGAAGACAACTATCGTACCGCAAGACTAAACTAAACCAAATACGACAAAAACAAGCATGCATCCTTAAGTAAAAAAATACATGTAACACAAAATCAACACACAAGTTGCCTCTGACGACATCTGGCCTGGGATCGGAGTGTAACTAGTCTGGTAGAATGGAAGGCATGGAAAAGCAAGAAAATTGATGAAGCAAGTAAGAAAGGAAAAACGAAAGAAGTAAAAATACTGAAAGATAGAGTAGAAGATGGGGAAGTGAAGGGACAAGTGGGGAGGGGGATTGCCCCGGGCCCATAAGGGGCCGAAGACCAAATAAGTGATAACAATTAAACAAGATTTGTTAAGCCAAGTTCCAGCAACATTACAATAACAGCAATTTACAGCAGGTCTATAAAACACCAAAATAAATCTTAATTAAGCAATACAGATAACACAAAATGAACGAAACAAACTAAACCCAGGTTCGGTCGCCTCCTACGACCTCCGGCCTGAAAACAGAGTGGGACGATTCTGGTAGTAAGGGAAGAGATGGACAAAAGAAGAAAATGGGTAAAGCGAATGAAAAAAGGAAAAAAGGAAAAGTAAAAAGAGCAAAAGATGAGGAAGTGAAGGGACAAGGGAGGAGAAAGGCGGAAAGGGGGTACGCCGGCCCAACGCGGTGTTTTAAAGTTGAAAATTCTAACTGCCCGTACCATTCGGAGGGCCAATGTGAGTCATCGTGCTTAATTTTGTGCAGATCGGTCAAAGCGTTGCGGAAATATGGCCGTTTTTATTTTCAAGATGGCAGCCGTCTGCCATCTTGAATTTGTTATACGCCTATTTACATTACCCACGAAGAATATTTGGTCTTCTTTGTCAATGTGCAAAATTTAGTTTAAATCAGTGCAGTAGTTTCGATAATATGCCACTTTTAATATTTTCAGCGTTAAGCTTAAAAATGCCTATTCACGCCCCTTTTGGTGGTGTTTTTGGGGTAAAAATAGGGGAAATCGGAAATGTTTTGTAGTTTTATCCCTCTAAGAATGCTATCACCAGGATTGACATTTTACGAATCAAACAGCGTAAAAATCGGTTCTCTGGTTTGGTCTCGGGACGCGAGCAAAAATTGTGGCCACAAACTAAAAAAACTAAAAACCACGTGAGAGTGATATTTCACCTATTTGCCGGCAGGCCCCCACTGGGGCGATCGGTTTGAATTTTGGCGTGCTGTGCACTGCTGGGTCATATCGCTGACATAATCACCCATGCTAAATTTTGTGATAACCGGTTCAGGGGTTTCGGAGTTCTGATACCCACAATTTTGCCATTCTTTATAGGAATAGCTGGTCGCCCTTATAACAGTGTAAGCACTACCGTGCTACACTGTGATGTACACAACACGATGTGAAACAAAAATGTCACATGACGAAAGAGATCAATGTCGATAGTTCGTGCTAATTTGGTGTCAACATTCGGGTTTCTAGTAGACACTTCAAACAAAATATACAACAAAACAATTATAGATATCAGACTTCGCCCGCGCTGTGCAATCCCACCACCCCCTTCGCGGCCGATAGGCCTCATCGCCTGCTCCCATAAATTTCAGAATATTATTTGCGTTTGCCCGGCATACTGTATGAACCCTTCCGCTGCAGCGACCGGTTCAGCGAAGATTGCCAACCAATGCTTTTGAATGGCCCGGAAACCGGCGAAAATTGCCCCTTGCTTTCGGGAGATCTGCACCCCAATCTAATATATGGTTCCATGGGTCCACACGAGTCTTCATCCGAAACAGCATGCCGATCGGTTAGCCCTTTTTGCACAGCGCACCGTAGAGTGTCCCATTACTTTACAATGGGCCGTTACGTTTCACCTAAATTGCCCCTTCTCCTTGGGCGATTGGGTTCCCCATCTAACACATGGTTATGTGTTTTCCATGGATCGCTGGGCTTTGTGAATGCCATATAAGCCATTTTCTCCCCGTTTGTAACTACTTCCGGTTTTACAAATCTACTTCCTATCTGAAACCTAAATCACCAAATCAACCGTTATTACACTAGGTTGTCTCATATAACCACGCAAAAAACTATATAACCACAAAAACAACATAACCACGAAATACAAATATAACCACAGTAAACCGGAAATGGAATTAGGGTTATATGTCCACAATGGATATGCACCTAATTTCCACCAACTTCAGGTTAACCTTGACCTTGACCTTGATCTGATTTAATTAGGTCATTCGCTTACTTTATTTCGGTCATACAGTGTGGTCATCTAACCCTAGAAAAAGTCCAAGAAATATATAACCTCGGAAAAAACACATATAACCACGGAATACTAATATAACCACCGTAAACCGGAAGTGGAATAAGAGTTATATGTCCACACTGGATATGCTCTAGGCACAGAGAAATCCGGACAGAAGTGAACCTAGGGTTAAGGTTAGGGTTAGATGTCACCAGATATGCACCTAATTTCCACCAACTTCAGGTTGACCTTGACTTTGACCTGACTGAGTCAACGATGTAATGTATAGTATATTTAATAACCTAACCCTACCCAATCTAAACGTAACCCTAAAGAAAACCACTGAAAACGCTGCCTGAGCGACGTGATGAAAATGCTGAGTCAGCAAAGTAGTCCTGAAACGTGTTAATAACCCTAACCCTAACTATCACCCTTTCAAAGACGTTGCGTCATCATTTCTATGCAACCAGCGCCTCTGAAGCCCCCGCGTAATGGCGCTATATAAATATGCGTATAATTATGACTATGAACCTGAAACAAAGACGATGACTCACACACCCAGTTAATACGTTGTGGGCGGGGCCTATATGCTAATGTGGACCAATCACTGCTGAGCGGGCGTGGTCACGTGACTGCTCTCGACCAATAGGATCCGTTGATCGTTCAACCGCGCGTGTGGTTCGAGAGATATGCTCTTAGACAGACAGGCAGACAGGCAGACAGACGTGCTCATTACAATACTTCGCCATCGCTCCCGCGTGAGAAGTAACTATTCACAAGAAGAGAATGAAACTGCTATAAACACAAATGTCTTAGAATATAACAAACTGTCAAATGTCAGATATCATTTCTGTCTATAGCCGAAGCACATCAAACATCAAACACCGCGACGTCGCCGCGATCAAACCCGACCAGCAGTTGACCTGACTGTTCCTTGTAGCACAGACGCCACGGCTTCTTGTCGTTCAGCTGATGTTCGTCGACGATGACGCGACGTAGCGCTAGCTGAGCGTCGAGCAGCAAAATACGACGATTGACAAGGTCAGCTACAAATATGTTTCCTTTCGAGTCAGCGGCAATGTGTGGAATGAAGCCGAGCGATGGTAGACGTGAACCGCTGAACTGACGCAGCACTTGACCTTCAGTGTCGACTTCACTGACCTGCCACTGCTTCAGTTCTGTGTTGTAGTGACCGACGACGAATGTTTTAGTTGGTGACTCCACGGCGTGCTGTGGGTCCATATAGCCCGGCAGTTGAACACGCCGCAGTTCTTTGCCGGCGACGTCGAACTGCCTCAGTTGTCTGGTGGCCCATGACGTCACCAGTAGTCGAGACGACGTCACTGACAGTTTCGTTGGTTTGAAGGTGTCTGACGGCGACTTCGGCAGCCAGCACTTTATGTCCTCACCGTACGATGACATTCGCCAGACACTCTCCTCCAAGTCAGCGACATACATGTGAGACGTTTGTTCACAGACGGCGACGTCAGTTGGGAAAGTCAAGTCTTTGACGTTGATGTCTGTCAGTCGTCGATGTGTTGTGGCGTTGAACGTTGTGATTGTTGAGGACCCACAGACTATGTAGACAACGTCATGTAACTGAGTCACACCCCACACGTCGTCTACAACAGACAACATCACGCTCACATTGTCACCTGCATCAATCAATCAATCAATGAACATCACGAAATTGACACTACTTTTGCCGCATGTCACCAACATGTCAGTGTTCAAATATAAAAAGCTCAGCTACCACAGAGGTACCGCGCGACGCGCGATGTTAGTAATTTCGTGCTGTTTCACGAGGCACGGGAATTTAAAAACGTTTCAAACAGCAAAAGTGGCCTTCAGGGTCATTCAAGGGCATTGGCAATGGTGCCGTTCGATAGGCAACATACGATTTCCTATTAGACTTCCAATGCATCCATATTTAGCGATTCTCGCTTTAGCCGTTCCGCAGATATGATTGCGGGCATCAAAATTAAAAATGGGTCGTGTGACCCTTACCATACTCCTTTCAGGGGTCGTTTGTCATCCATAGGCTAGAATTTGATACATTCTACCTGTGTGCAAATTTGACGATACTAGCTTGAACATTTTCAGAGATATCGATGGTACCTACCAAAATTTAAATGGTTCACGTGACCTGACCACGACCCTTTCAGGCATAATTTGTCACCATGGGCTAGCTCTTGCGACAATCAACCCATCTACAAAATTTGAACTCTCTATCTCCACACACTACGAAGATATGAAACGCGATACATAATATCGAAAATGAGGTTGTTTGGGGTAGCTATGGGTCACTCGAGGTCACTAAAAATAGCCCAATTCGATGGAGCGCATACGAGTTTCTATTAGCGTTCCATACTATCCGTGTCCCTATCTTGCACCGTTTTTACCCGCGCGGCGTTTTGTGCCACCCTTTGGGGGACTTAGGGGTAACGTACACGATTCATCTACGGCTCGTTGGAAAGCGCGTGATCGACTTCCCATTAGTGCTAATTGAACTTTTTTTCGCAAGCTCTCACGGTTGAGGCGCTGTGATCAAATATTGGTCGTAATTGTGCTGTATGACATGGGGTGGGTC
>Ga0209363_1000890_pt1 | contig 13097 bp, 11 predicted proteins | sample WorMetexBAHAMAS3_FD_187385 | JGI IMG/M metagenome (GOLD analysis project Ga0209363, IMG submission 187385) | Marine gutless worms symbiont microbial communities from Max Planck institute for Marine Microbiology, Germany - Inanidrilus exumae... | ecosystem: Host-associated > Annelida > Digestive... | reverse complement strand
AGCCGTAGGGGTCGCCGACGTAATCACCTGTGACAAATTTTTTGGTGATCGGTTGAGGGGTGTCGATTCTGTGGGGGGTCGAAAATTGCCATTTCCCATTGACTAAGCCAGTGGCCGTTAACACAGGGCTGGCGTTACCGCGCAGCCTGTGATATGTTTGCTGGTCGATGTCTCAGTACATTTTTAGCTTTTTCTTGTTACAGCTAATGCCTGTTTTCGACGTTTCTTCACAGTTGCTAGAACATTAAGCTGCGTCAAACTTTAGATGATTTAAAATGAGTTGATGTCCATATTAAGCCAACACAGTATGAAATTAGTAAGAACTTGTTCTAGACGAGATGTTAGAATTGCACAAAGAAATAAGACATAAGTATCTCTAGTGTGTCCAATACTTAAATTGCACTTTTGGAGGAATCAGAACCTTTCAGCTGTAGAACATTGACTTGGAATTTATTTCGTTTCACACTATTTAATAGTGTGAAATAAAAATGTTAATTAGATTTGTTGTTTGGCTTTAAAAGGTTTAGTTATCTGTTTTATGTTTAGGTTCACCACTTGAAAGTATTCTGAGACAGATAGGTCTACAGTTGTAAGTACACATCGTGTGTTTGTGTTAGCATATTGTGTGCAGTCATTTGCAGTTGTTACCTCTTCTTTGTTGTTAGATTGGTATTTGTTTTCTACATGATAGGTATCTCTTTTTTATTATTACTGTTATTTCAGTTTTTGTTTAACCGCTGTCAGAAGCTGAGTCCCCAAAATGATCCATTGATTTTAGAGCAGGTTTTACTGTATGATGCTATGATAGCACAGCATGGTATATGCTATGGCTCTGTGTCAGTATGTGTGTGTTTGTCTGTCACAAGTTGTTATGTCAGAACAGCTAAAGATATTGTAATGCAGACAATGCCACATGGTAGCCCGGGGACTCTAGTTTTCTGATTCCAAATAATGTCTTGGTGATATTCCAGTTGGCCATGCCTAACAGTAACGGGGGCGCCAAATACATGTGAGCTAGGAACAATTTGTGATTTTTGCCAAAAAAATTGCTATATCTAAAAACAGTATATGCTAGGCACATATTTTGTATGAAAGTGAATATGAAGTCATATGCACTCTATCAAATGATGACATTGCCGATGACCTTGAATGACCCTGATCACCCCAAATCACCCCATTTTTACATTTTGGGTTTTTTTATATCTTCTGTATGTCTGAAGCTAAACTTTTCGAATTTTATACATAGGTATGCCATAACAAATATTATCCTTGGAATGACAAACAACCCCCTTGTGCTGATTCATACTGAGGAGTACTAGTACTTGCATGATAGATGACCCCAAATGGGGTTGTTTAGGGTCAGTTGACATCTTTAAATTTGGGGAAATAACTGATAATGTCTTGGTAATGGTACAAGATAGAGGCGTTGTTACCATGGATGACTAATAGGAAGTCATATGTGGCCAATCAAATGACACCAAGACAATACCTTGAGTGACAATGAAGGTCATTTTTGCTCATTTTTTGAAACCTTTCTAAGTCCCATACCTCCGGAATATAGCACGCATAAACTATCATATGTCTATATAGGAATTGGAAATCACACATGACTTGTAATTTCAACAGTCTTATCAAACTGAACGATTTCTCAAGGTCACAGGTAGTCCCATAACTGTAAAAGTGGTAATATTTCAATAATGGTGCAAGATAGAGATGATGATGGTACAGACCGATAATAGGAAATGATAGCATATCAGTGTGTCATTTTTCGATCATATTGTGTTACCTTCAAGGTCATTCTTGTATTGAAAGCCCTTTTAAGTTACGCCTCTGCAAAAATTGCAATCTTGCGATCATGCACTTTTTTGTCAAATTTGCCAGTTTGTGGCAAAATCACGTCAGGTGGCTATCACAAAATCAATGCGAATTATACTGTTTACGGAACAGTTTCTACAGTTTCATTTCTGTAGTCTATGAACCCTCTCTCGGAATTTGATAAATCCATAGTTGTTACCTTTGAGCCAATAAATGCTTAAGTTGGTCCAGAGTTTTTTTCTGGGGACGTGCATAAGCAGATTTTATATATAAATAAAAACACTATGTGCAGTTGTGCATTTCACCATCATTTTGAAATGAATTTTGTGATACAAGTTGATGTTGCTGATGAGTTCTGACACCCCAAAATTGCTGTTACCCATAGTCGTTCAGTACTATCTTTACAACAGTAGATGTGTGTGTTTGTGCTACAACTAAAGCTGATGTGATTAATTCCATTTATAAAGCACATTTAAGCAAACGTTCTCAAAGGCGCCTCTGATGAGTAGGCTGATGCAAATAAAAATGTTTTCGGTTAGCGAATAAAATTGTCCGCGACTGATGTCACCGTATGAAGCATTTTAGCAGAATGTCCAGTAGTGACTAGTGATGATTTTTGTCATCTGTTGGACATCAAGCGACCCACACTCATGTCATAATATTTCACTGCCTTGAAGTGGGAGATGTGATACAAGTTTTTGCAATGGTTTATACTGCGTCATTGCTGTGCGTGTTGTAGAATACATGTTGACGATCCAGTGAACGCAGTTCGCATCATTTTGCCGGACGTCGGAGTATTCCTCGTCACTTTGATCATCTTCATCAGTTGTCGAGTTCTCCTGCATGAGCAGCCTGCGAATGCTGATGATGCTGCGGAGTCTGCGGGATTGACTGGCGGTGATAGAACTAGTGCCACTGTGCCTACAGAGTACCGGCGGCTGTTTAAGTACGGCATGATGATTGCTGACTTTCTAGGCAACTTTGCAGTTGTCATGATGATGGGCGCGTGTGGCATTGCTCTGCCGTCAGTAATCAATGGCGTCTATTTCATGTTGTTCATCGCTGTTTTGACTCTGTGGTCGTGTTGTGTTCACGGCAGTGACTGGTTTGCTTTTCTGCGCTATCTTCTGCTCATTTATGTCGCCGTTCACATAATCGTAATCCATCTGACACAGTTCGAGTTCATGCAACATGCGTGGGACAATCATGGTAACCAGACTTTAGCTGAGCGGTAAGATTCCATGTTATTTACTTCTGCTGTTATGGGTGTCATCACAGTGGGCTTGTGTCCAAGTAAACACATTGTAAAACAACATATGGCATTTTCCCCCAATACGGCTTCAGTATCTTCAGGTTTCACATATAATGTCACTGGGTGGTCCAACTTGTTTAAGGTGTGGTATATCTTTATTTATTAATGGTGACTTCATTACTGATTTACAGCTGAAACTTGCAGTGAAAGAATTTGGAAAATCTGTCAGAAGCTGGCAAAATTGAGGTTGTGAGTATAGTGGTACCATTTTTGGGTCCTAATGGCCAGTGGCTCGTTTTTGCACCACACTTTATTACTATCACCATCATCATGTGGCTTGTCCAGTAACGGACGTTGCCATTTGTATGAGAGTGCTCCACGCTTGTCAGTTCTATGCTTGATGATAGGCAGTTGCCAGACCAATATTGAGCATCACAAGATTAGACTCAACCATCTGAAGCCAAGTATGACACGGTCGGCCAGATGGGCAGTTCCAGTCTCTTGGCAGAGGGGCAGTGCTAGCCCCGCAGCTTCAACTGTACTCCGTGAACGGATCGAAATGTGAGACAGCTGGTGCAGATAATGTCGGTGAGTGATGGCTGGTAGGTACGTCAGCGACCTTCATTGGAGGTGCAGGCCCACCAGGGAATTTATAGTATGCAACGCTGACATCACTAGTCGATTGCATCCAGGTTCCTCATAAGTTGTGGAGTAAGGGACCAAGTTTATGCACCATAGAGGATAACAGGGAGGATGAAGATTGGATAGAGTCGTACATTTATAGGAAGAATAATACAGGAATGCCATATATTGTGATCTAAGGAGGCCATACAGTAGCGCACTGTTGCAATATATTTTCTGATGTCAAGCTCACCGGACCCAGTATTATGGATATCAACACCAAGATATGTGAAAGACTCGACGACTTCGACGTTGTCTCCAGCCACGGGCATTACAGTTCCCCGAGGGGAGGAAGCAGCAGTACTTTGAATCTTGGTATTCAACCAGCAGCAAATTATTGGCTTTACTGCTGATGACAGATTGTAAATCTATCTTGCATAATATTGGATACACTTACATGTCATATAAAGCTCTGTTCATCATTTGTAGTCAGGAGAAGCTGTAAAATTTTTTTTTCCATTAACCAGTATGTCCATCTATTGTCAATCAAGTGTTTGTCGCTATGGACCGTTTGATGTTTAAGGTTGTCAAGAAATACCTCGTTCTGTAAAATAATTGAGTAAACAAAAAGAAAAGGATAATGGCCATAATAGTGTGTTGATTTCATTCCTAATGTTGCATCAATTGGCGTAAGGGACCTGTTGTCTTTTGCTTAATTGTTACTTTGCTGACTTCTGTGTCTTGATAGTTGTTAGCACTCACTCACTGGTGACAATATGTATTCATTTTCCCAATGAAGTAGCTTTTGATTTGGTATTTGCAGGATGCTTGGACTTCCAAGGTTTGTGAGGGTGGATTGTCAGAAGCCTTGGATAGTAACAATGAGTCCCGGTGTTCTATGGACATATTACCTTGATGTTGCTCTGTTGCTGGCATTTTACTTTATCCTTGCACTAGAGATTCGTCGTCGACTTGAACAGGTTAGTCTTTTTTGCACTTAAATGACAATATTCAGTTAGTTTAGTTGTTGTGCTTTGACTTTTTAAATTTTGTCTTTTTATTTACATAAAGTATTGTTGCAAATGCTTACGATTGTAATTATCACATCAGTGGTTACATTATTTGCAGTAGCTGAGAGAGAATAATCTCGTCCTATGTCAGCCATATCATTTTTACTGTACACACATTTCTTGTCCATAGCTATTCGGTGATACAGCATTTCATCACACGTTGCAGACAGTGTGTTATAATGCATGTAGAGGCTAAAACGTAAGCATTAGGAAATATAATTACAGAATAGTAGAGAAATGCAATGTTCTGCTGGTTCTTGTTTTTACTTTGTTTTTTTTTCTTAGGCTTATTTGGCATGTGTGTATTTGGTTTGTGGTGTAGGGCAGTTTATTTGACATTTTCGTAAGCAGTCTTTTTGTCCGCATGCTTTGTTAGTGGCCTAGTTAAGAAGAATGATAAATTAGTGACGTATGCCTCTCATTATTTATTTGTGCTGAAGTAGTGCTTAAACATATTAGGCTGTTCTTGCTCTAATGGTATCGAAGAATGGTGATCGGCAGCAACAGTATTGATGTGTTTTACCATTGCTGTAAAAGTAGTTTGGAGGATAATATGCATCATGCAGTACATGAACTGCTGCAGTTTGTATCAGTGACTTGCAGCTGCTTGTTAACTGTGTCCAGAGGGTGTTACAAAAACCCAGGCCATTAGATTAATGTTTTTTGTTATTGGAGTTACATGTGTGTCTGTTTTCAGCATTCCAGACATCAAGGAATAAATAGGTGTAATATACGAATGAATATTTATTTTACCCTGGTAGGGTTGCTATGTATTGTGTTCAGCATGTCTGTCTGTCTGCTCACATATCTGAGAAGCCACACGTCCACATTTCACCGACTTTTTGTACATGTTGCCTGTGGCCATGGCTCATTCCTCTTCTGATGGCAGTGCAATACGTTACATACTTCCAGTTTTATGGATTATGTCATCTTATATATAAAAAACCGAATGTGTCTCTGTATGTATTTCTTTGCTTTTTATGCACGGCCACAGGTTTGAGTGGATCTGCACAAAATTTGGCATGTGTTATCCTTTACCCTCCGGATGGTCATGGGGGAGTCCTTGGAGGGGTTAGCGAGTGCTGCTTGAGCCCGCGGGCAGGCGCTTTGTGTACCGTCCATACACTGCTGCAAATCAGTGGTGAGCTCCGTTGGGAAATTCGGAACTAGCAGGCCGAGCGCTGTAGGTGAGTGAATGTAGGCACTGTAGGCACATGGTGTAATGGATCGATCGAGCACCATAGGCACAATGTATAAGCACTAGTTTTTTTTTGTGTAGTAAAGCGAATGGGCCAGAATCAAAGATGGTATATATGTTTCGTCATTTGCCAGGTGGCAGCACTTTGGGGCGAAGTCTGCTGTCTCCGACTGCATCTTGTTTTATAATGTTATTCTTGTTTAATATTTTTATGATGCCAGTGTTAATACAGAAGACAAACGTGATGAAACACTATCATGGCAGTTAGCACATCATGACAAAGCATTAGTTCATGTGCTGCTAGTTGTTATGTGTTCATCATGAAGCTAAAGTAACAGTTCCTATCCTTAAGAATGTTGTGAAAAGTCAGTTGTGCCAGACATTTGGAAGCTATCTGATGTCACATTTCAGCAGCAATGTGCACTGGCTCATTCTTTGCAGCCCACTGTTGAATTCCTGTGTGCTTGCACGACAGACTTCATTAATTCAGAACACTGGCCATCCAGTAGCCAATACAGTGCAATTCTCTTAATTGCATAGGAGCCATTCATGCAACCTGTGTGCTGTTATCTTGGGTATGTGATTAAACGAGAGCAACTTTACTAAATGTACTTGCAGTTCAGCAATGTATCAGTGTACGTTAATCCATTTACTGAAGTGAATACTGTGCTCTCTGCAGAATTTTTTACTAACAACTTTTGCTTTGTCTGCTTTTAGTTTATTTGCTTACATTTTGTCACCATTTTTTTGCTATAACTCGGTGACTTATGCTGCATGAAATTAGCATAGAAAACTAACTGATAGTTGATCTGCAAAATTGAATAGCGATTGTATAACGGTCTACCTCTGGTCTCTTACAACTCCATTTGCAACCTGTTTTCCTACTCAGCAACTGTGCTGTGACACACTATATTTAGTGCCCCTGCTATTCTTTTAGTGGCTGACTCGACTATCAGCTCATTAAGCCAATGATAGATCACATATTACAGAGAATAACCTAAGCCTGAACAAGTCTAAGTCTACAGAAGTCCTCTTCCGCGACAACAGGCGAGATAAGTTGAAAACCCTGCCGCCTCCGCTCCCCGACATCACCCAAGTAACCTCGCTCAAAATCCTCGGTGTTACCCTCAGCAACAACCTGTCAGCATCAGACCACATCCGCAACGTTGTCAGTGAGAGTACGAAAACGCTGTACGCTCTGCGAGTTTTGAGGTACCACGGATTGTCAGACGCCGGAGTACAAGAAATTTTCCGTGCTGTCGTAAATCGTAATCTTCAGGTTGACATACGCGTCAATGGCTTGGAGCAGGTTTGTCACAGCCACCAGACATTCAACGTGTCGACGCCTTTCTTCGCCGCAGCAAACGCTGTGGATTCTGTCCGCCGGGACTACCAGAATTCGGCGACCAGCTGGCGGAGTTCGACGACCGACTCTTCAGTAGAATCCGCCATCACCAGCAACACGTCCTATACAGGCTTCTTCTGCCACCTTCTGTCGCTTCACAAAACTACAATCTGCGACCCCATCGACATGACAGACAGCTACCAGCTTATGCTAGTCATCTTGCGAATTTGTTACTTGCATTTTGTACAAACACATGTATTAGCGTATTTACATTATTTTACGTGTGCTTTATTGTTTCTTCTGCTCTCTGTATATGGCAGCATGTGCGTTTTGTCACTGCTTAATAAAGACATGATGATGATGATGATGATGATGACATACAGAATGGCATGTTAGTGTTGGTGTGTTGATGGATTATTAGAAACATAACACGCTCATCATTAAGAGCTAGCTTATTCTATTAGATGGAAACATTTCTGCATATTGGCATTTAGATAATTGCAACTATATATACAAGTAAGTGAGCATTTAAAGCAAGGAAGAATGCATTTTGGTTTTGGTTATTCACATTCTATTCAAATAAATGGTATTGCAGTGAAGCAGTTTGCGATTAAATGGATTATGCTGTGTTTGAATCCAGTGGACTATTCCATTTGTGAGAACGGCAGCAGCTTGTTTACTGTCAGCACATTCAAGCTATTGAATGTCCCAGAGAAGTTTTAATAATGTGCTAAGAGCCAAGCGGCTATGATCCAGGGCTGATTTAAGAATATTCAACGGCCTGCTAACTGGCCATGCAAATTTAAATCGGCATCTGCCTCTCATGCAGATCTGAACTGACGCAGTTTGTCCCCTGTGCCAGAAGGATGAAGAAACAGTACTTCGCTTGCTAGGAGAATGTAGCTCCTTATCTGTTAAACACATAAATATGCTAGGTTCCCCATACATTAGTTATGAGGAACTAGGCAAGGTGCACTGGCATGCTCTTTTGATGCTTGCAAAAGCCTCTTGGTGATTTTAACCTGTTAGGGGATGTGGGGTTGCGCATTGGGCCCACCCCACTAGAGGCCTCAGTGTAGATGGCAACATATCCCAGCAAAGGACAGAAGGAATAAAGGAAGGAAGTGCTAAGAGCCGATTGGCCTGACATTATTGATGGAATGATAGGACAGTTTCACTAGCGATTATCATTAATTATTGCAGCAAATAGTGGACGTATTGAACACAGTTTGGACTAGATTAGTGGTTTGCAACTTTATTGCCTCATGCTTCATTTTGATCATGTCATAATGTTGTTCCCCATTTCCAAGACAGTTTGACTCAAAGATGCATTCCGAATTATGTGAGACATATGTAGTGAAACATGTTTGTGATTAGAGAGTGTGCAACATACTGGATTAGGCATCAGTATGTCATTGCATTTCGGCCCGGCTAGACAATGATTGGAAGTACTTAAGTGAAGTCTGCTAAAAGATCAATATTCCATCAGACTAGAGTGATTGGTACTATAGATACATGGCCACTGTTTGTTTTATGTTTTAAATGGCTCGGTTTTCATCTGCTTTGTAGTTGTTACATGTTTGCATTCAACACTGTTGACGTGTTGTTGTTGTGGTGTTTGACGTTATCGAACTGCGATACTTGAGTAGATTTCAATGATTGGTCAAACGTCGCGAGTAACCGCCTCAGTTTCTGGACAGTATGTTAATCCCGCTGCATTACAGCCAGAAGGAGACGGCCAGACTGATGATACACGTGCACAAGTTTCAGAAACACAGGTGATGTGTCTGCCAGTAGGAGGATTGAGTAGTGATGCTCCTGCTGCATGTTATATTGATGAGTTTTTTTTCTGTTTTTTTTGGATTGCGAGAAAACTAAACAACAGTGGTATATTCACTAACAGTAATATGAATGGTAAAAACTGGCCAGTTTATAACCAGGTGTAAGGGTGACAGAGCCATAGTTCTAAAATGGTGAGTCCCATGTGGCCCTTATCCCTTCACTTCCCCACCTTCTACTCTTATCTTTTAGTATCTTTTGGTCGACAGAGTCGATCTAATAAAGCCGATCTTAAATGTCCGTCTGTCCGTGCATACGTACGTACGTCCGTCTGTCCACAAAAAGTTTCTTCGATTTCAATGAAATTTGGCATGTAGGTAGAGGTTGATGGGTGATGCACGACGGTATGCAGTAAGACCCGAGTCAAGGTCAAGGTCACAAGACCTTGAAAGTCACAAAGTTGGAAATCCGGCCGTTTTTAATAGGTATCTCCTGCCATCTGCAATGGGAGCTGACTAGGGCTCAATATCTAAATTTGAATTGGCCGTATTTTTGATATTCGGCCTATTTTTTGTGTCACGTGACTTTGAAGTCGGCACAAACGTCAGTTGTGAAGAGTCGACCATCAGTCCTGTACGGGGCTAATTTCTAGGTCGACTCCTCCGAGTCGACCTAATAAAGCCAGTCTCAAATGTCCGTCCGTCCGTCCACAAAAAGTTTCTTCGATTTCAATGGTATGTAGGTAAAGGTTGACGAGTGATGTATGACGGTTTCCCCGTTTATAATGGGGGCTGGCAAATGACCATGGATTCTTAAATTAGAGCATAATACCTAAAACTTACCTGGGCCTGATTTTCGATTTTTCCTAGTTTTTTTGTGTCACGTGACTTCGAAGTTGGCAGTAAGTAGGAGTCCTCCATCCGTCCAAAAAAGTTTCTTCGATTTTAATGAAATTTGGTATGTAGGTAGAGGTCGACGAGTGATGCATGACGGTATGCAGTGTGACCGATACAAGGTCAAGGTCGTGAGCCCTCGGAAGTCGGAAATTCGACCATTTTCAGAGGTTACCTTCTCCCTCATTTATAATGTGGTCTGGCAAATGACCACGGATTCTTGCATTAGGGCACAATACCTACAGCTGATCGGGGCCTGATTTCTGATTTTTGTCCTAGTTTTTTGTGTCACGTGACTTCGGATTTGGCAGTAAGTAGGAGTCGACCATCAGTCCCATATGCGGCTAATTTTTTTACTTTTTCTTCTTTCTTAATTGCTTAATCTATTTTTTGCTTTTTCACCCCTTCCCATTCTACCAGAATAGTCCCATTGTTTCAAGGCCGGATGTCACAGGAGGCGACTAAACCTGGCTTTAATTTTGTGTGTGTGTGTGTGTGTGTGTGTTGATTTTGTGTTATATGTATTTTTTAGTTAAGGATGCATGCTTGTATTTGTATTTGGTTTAGTTTTGTTTTGTGGTGTGATAGTTGTCTCCCCCTGTTGTAGGCGCTAGCGTAATAAAATAAATGAACCCCTCAATCCCTTTCCCTTTTTGGGTGGCTGCTGAAAAAAAGGCAGCCGGGGTTGAGGTTATTATATAACTGGCCTTCCTTTACTGGATAGGGATACCTCACCACCCGACCTTTTGTCTCTGATATTTGTGCTGAAAAAAAGGGATGATAAACTCCAACTAACTAACTCTAAAATGGCGCACATTACTTTGGTAGGACTCCACCCAGAATGTTAAGTATGCCCTTACCATCAAAGTCATGTGGCAGATTGGTGAATAAAAGAAGCTAAATGCTCCACTGCTATTGCTAAAGAATGCATTTACTCTGTTATAGTTACACTTGCATTGACTTATGATGACTTAACTGGTTAGATAGTGCTTGACGTTCTAGGTGGAGTCTCAGTGATAACTTGAACCGTTGAGAGAAGTGGAGATTTCTAAATTTTTGAAATGGCGGCCGTCCGTCATCTTGGATTTGTTTTAGGCTTGCTTTGGACCACCCTCAAAGAGTACTTGGTGGTGTTTGTCATTGTTCAAAATTTGGTAGGAATCAGCAGTGTAGTTTTTATTGACATGTGTGTCAGTGTTGCATGAGTTTGGCTTGAAAATGCCCATTTATGCCCCTTTGGGGGGGGGGTTTGTAGGGTAAAAATACTATAGGGGAAAATGGAAACTTTTCAGTTTTCTCTCTCTAGGAATGAATGGAATAACCCAGGAATAACATTCTATGAATCAAAGAGCATAAAAATTGTTTCTGAAGTTTAGTCTCGGGAGCTAAGCAAAAATTAGGCTAACAAGAAAGCATAAAAATCATATGGCAGTAATATTTCATCTATTTGACATATTCTTCCACTGGGGAAATCACATTGGATTTCGGCTTGTGTGACGATATCCCCAATATAATAACCAGTGCCAAATTTTATGTCAGTTGGTTCATAGGTTTCAGAGATCTGACACCCCGAATTATGCTATTGCCATTAGGCTAAGCTGGTGTTTTTACAACAGTTTAAGCACTACTATGCAACACTGATTGTAACTTTTATCATGTAAAAATATTGGTTTTATTTAACGCGTGCTGTAACGATTTAAGAAATCGAAATCGCGATTTTTTTCTAAAATAGATTTGGAATCAAAATCACGATTTTGCATAACTAAACCTACGATTTTCGTCACGGACCGACGATAATGACGCCTTGCTGCAAGCGGCTGGCCAGTGGGGATACGGCAGTCTGATATGCGGCTGGGAGATGAGTAACTCATGGCCACCCACGCCGACGTCGCCGCCTCTGTCAAAACTCCCGCCGGGGGCCTACACCTTGCCAGCGGCAACAAAGACCATAGTAGCAATGCCTGATCACAGTGCTATCAGACTCTAACGCCATTGTAGCTCGGCAGTAACCGCGCCGCACGTCTCAGTCGGCGGCGTGCGCAAGGCAGTGGCAGCAGCGACGACGAATGCCCCTGGATGTTCAACCGGAGTGAGGGAGTTGTGGATGAGGAGAGTGGTAAGTCAACAGTGAAAGAAGTGATAATCGTAGGAATTGGTGAGTCAGGAAACAGAGAAACTGCTATGACGTTGACGATGAGATACAGGAAGTTGATTCCAGAGACAAGGAGTGATTGGTTATTGTTGATGTCGGTGGCCAAGCAAGGTTGATAACATGGAGAGCAAGTGCGAGAAGTACATTGAATAGAGATGAGGTTATGAAGATATGGGGCTGGTTGGTTGTGCAGGAGTTCTCTTTTGACTGCTATTTGTCTTACTGCCTTTCTGTTTCTTAGCATGATAACTCAAAACGGTACGAGTGAATTTTCATGAAATTTGGGGATTTGGTAGACTATGAAGCAAAGAAGTATTGATTAAATTTTGGAAGTGACGTGGAACATATTCTGGATATTGTAGTTATTATAGTTTTTCCAGTTGGTTAACAGGACATTATGATTTAAGGAGCCAGAAAATTTTCTATGAGGCTTTTGCTCTTACTTTCATTTTTTAACTGTAAGTAAGTAACACAGTTGCAGTGCATTAATGAGACTGCCGATTTGAGTGTGGCATGGAGGAGGTATGCACTGTACTGGGTGCTGTCTAATGTAAATTGTGTCTACTTTTCTGTACATGTTTGAGATGACACTTGCAATGTCACTTTCCTGTTCCAACAGATTCATAAAGTCTTCCTTAGTTCATTTCTTTTACTTTCTTCCTTACTCATTTTCTTCCTGACTTATCTACTTCTTCCAGAATAGACCCGTTCTGCTTCCAGGCCGGAGGTCGTAGGAGATGACCAAACCTGACTTGTTTTTTGTGTTAATTTTCTGTTGTAGTATATTTTGTTATGGATGCATGTTTGCTTTTGTTCTGTTTGATTTAGTTTGTCAGTACTAAGCCAAGAGATTGGCTGGAAAGAACGTCTCTGAAATGACTTATTTTGTGTTGGGTGTGACATAAAACCTTAACTCAGTGAAGAATCATGAAGTGAGGCATATGTCAGTATTTATTAATATATGTCTAAATC
>Ga0209363_1000889_pt1 | contig 13100 bp, 10 predicted proteins | sample WorMetexBAHAMAS3_FD_187385 | JGI IMG/M metagenome (GOLD analysis project Ga0209363, IMG submission 187385) | Marine gutless worms symbiont microbial communities from Max Planck institute for Marine Microbiology, Germany - Inanidrilus exumae... | ecosystem: Host-associated > Annelida > Digestive... | reverse complement strand
CAAGAAGATCTCCAGGATCGGACCACTTCACCAACGTTGTCGTGCAGTTGCTTCGTTGCCGACTCTCACGACCACCTCGAGTTTCTACAGACGTGACTCAGTGCCGCCGTGACGATAACCTTCAAGTTATTTGACGCGCCTCTCCACGAGTCCTCTGCACAAATTCCACTATCTTCACCTCTGTAGGCCGAAGATAATTTCAATATAGAAGTGTCCAAAGTTTCATGAAGTCTCAGATGACTTTAAACTCTCTCTCTTTCAACATCAACGTTCAAACTTCCTAACTCCGTCGCCATCAGCGTTCAACTTTTAATTGTCACTCTGACAATAAATAAGTAAGGCTATAGGCCATATGATGTCAGCATATAGGGCCGCTAACAATATTTCCTATATTAGGCTAGCCAGCACTGACCTATACAATTCTAGTGTGAATTACACTATACATTTAACGTAGTTTAAATGCACCTTGTTACACTTGTCCATTCACTTCCTTATCTTTTGCTCTTTATTACTTTTTTCCTTTTTCCTTTTTTTCATTTACTTTACTTATTTTCTTCTGTTGTCCATCCGATCCCTTTCTACCAGAATCGTCCCACTCCATTTCCAGGCTTGAGGTCATAGGAGGCGACCGAACCTGGGTTTAGTTTGTTTTGTTTATGATTGTGTTATCTGTATTGCTTAGTTAAGGTTTATTTTGGTGTTTTGTTGTATTTGGTTTAGTTTAGTCTTGCGGTGTGATAGTTGTCTTCTCCTGTTGTAGGCGCTGGCGTAATAATTTAAATGAACCTCTTGATCCCTTACCCTTTTGGGTGGCTGCTGAACAAAAAGGCGGCCAGGGTTGAGGTTAATATATCGTTGGCCTTCTTTCACTGGGTAGGGTTAGCTGTCCACCCCTGACCTTTTATCTCTGATATAGCCTTATTTGTGCTGAAAGGGGACATTAAACTCCAACTAACTAACTTATGTCTGAATGTATATCCGGTGTCTCTTATGCTACCAAATTACATGTATAAAACTAGCATAGCATCACCTATTAACACTGAAAATCTTGTATGAATTGCTCAAGGATATGCCAGTATGGGGTGATTAAATTTCAGAACTCCTTAATTATCACAGTCCATGAGTGTGGGACCCACACCTGTGCACCAGTCGAGGGAAAATTTGGCATGGACGAGCGGATGTAGCTTGGCGTTTTCACTCCAGATTTCATTTTGTTCAGTGCCATACATTGCCTCCGTGGAACGAAGAATTTAAACATCAATTACTGGCAGCTATTCTATGGGTAGTACTGCTGGTAATTATGTTTACCGTGCGACGCTATGCTAGAGCGGTACATGCTATGGACCTGTGTCTGTCTGTCTGTCTGTCTCTCTGTCCTTGCAAGTTGACGTTCTGTCAGAACAGCTAACCATATCACCATGAAACCAACGCTGCATGATTGCCTAGAGACTGTGTAGTTTTCTGACACTGGAAAATTCTGGTGGAGTGGAGGGGGCAGGTTTAGTACAGTGGGTGGAAGTCCCCCGGATGCTTCTTTTGGGTTTTACCTAAGAGAAGCATTCCGAAGCCAGACCAACACAAAAGATATTATACGATGAGAGTCATTAGGCACTGATGTGTTATAGGAACTTATGAACAGCAATTACCCAAGATAATATATTGAACTGATAAACAGGTCTTGTGGTGGTTGGTTAGTTTCCACCCTGTTGTAGGCGCTAGCATAATAACTTAAATGAGCTTCTCCTATCCTTTCCCAGTTTGGGTCGCCGCTGAATAAAAAGGCAATGAGATTGCGAGGTTACTGTATCGTTGGCCATCCTTAACCTGGTGGAACTAAATCTCCACCCAAGACCTTATCCCTAATATACATGAGCCTATTTTTTGCGGAAAGGGGACGTTAATCTCCCAACCGACAAACCAACCAGGGGTCACATGACCTCAAAGCTTTGGTAAATAAATGATAATATCTTGGAAACAGTACTTCAGAATATAGCAATTATTAACTATGTTATGTTTGCATTTTACACTGGAATTGGAAAGCATATGTGACCTGTAATTAAACTGTCATATCGAAACTGAAGGATTTCTAAAGATCACAGACTTTCATGTAACTCGTAAAAGTGATAATATCTCAGAAATGGTGCAAGATAGAAATGTTGTTAGTACAGACCACTAATAGGAAGTGATATATGACGTATTGAATAGTGCCATTTCTGATGACCTTGGGTGACCTTGAAGGTCGTTCATCTATCGCAAGCCTTTCCACTTGCGATTTTTCATACATTTGTGCAGCAATTTTCAGGATTTCAACTTACATAATGCATCCTGTGGTTGCTTTGCAATAGCTTGTAAAGAATTGCCAAGCAGTCTTCAGTCTTTATGCCTCAAGCTTTATGTGTTTAATTTCAAGATGTGATAAAGTAGGTTTGGTTGTTACCATGGCAACCATTTGCTGCAGACATGTTTACAACAACAGTTGAAGAAATGGGCATGAGCAAATTTGATAGTATTTTAGTTAAAAATTTGTATGAGATTGAAGGTTACAGAGCTAAGAGACTGATGAAAGAATTTTCCTGATAATTGGTAATGTGTATGCATGCTAAGTTGAACTGATGATGGAGTAGACATAGCAAAATCACTATAGCACATGCCAGTCACACATTGAGTAAATAGTGAAAGTTGTGAATGTCAATTGCTGTGATAACTGCCGGCTGTTGGTTTCGATAAGCCATCTAGACAGGATGTGGGACCAGGTTTGCCTGGTGTAACCATGCCACCTGTTACACCACCATGTCATAACACTGGAGTAAATAGTGAAAGTCGTGTCCGCCAAAAGAAATTCTTCAGGTATGATTGGAGCAGGTTTTTAGAGGTCTGATGCCCGTGTTGTCACCCAGCCAACGGTGTCAAGGCACTGAAAGGAACTAAAAGGTCTGGCACTGACTAGGGACAGTCGCCCACTGGACCTCATCCTTTCTTACTCCACTGTCTTGACTCTTGACGGAAGATTGTGTGGTAAAACTGGTGAAATGGGATGTGCCGTATGGAAAAGCAGGTGATGCTGCTTCATGTGTGTGACTGATATGTGATATATGGAATAGTTGAGCAGGTAATTGTGGAAATGTCTGGGCCAAGCCAGTCTGAACAGTGGCTCTACTGGAAGTCTCAGACTGTCGAACAAAAGAACCGACTTGCTACCATTCGTGAACTTGAGAAACTGTTGCAGAGTGACGTAGTACGTTGAGTTGTTGTGTGTTCTGACTCACTGTCATCATTGAGCATCATTGTCACCGGGTCTGAAAAACCTGGAAATGTCAGGGAATTGAACAGTGGTCAGGGAAGTCAGGAAAATGTTGGATAAAAAATCTTGTCAGGAACAACTGTTCGACACCAATGTATGGGCCTTGTATCAGTTGAAGAATTTTTCTTGCTTCTCATCAAATCATCTTGCAGATTTTTATAGAAAGTGCTCTTACAATTATAGTGTACTGGTAGCACTGACGGGGCAGTAACACGATATGGGTGTGATTGTCAGGGACTTTCACAGTACCTGGAGAGTAGTCACCTTGTTGTCAACTATTGTTATAGTAGATTATGCATTGGACACACGTTTACCCATTCTCATCTGTTGTAGATAAAGACATAAGAATGTAATATTTATAACAAATGACTGAGTCAGTGTGAATTAATAACAAGTGCACCAGTTTAAATGTTTGTGAAACTGATGCATTTCCTTTGTCTCCTTTTTCTCTCCCTGCCATCCTTCTGTCGACAGTGTCTGCCCGATTCTGCAGTCAGGGGGTAGCTAAGCATGATTTCTGTCTAGTACGTGTGTGTGAATAACTGCTGACTTGCTGTTATCAGTAGTATCTATTTGTGTCAACAATGAATGTCATCAGAAAAGCATAGAAATTAGCCTACTTTTACTAACTCTGCTGTGAACTGTGTGACTGACGACATTTGTTTTTTTGTAAGCCTATATGTTATGCTGTTTATTAGTTTCCTAATAAGCAGCACAGATGTGTCAGTTAATGAACTCAGTTACATGTGTGTCAAAAGACTGTCAGGTTTGTTTAACTAGCTGTGTGTAAATTAACTTGTTAACAGTCAGTATGCAAGTATGTCATCATCAATTATTAGGTGGCTGACAACCGTTGCAGTCACCCAGTGTGCTGAATGACAGCATACACAAACACATGCTGATGGATGGCAAGAAGTATCAGCTACAACGTGCTTCAGTATAATGCGGTTCTGATTTTATGGACCCCACAAAACGGTGTTATATTTCATCATTATCATATCAATAAAACACAGGTTACATATACATAAAACCACTGGCAGCACAACAAGGTTGCAAAACACTTACAGTTGCCTGCTTAAAACATAAAACGGTAAACTAAACAATCAACTAAACATTAAAATCTGGAAAAGAATCAGAGACTACACTGTGTTATGGCTCAGTCAGTCAGTCAACTGTTGCTTACAGTGTGTACTTTGAGAGATTGACTGTCAGCTGTAGACATTCATTACCGGTACTTGATACATCTGTAGTCAGAAACTTGTTGCACAGTCACACACATATGATCATGCATAAGTAGCATGTGTATAAGGCGAATGACTGACCACTGACTTCATTGTCTGATTGTGCTGCAGAAGTGTCGTCCTGTTATGCAGCTTGATGAATTGACAACAGTCAGAAAAAATCTCGAAACCCAAGCAATTGAAGTCGACAATGAATTTGTATGATGTATTCTTACCACTTACATAATGGCAGTTTACATGATGGAGAGTCATGTCTTGAAGTTGAAATGTCAACATGAATTCTTAACTGAAGTGTTGATAATTAGTGTCAGAGACTGTCTCACGACAGAAAATTTATTTTGCAATTATTCAATAAAGTAATTAAAATATAGGTTGCGATATGATACGATATATTCATGTGCACTCGAAAGCTAATGAAAGAGCCAACTTAATCTAATGCATGGTATCAAAAACAACTATAAGGAAAAACTATAAAAAAAGTTGCTCAGAAAAGAATGGTCTGGGAGGCAGTCTGGAGGGAAGAAGTAAAGCTAAGGTTGGAAGGACTTTTGAAATGTTTCATCCATGAGTAGAAGAGTGAGGGTGTTATGGATGAGGACAGTGGTGAGAGTCAACAGAGGAATAAGTGATAGGCACAGGTATAGGTGAGTCAGGAATAGAGAAACTGGCACGAGGTTGATGAAGAGATACCAGGAGTTGATTACAGAGGCAAGGTGAAGCATGTCAAAAGGAGTGATCATTTATTGTTAGCGAGGATGATGTTGGTGGCCAAGCAGGGGTTACAAGAGATGAAGAGCGAGTGTAAGTAAGTAAGTAAATTTATAGAGCGTGGTTATTGTCAAGAACCTCAAACGCGCTGAATGCACTAGTATCGAGCGAACAGGTACGTTTTAAGCAAATGTCTGAAACAGTCTGCACTGATGGTCAGGTCTCGGATGAAGTTCGGGAGAGAGTTCCAGACTTCGGTGCTGGCAACTGAAAAGGTCCGATGGCTGTAAGTTTTGAGCCGTAAGTGTCGAGTGCTACGAGGAGGTTGAACATAGATGAGGTTATGAAGATGCAGAAGTTGGGTGGTTATGAGGATTTTTGTAGGTGAGAGGAGCTTGTATTGTACGCGTTCAATGATTTTGACCAGTTAGTTTATGATCCAGAGGAGCTGACTTGTACCAGCCAGAGAGACTAATTCCCCCATACATTTTTGGAAAGCTAACACCCTGAAGTTTATAACAAATCTTGATGGACTTGTCAAAGTGGTAGCTTAGTGGTAGAAAATGCATTGCCATGGCAACCAGGTATCAAATTTTAGTGAATACACCTAATGATATAAAATGTCATATCTCAGAAATTAATGAAGATATCTGGACAAATAAACCATGTACAATATGTTCTTGACTACGAGCTGTCCAATGGTAGTATGACCTTAACTGTACAAGGTTACAAGGTCAAGTTTATGGTATTATTGCGTTGATAACTAGTTAGTATTTTCTGTAAATACTGGATTCATTTGGAATATCAATAAATTATTTAGAAATTATTGTGTGAAACGAGAAATACTGGTGTTTGTTTGTGTTGAAAATAAGATTCGTGAGACATGGTATCATGTCTATCGGCGACATTTTCTACAGCAGTCATTAACAACAGCTAGCAACTGTCGCAAAGGTTTCTACTACTATCAGAAAGGGTTTGAGGAGAGTGGTGTAAGTTTGCATGTTATGCTATTCATTGACTTCCTGAGATATGTGCTGGAAGTGATGTATTGTGTGTATCCCTTTTGCTGTTGAAGTAACTGTAACAGCTGCAGCAAGAAAAGCTCATTTTATTGCCATGGGAGATCGAGTCGAATGCCTTCTTAAAGTCAACAAAGCACATATAGAGTGATTGCTAGTGCTCGCATGCCTTGTGCATCGATATTCTGAGATTTGTGATTTGGTCTCTTGTCCCCTTCCTTGTCGGAATCCCGCCTCTTCGTCTGCAATTTCTGTTTCGGTCATCGCTCAGATTCTTTCCAGTATGATCCGAAGAAGGATCTTCTTGTATGTGAAACAAGAAGAATTGTTCTGTAATTTGTTGTGACACTATAGAATGTTGAAGTTGGAAATACGGCCAGATCTGGGGTTGATGATTATATCAAGTTCTTACAAGAGACGATGTTCTGTCATATACCATGAACAGTATAAATAGCACCTTAAACATTGACAGTGGTATCATCATCATCATCATCCAGCATCTAAGATAGAGATAAACTTGTTTTTATTTTCCACTGGTTAAAATGTGTATGTCACTGTATAGAACTTTTTCTGTTTGTGCCATCAACTGTTATGTCACTTTTGCAATAAATTACTGTGTGTGAATGAAAATGTCTGTCAAAATTTAAAAATTTTGAAATTGTACTATATTGGAAAAGACTGTTTTAGGTCGACTCGGAGTAAAGTGGGTCTCAAATGTCTGTCTGTACGTCTGTACATCCGGCCGTCCACAAAAAGTTTCTTCGATTTCAATGAAATTAGGTGTGTAGGTAGAGGTCGATGAGTGATGCATGACGGTATGCAGTATGACCCGATCCAAGGTCAAGGTCAAGGTCATGAGCCCTTGAAAGTCGGAAATTCGGCCATTTTCAAAGGCTATCTCCTCCCCCATTTCTAATGGGGGCTGGCAAATGACCACGGATTCTTAAATTAGGGCACAATACCTAAAGCTTATCGGGCCAGATTTTTTATTTTTGTCCTAGTTTTTGTGTCACTTGACTTTGAAGTTGGCAGTAAGTAGGAGTCGGCCGCCAGTCCCGTATGGGGCTAATTATTTATAATGAAATTTTGCATGACTATTTATTATGTAAGTTATTTGCTGTTTGTCACAAAGATACTATTAGCATTTGTTAATTAATTTTTAACAATTTTATTGTAATATGTGTCTAACCAAGTACTTCTACAGTCATGTGTTTTGAAATTATTTTAGCTTTTGTTTGTTAATGCACCAAACACGTAACTTGTCATTTTCAATGCATCGTGAATTTCGTAATAGCAAAAACAAGGAGATGCTGCTGCCGGTGTGAGTGTTTGTTTGTCACTGAGTCACACGGACTGTGATGTTGTTGTTGCTGTGCTAGTTAAACTGCAATGATGTTGTCCTGTTCTGGAGGATTGAACGCATGTTGCAAGTTACAGCAAATGCGCTACGTCAGCAGGTTACTAATAATGAAGGTTTGTCAATGAAACTTGTTTTTTGTGGTCAAATGTTCAGGCTTTTCTTTTTGGTTTAAAAAAATTTCTTTACCAACTTTATTTCTTACTACTTTGCCCCCTATAGGGGTGCAAAGTATTGCGATGAGTCTGTTTGTCTGTCTGTCTGTTTGTCTATTTATTTGTCTATCTGCATGCATATCTCAGAAAATGACATGTCTAAATTTCACCAACGTAATGAACATGTTACATGTGGCCATGGCCATGATAACTAAGAGTCGTTGTGTAAAGCTGTTACGTTACGTTAGCATGATAGGCTCGTGCAGTATCTAAGTCCATGGATGATAGTGATGGTGTGACAGCACTTAACCGCGATTATTCAGCAGTTTCAATGAATTCATGTTGCCACCTGCTTTTCTGCCAATAGCCTAGTGATGCATGAAATATGCTGAATAGATCTAAAATCGTAATGTTCATCAACAAAATTACCAGCGAATTTCAAGATTATTATTATTACAAAATTTGTATAGCGCACAAATTCAAGCATGCTCGAGTCGGAGGCGCTGGTGTTGCTGGGTGGGAAAATGGACTAGCCTGGTAGGGTAAAGATGAGCCATGATAGCAGCAAAGCTACTTGCCAAAATACAAAGAAGATCATGAAACACAACATATATGGGATGGTCTGCCAAAATTGTAAAGTTATATTTTTTCATACTTACTTTCTAAATAAATTGTTAGCTTTCACGTAGCTCACGTACTTGAGTAGAGGCTCGATTGTGAGGCTTTAGCAAATACTCAAGCCTTAAAAAGCTTGACTGGAACAGCCCTACTGATGATTGCCCCAAAAATCGCACAATATTCAGACATTGTGAAAGTGATGGTTTCACTTGGGTATGCTGCAACAATTTAGTGATAATTTTTTTGCACTTAATTTACCTTTGCAGCTCTAGATTTTGAATTGTTCATTATACATGTGTCAATTTCATGTATCTGTTTATCTGTCATATATGACGTTACACATGAACTCACACATGTTGTGTAGTATGACTTTACGATATCTTTACAATTTACACTTAATTTCTGCTTTCTAATGGCAGCGGTCCTGGAAATTGTTGAATGACCCTCGTGTGTCTGCGACAGCGTTGATGAGTATGATGGTTTTGATGATGGCGATGACTGGCTGTTTTGCCTTTGATAATTTAAGATGAAGTGAAATGACGATGCCGGTTGGTTGCATTGCTGAAGCGAGAAGGTTAGAGCGAAACATCAAGGATGTTCTTGATCAGATCGGAGATGACAAACAACGTCTGCAGCAGCTGTTAACGGGCAAACGTGTCCTGCTGGCAGAGGAGCTTAGTAAGTCATTTTCTTGGACTGATTACCTCCATTGCTTGTAATCTGTTAACACCCTTGTCATAGGCGCAACCACCCTACATGATCTTTGCGCTGCGTCCCCTCCAGCTTTGGAGGACGTAGGGACCAAGGGCGTTTAGTCTTCCCATCTCCTGTGACTGGTTGTCATGTTTCGTTGGACTCGACACTTGGTAACAGATGATAGATATACATTGTCATCGGTATGGCTGTGAAGTTTTGAAAAATCACATTAGGGCCTACGTGTGCTGTGGTTGCTTCATGCTTTGTTGCTAGTTTACATGTTTGGGCAGCCTTTGCAGTTGTTTAGTCACTAGTTTCCTCAGAAGTCAGCCTGCCATCCTGAACCACTGAGAGGGACTCAGAATTGGGACTGAGGCCAATTGCATTTAGATTTGTGATGCACCAAAATCCATTTGGCAGTTGGACTTTTTGTAGACCCGCTAGTGGAGTCTACAGCACTCCACCAGGCCGTGGCTGGATTTGAGGGAGATGGGAAGGGGTTAACATTGGCTTCAGTTTTATGGACTTGCATTATTCTGAAGATGTGGCGTTGCTGGCTGAGTTGCTCCATAGCCTTGGATATTTGGCGTCGCGAGTGAAGAGGCTGGGCCTGCAGGTGAACTAGGCTCAAATCAAAATCCAGTGTATTGGAGACATTGACTCAGTTCCACAGGTGGCCCATGATAGGTCCAGTCAGGTGGAGGTGGTTAATGAATTTACCTACTTGGGAGCATGTACCACTTGCGACGGCAGTAGTGAGTCCAAGATACTCCAGTGCAGTTGCATTGCCAGGAACTGTATGACGCTGCTGGAGAAGCATGTATAGAAGTCACATATCCGAATTGACACACAGGTCAGGTTTTATAGAGCCTATGTCCTCCCAGTATGGGTGTATGGTTTTGAAAGGAAAAAAGGAAAGGAAGCGTATTTATATAGCGCCTTTTATATACTACGTATATCTCAAAGCGCTCAGGCATGGATCACGCAGTTTTACCTGCAAATACACCATGCCTGCCTTTCCTTCGTATGCATTCACCAGATGGTGCCACCTCTAACTGAGGTAAGAGACATCTAATTGCAGCTTACTACTCATCTATCGACCCCGAAAGGATGAAAGGCTGAGTTGGCCTGGTTGGTTGACCCATAGCGGATGGTTTACCCACATAAGTGGTCACCCGTCAGCTACAGGTCGAGCGCAGGACAGAGAAAGTACGCCGGCCGAAGACCGACGTTCTACCACTGAGCCACGCAACCAACCATACCGTGGACAGTCATGAAAACTTGCTAGGCGACTGCTTTTGACAGATGGTCATACCGCAAAATCCTTCGTATCCCATATAGCAGACACATTTCCAACTCTGCTGTCAGCGACACTACCGGATGCTCTCCAGTTTCTTTTTTTCATTTAAGAGAGACAGCTCCATCTCTTTGGTCATGTGGTATGAGCGGATTCCAAGCAGGATCACCATCGGTCCATTAATGCATCACTTCCACCACCAAGTCATTGGAGGAGACCTCGAGGGTTTTTTCATGCCACCTGGCTGATGAGATCGATGCTGATGTACAATTGGCTGACATCGGGATCCACTGAGCCAGGAGAAAGGCCAACGATCGTGGGCTATAGCAGTGTACCATCAACACAGCAACACTCTGTCATGGGGTGTGCCACCGAAGAAGAAGAAGAAAAAGCGGAAGTGATGAATCGGATAGTGATAATAAGGGGTACGGAGACGGTGTAGGTTACTCCATTGGGGAGAACTCTGTCACCTTCTTCCTAATTTGAATGTGCTAGTTGACGTTAATGGCATTAAAACTTTGCCCCAACAAAACTGCTTTAGTTCTTAACTGGGTGTGCTGGCTAACTCAGGTCGACCTGTGTAGTGGCTGTGGTGGGGTGGGGTATGGAGCCCCCAAAACTGATATTTTTTCAAAATTTCGGCATATAAACGCCGGCGTATTTCTTGGGCGTTTTTTAAACCAAATTATCACTGTATGTGGGCACCTTCTTGTTTGTTCATGTGTTAAAATTTGGACGGATTTGCTCAAGGCGTTTCGGGATGTGCACCTCCTAGCGGCAAAACTATCCACAACCCTATCTGTGGTCCCCCAACTGTATAACAGTGATTGCGCCTATGATCTTGGCATGCTGTTAGACTGTTAAACGTTCATCCGGTGTTGTTTTCGTGTTTCTGAAACAATTGGTCTGGATTGGCTTAAGCTAGAGTTGTCAAATTTTGCACACAGGTAGACTATATTAAGTCGTAGCTTTCGCATGACAAACCACCCCTAAAGGTGGCGTGGTCAAGGTCACATGACCCATCTTTAGTTTTAACGCTTGCAATCATATCTTTGGAACGGCAGTAGCGAGAGTTGCCAAATGTTGTATGCAGGTAGAATCTATATCAATTGATAGCCTAGGGATGACAGACAAAGTACCCTCTAATGATCATGTAACCCCCCCCTGTCATATATTTGGAATCAGTGTAACTAGGCACTACAAAATGTTGTGTGATGATTTATACAGAGGAGTACTAGTGCATGCGTGATAGATTACCCCTGTGTGTTCATGATCACGTGACCTCTTTATATTTTGTAAATAAGTGATAATATCTCCGAAACAGTGCATAGTTGCAATGGTAGACTAATAGCAAATCATGTGCCCTATCAAATGGCACCATTACTGTTGGCCTGTGGTGACCTTGAAGGTCAGTTTTATTGCTTAAAACCTTTATATCTAACATACCTCTGGAAATATAGTGTGCATTATCTACGACATTTCGTTATTGTGGGCAGGGGTCTAGCTTACTCTGAACTCCAGTGCTGAGACCTTTATATCGGTCCAGTGTGCCATTACACATAAAATGTTTGCACTTGAATCTGAATGCGCACAAGGTTTGCAGTTTCGACTATCTTTTCGAAAATGGAGGACTTCTGAAGGTCACAGACAGTTGCGTACACTGTAAATGTCAAAATATCTCGGAAGTGGTGCCAGATAGCGTTGTCGTTACTACAGACCACTAATAGGAAGTGATATGTGACCTATCGAATAAAGGCAACTCTGATGACTGAGTCACTTTCAAGGTCATTCCTACTGCAAGCCTTTCAAATGTGATTTTTACCCGCATGACACAAGCTAGCACGTTATTTGCTTTCATCGCTTGTTCGTCTCTCCATCAATCTGTCTGTCCCTCACATGTCGGAGTTGTACCAAAATGGCTAAATTCTGGATCACGCACACGACGACGCTGCATCATAGCCCAGGGACTCTGGTTTTATGATGCAAAAGATCTCTACGAAATTGCAATGGGATCATCCCCAACGGGGGCGCGAAATGCAGGTGGGGTAGGTAAAACGTGCGTGTTACGACCGGCCAAGAAGTCTCCGGCTCAGAATGCCTTAACGCCAAAGATTTGTGTCCATACACCACGATGGTCCGCGTCCACGATGGTGCGCTGGCAGAGTAATACGCTGTGTCATCAACAATATTGGTGGAAGTCAACGTTGGTTGATTATAGTTACGGCTAGTTGACAATATTATGATTTAAAATGGGTCACGTGACCCTGCCATGACCTTTTTAGGGTGCTTTATTATCCGTGTAGGCTAGTACTTGATATTTCCTACATATATACAAAATTTGACGACTTTAACTTCAGCCATACCAGAGATATTATTGGTGCCTACCAAAATTTTAATGGTTTACGTGATTCAGTCACGCCCCTTTGGGGGATGATTTGTCATCCACGGGCTAGGACTTGCTATGATCAACCTGCCTACCGAATTTGAAGTGTCTATCTCCATCCACTACGATGCTATGAAAGGCGATACAAAATGTCGAAAATGGGGTGGTTTGTAGTAGTTAGGATCACTCAAGGTGACTGGAAATAGCACCATTCAGTGTTTGAATTGTCCAAAAACAACTGGGGGGTTGACAACCAGCGACTGCCTGTGCCTCCGATTCGCTTTTGCGGATTTCGGCGCGTACAGTAAGTTCATATATTATTATC
>Ga0209363_1000888_pt1 | contig 13105 bp, 8 predicted proteins | sample WorMetexBAHAMAS3_FD_187385 | JGI IMG/M metagenome (GOLD analysis project Ga0209363, IMG submission 187385) | Marine gutless worms symbiont microbial communities from Max Planck institute for Marine Microbiology, Germany - Inanidrilus exumae... | ecosystem: Host-associated > Annelida > Digestive... | reverse complement strand
AAAGGTCCAGTAAGTAAAAACTTAAGTAAGTAAGCAAACTGAACGTGAAAACGCGTCACTGAAATCAACAGGCCTGTGTAGCTGTCCGAAGGGACTGCTTGTCACAATTACAACAGAAATACAGACTGAAGGAATTTCGCCGTTGCCGCGGAATTTCCGTGTTTACACGGGATTTCGTGAAATTCCGTGGAAACACGGAAATTCCGCGGCAAAGGCCAAATCCCGCGGCTCGGCTCGAAATTCCGCGGCTCGCGGAAAACTGTGGGCCCTAATCATGATGTTTTATTTGAATTTATAGGATATTGTATAAGGAATACAATTATCGTGTGACAGTTTTCTCTACAGCATTTGTTAAATAAGTAAGCAGCACGTTTCTGCATGGTTCATCAGAAGCACAGTGCAAGACCCTAGAATTGTGTATTCACTTTTGTAGTGTTTGACACAGTGAGATTCAGCTCAATGAAGAACCTAATCTGAGTATTTTGTGTGCATATTTCAGCTTGTGTCAATGTCTCATACTTGCCAGATCAATATGGCTTCAACTTGGTCTTTACATTGAATAATGTTGTATTGTACAACAAGACGGTGTCAGGTGAGTGATAATATACATAATGTACACTGTGATTGTTGCAATCACCTTGATCTAGCAGTGTCAAGTCTGCCTGCCGAGCCGGCGTGAGTTGAAGTAAATAGACTTGGCTGGCCGCTGGCTGGCGTAATAAAGAGAACCAGTCAGGGCTAAGCCAGACAGTAAGACACGTCTAGAAGGGGCGCGCTATTAGAAATACCCAACAAGCTGCTCACTCCTACTTAACCCGCCTTCCTTGCACGTCGCTAACACACATCGCACACACCTACCAATTCCTACCCCTGGGCAAGTGCACTGGACCGCTATATGGTCTCAGCGCTGGGGTCCAGAGTAGGCTGGACCTCTGCCTGCGAAGAACGAACATACATATGCAGAGCTTAACAGTTCATGGATGTTGACTTGTATGAAGCAAGAACAACACCATGCTTCCTTCATTCAATGGCCATTTTCAGGTGAACTTGGGTCAGCCAGTTCCTGTTGGTTTTCTTCCTCCAGTTGTTCCGGAAGAGAACTTTTGGCGATTAATGGCACAGGATTTTTCGTGTGCCAGATGATGTTCCTGTCATGCAACCAACAGTGTCAGAAAGCTGAAGAAAACACAAAGCACTGACGTGAACCAGTGACTTAACATTGTTCTTTCATCGTCCACCACCGGACTCTTGATGCCAGTAACACGAGAGAAATGTGCAGTCATATCGACATGCAGACCCATGCCGGGTGGTTAGAATTAGGATTTGACTTTTGACCTCAGGGTCAGTGCATGCCGAGGTCCTGTATGTCTGCTGACTGTTGCTGGTGGTTCAAGCCTTTTTCCTTTTATAGAGTGCTGACAGACGCAACTGAACGCCTTACCCCTCGCTGGCGGTTATACAACAGGCTAATGCCTGTTGTATAGCCACCAGCGAGGGGTAAGGTGTGGAGTATGAAGCACAATTAAAGTACAAGTCTCAGAGCCCAGAGGTTCGTTTGTTTATTCATTTTTTGTGGACAGTGTTTCAGCCTACTCTGGACGCCAGCGCCAAGACCATATAGCGGTCCAGTGCGCTTGCCCAGGGAGAGGAAGGGCATTAGTAGGTGTGTGCGATGTGTGTTAGCGACGTGCAAGGAAGGCAGGTTAAGTAAGAGTTAACAGCTTCTCAGGTGTTTCTATAGTGCGCCCCTTCGAGATGTGGCCTACTGTCTGGCTTAGCCCTGACTGGCGCTGTGTATTATGCCAGCCAGCGGCCAGCCAAGTTTATTTACTTCAACTCACGCCGGCTCGGCATGAAGACTTGACACTGTTAGATCAAGGTGCCTGCAACGGTCACAGTTTATTGAGGATTCCATCGAACCCTCTTTTTCCGGCCCGAGATTATCTCCCTGTCCATCATGTGTGTAAGAATTATTAGAAATAATTCTTAGGTAGGCGGACGCGCCTTGGCCGAGTCGAGGCCACTGAGCGCATCACGCTCTACTGCACATGGCGGCCGAGTGCGTTAACCACTCGGCCACGTGGGCAGGTTGTAAGCAGAGGTGCTCAGTGGGAAAACTTGCTGTGGTTGAAGTAATTGGACAGCACTTGCGACAGTGGATGTGCTGTGGTGAAAAAGCAGAAGAATCAGCAAAATTCTGTGTTTCGGATAAGGTTTCAGAGTGACGTACCCTTACGTTTGGAGATACTCGAATTAACTTATAGTGTAGGGTAAGTCAAGGGCTGCATTTGTGCCAAAAGCTATGCATCTCCCTTGTACCATTTTCGAGATATAGTGAGTTGTCTGTCAATGTCACAGATGTTTTCCTACCCCACATGTATTTGGCGCCCCATTGCGGGTGTCACCATAAGAATTTTTACAATACTTTTGGCAGCAGAAAACTGCAGTCATTGAGGTATCACAAGCTATTGTTTCTGTGATGAAGAGTTTAGACGTTTTGATAAAAGACCGACTTGTGTCGGAGAGACAAATAGATGGACAGACAGATGGACACTGGACCATAGCATATGCTGTGCTAGCATTGTCGACAGTGGACACCAACCAGCTGCAAGGGAAAAGGGAATGGAGATGATAAGGAAGTGGATAAGGGAGCACGATTTTTATCACTGGTATAGCTCAGTCTCAGGATTATGTGTGTTTGTATGTATATTGTAACAGCGAAGAATCCTCCACCGATATGCTTTGCTGTTCCATACTTGAAGAAGGAGCTGTCACTGTGCATCGACTTTTACGACCTCGATGTCACCGCTGAGTACATCAGTGGATGTGTCAAGCTGGAGGCTCACATAGTGCACGTTGTCGTCAAGAAATTGGATCTTGGTTGTTTCCGAATCCCACTACCAGGCGTGGCAGCTCAGCGCACTGCTGTTGCAGTCGTTAAATCCATGCAAGCAGCACGACCGAAAAATAACATTTTCTATTAATGCTTTTTACTAATTTTTTTCACGCATGCATTGCGTTGATAACGTATTGCATTATGTGAGCATCAGCACGTGTCGTATTTAGTGCCTTCTTTGAAAATCAACCAATATTCTTATATTTAACTAACACATGCTATTGTTAATTTTCTCATGAGTTACCTGATTTATATAAAACAGTTACCATAGTGTGTTCTACTTGAAAATTATTGCATTATGCCAGCCGTGCACAGTGATGTTAAATGTTTTTGTCAGGATATGGAACATTGCAATACTAATGCTTATTTAACACTTAGCAGATTGTTTGTGATACTTGCTGAATTTATATTTTACTATATTGTCAACATACTAATTACTTCCCCAATAGGTGAGCGAAATATAACAATCAGTGTGTCCATATATGTTTGTCTGTCTGTCTCTGTGTTTGTTTGTCTGCTTGCATATCTCAAAAGCTCGTCCAAATTTCATCAAGTTTTCTATAGGCCTACATTTATGACTTCAGTGCAATACATGATGTTAAATGTTTTTGTCAGGATATGGAATATTGCAATGCTAATGCTTATTTAACACTTAGCAGATTGTTTGTGATACGTGCTGAATTTATATTTTACTATATTGTCAACATACAAAAAACTTCCCCAATAGGTGAGTGAAACATAACAATTAGTGTTTGTCTGTCTGTCTGTCTCTGTGTTTGTTTGTGTGCTTGCATATCTCAAAAGCTTGTCCAAATTTCATCAAATTTTCTATAGGCTTACATTTATGACTTCAGTGCAATACATTTGTTTGCCACTATTTAGTTTGAAGTTTATTTTGGTAGTTAAAAGTTTTTTTATTTTATTATACTGCTGCCTTTGTTGGTGAATTACTATTATAGAATACATTATGCACTTCCGTTTTGTGGATGACGTCATGTTTGCAACCACGCGACGCTATGCTAGAGCGGTATTTGCTGTCATTGCGTGTCTGTCTGTCTGTTACAAGCCAGTGTTGTATCTAAACTGTTAAACATAGGATCTAAAAGAACTACACTACACGATAGCCCAAGGACTCTATAGTTTTATGGAGCGAAAGATCTGTACGAAATTCCGATGGCATCACCCCCATCGGGAGTGCCAAATGCAGGTGGCGTTGATTACAATTGTGTTTTTGATATTCGAGAAGTTTCTGGCTCATAAGTCTTACCACCGAAAATTTGTGTCCATTTGGTGGTAGGCGTCCACAACGGTGCGCTGGCGGAGAAATATGCAGTGTGATCAACAACTGTGGTGGTGGTTGAAGATTGGTGATCACAATTACTAGTTGACATCAACAAAGTTGGTTGTCATTGAAATCTGATGATCACACACACGGTAACTTCAGTGTTACATGTACGTTACAAGCAGCATCACATGCTTGCTGTACGATAGTTGAGCCTACTGCAACAATGATGTACACAACTATGCAGGTAGTTAAATAAAATGTGGCAGTTGCTTAAAGTGTTCCTCAGGCTGAAACGTGATCTGATGCATTATTTGTACAACAATAGGACAACATTTCAACTAATACAGAGCGTAACATGAATCTCTCGGCGATAGCTGAGCTTCTTGTCACATAATGGAGCCAATGGGCCAAAAATCAAGAAAGACGTTATGTTTTGTCAAGTTCGCCAGGTGGCGGCAGCGGGGGCGAAGTCTGGCGTCTCCGACTGCATGTTGTGCATTTGCAGTTCAAAGTTTATGGACCTATGCTAGGATGTGTGTGTGTGTAATTTTACACATTTTTTCACTTATTGTGCTTTACGTTTGATGTTCTAACGAACGAATCGTGTGACCCGTTTGATTGACATTTTACAGTGTTTGTAAAATAAAGATGTTTTGGCGTTATGCTCTAGTAGTAATGGCCTTTAGATGGGCGACTGTTTGTGGGTATACTGTTTTGTATGTAACCAACCATGCAGCCTCCTACGTTAAGCCAGGAGTAAAGGCAGTATGGCTCATTCCGTTTATGGATTAAATGAGTGGGTGGCAGGTAAAACTTTGTGATTATTGTTACCACGTGCCATATCTGAGCAGTTTAAGAGATGAGTGTCATATATAAATTCCCGTCCACACCAGCAACATTGTCGAATGCTACAAAGTCGAATGTTGCTTCGACAAAGTCAAACTTTGCTTTGACATTGTTGCCAAAAATGGCAACTCGAAGCAACAGGCAACAGAGTTGCCAGTTGCTTCGACTATGTTGCTTCAACGTTGTTGCTGGTGTGGACCGGGCATTAAGTGCCATACATATCTACGGGCATCTCTGTTATTATGTGAGCTTACTGTTATTTGTTTCCGATTGATAATATTGTTATTTTATTGTTCATTTGTTGACTACTTTTATGTTTGTTAGTTAACAGTACATTTGTATTAAATGCTGACATTTTATGGTTGCGAAATCATCTTGTACTAAACTTAGTGTACTTGTCTGCATTGTCTCACTGTTCACTGCTCCTTAAAATTGTGGCAATTTCAGTATTATGAACACTTCACCTGATGTTAATCGAATTTGAATGGGGTCCCTGCACTAATGGATACATTCCTTATATAATTTTTTAAAATGGACTATGTAAAGTGCCACTGTTTTTGCAATAACGTCACTGTAATACTACATTTTTACCGCACAACACTATGCTAGCACGGTATGTGCTGTGGCCAGGTGTCTGTCACAACATACTGACCATCTGTACGTCACGTCACAAGTCGGAGTTTTATCAAAACGGCTAAACGTAGGATTACACAAATAGCGATGCACGATAGTCCAGAGACCCTAGTCTTCCAATGCCAAAGATCTTAGTAAAATTCCGATAGGATTACCCCAACAGGGGTGCCAGATACATGTGGGTAGCAAAATTTGTGCATGATGGCATTGTCGATGACTTTCAGTTACGCCAAAATTTCCCCTATTTCTACGTTTTTGGAATTTCTTCATATCTGGAACGGCTAAAGCTATAGTCTTGAAATTTCATATCCAGGTAGGCTATAGGCCGTATCATAGCCTTAGGATGACAAAAACCCCAAACTGACGTGGTCAGTCGTGTATCCCATTTTAAATTTTTGGGGCCCCAGTCATATCTCTGGAACATCCGAAGCTATAGTAGTCGAATTTTGTACATAGGTAGGCCGTGTCAAATGTTAGCGTTAGGATGGGGAATTACCCCGTAATGGGCGTGGTCAGGGTCACGTGACCCATTTTAGATTTTGCGGCCGCAGTCATATCTTTGGAGTGGGGGAAGCTAGGCACTTCAAGTTTGGTCTGCAGATTTATATTGACGAGTATTAGCGCATGCGTGATAGATTACCCCCAAACGGGGTGTCTTCGGGGTCACGTGACCCCTTTAAAATTTTGAGATATAGGCCTAACTGATAATATCTCGGAAACGGTACAAGATAGGGACATAATGATAAGGTAACTGCAATAGTTACATAGTTTCCTTGGGAATCTGTCAGTGAAAGAAATTTGAAAATTGATCTACATTTGCCAAAATTATGATTAAAAGTCAAGTGTATTATTTTTTAGACAGTGTAGTTACAGTGGAACTGGCCGTCATATGTAGCCTATCAAATGGCTCCAATGCCACTGATCTTGAGTCACCTCGAACGTCACTTTTGCTGTCTAAAGCATTTCTAACTCTCATACTTTGGGAGATTTAGCACGCATTAAATAATCAGATGTACAGCTGTTGACATGATTTCAACTATATAGCACGTTACGCGTTCCCTTTGTGATAGCTGAGCTTGTTGATAATATGCTAATAATAATAATAGTGAACAGACCAAACCTGTCTGAAGAAAGAAGCTTCATTTTGTGCAAATTATGACAGAATTTAGAAGACAACAGCACGTGTGAGAGCTATTTGTAGGTCAGAATATGTTAGTAGTCAGTTTATGTGAGCATTAGAAAGACAGTCGCAATGGTAGACTTACTGGCTGTTTTTGAATTGAGGTAATGGCAGATAGAGCAAAGTTCATGAGTATGAGAATAGAATTTTTGGAAATTGACGTCTGAGGAAGTGAGATGTTTAAGAAAAATGAAGGCTGATGCAAACTGAGTAGGTTGTAGGCCTGTTGGGTGAGGACTCATATTTTCATTGCATACTAAAACTTAATGTAACGCTACTTGCATAATACAATGTTTAGTGGCGTAGTAAAATGCGTATTACTTTAAAAAGCGTGTGTTTTGCGAGAATGCTTAAAATTGGTGACGTTACGAAGGCTCGGATGTAAACTGTGCACGTGTGCGGTCGTGGAGGGGAGAAAGAACGCACGCCGGTCGGGTACGGACCGCATCCGATAAGGAGAAAGTCGTACCAATGAGTGAAGTGGCGTGTCAAGAGAGCCCTTACACCTTACCCTCTTTTGAGTGCTTCCTCGGCTGCACCTTCGGTAATTTATCGAGACGCCACTGGTTAAGGGATTAAAACTTTCTGAAAGACATCCCGCGCTGTGTATAATATAGTGTATACACATAATGTCATTCTGCAGTGGCTGTTTGTTGCAGTTCATGTCTTACCGGCATCTCAGTAGCTGCCTGTTAGATCTGTAGGTTTCAGAAGTCGGAAATTAAAACTCGCCAGCATTAAGTACAGAGAGCGAGAGTATATTCGAGTGATCGTTTTATGAATCAAAGCGTATAGGACCTACGCTTTGATTCATAAAAACGACCACTCATAAGTTAACCGATTTTCAAAATTCATAGTGCACATGAAGGATTCCCCCGAAATTCGGCGTTTCCGTTGAAGGTTACCCCGTTGAAATTTCACCAAGATAGGAAATACGAGAGTTCGTAGGCTACCACGTATAGCTTTGATTGCTTGATGACGGTTCCGTCGTTTTAACGCAATTACAAAATCGCGGCGTGACGGACTGACAGACAGACGTGATTTCTATATCAGTATCGCCCGCTGCCGGTAGCTGTGCTATGCTGAGACGAGCGATATAAACGGATACGATGTGAACGGCGAGGTTAACGTCGTACACTGCTGAAGCTCATTAACCACTCCGACGGCAGTTTTCACCGGCGTTTGTCTATTTATACTGTGACGTTCGTCGGCCTTCTGTCCTTCGATCGTCTGTTCTCGTTGCCATGGGTTTCCTTCGGACGTTTGCCCGGTCTGTCTTCCTAAGTACTGGCCCATGGTGGTGGTGAGTTCAGATCTCTCAGCTGTGTTCAAGAAGAATTTTGATCTTCGTCCGGAAGAAGTCCAATTTTGGGAACGAACGTTGATTGGCTGCTTTTTCCTTCGTCAGGGTCTTCCTTGAATGTGCTTCGTCGGCTTGAACTTCGTTCCCCTTTATTTGGAATTGGCTCGGCAATTGAAGCGAACGATAGGAGTTCAGAACTCTTATTCGTCTGGTTACTGGTTACTGGTGTTTAACATCACTTAACATAGCAGAGATGATCAGCGACCTTCGTCTTCCTAAACGTAGCCTTATATACTAACGGATGAACCCATCTCGAGGGGGTAAGTAGGGAAGTGTTGTATGAGCTACTGGGGTACATTCGGACGAGTCCAAGTGGGGGTGCTTTCTTTCGGGTATGACTTCGTTTTCCACATTGTCCACACTAAGGCACTTACTGCTGTCGGCTACAATCCGCACGATATTTTAAAAACCGATGCAGCTATAAGATCACCAAACTTGACATGCAAAGGTTTCACGATGAGTCCGGGAAACCCATATATTTTGGGATCAAAAGGTCAAGGTCACGAGTGACTAAAACAGTGCCGGTGTAGGTCTTTGCACTCTTGTGAGTGCTTCTTCTTCTAGTTGTCTGATGTAAGTCGCGTGTATTTTTCAGGTCTTTTTGTGTTGTTACCATGAAACCTACTTGCAGCTGCAACACAACGCCTTATGACATTTGCTTTTACGTAATTCCGTTGTCTATCTGAAGTGATCACGATAACGACAGTGCAACTACGGAAAACACACGACATAAGGGACGTCGATTTCCTCAGTCCTTGCGGCGAGACAGACTTCTGCATAAAAGGAAGTTTTTCATAATGGGGGCACATAATTTATTCGCCTGTCGGAGACTTCGTCTTAAGCTTAACGTTCTGACATGAGAGTATTAATCGGGGAATCTGTCGTAAACCAAGTTGCACCGGCCCTGCGAATTTATCCTTATTTTTAATAATATTAATCCTTTATTTAGGCGTAACTATAGGTCATTAGCTCCGCGCACGGTATAGAAGATATACGATGCATTTCTGTCTGAATGCTGTGCTGAGATATTACCGTGCATCATCAAATCATCGCCACATTCCGCATCAGACGAATGAACCGCGTACAGACTATACATAGCGCGCCCCTTTTTATTGCAACAATGTACTGCTGTTCTATCTGGCAGTGCGTGGACGACATTAAATCTGGGACCGCTTGAGGCACTTGGGTCTAATTTAAATTTAATGGCTATGCAGCATCGGAGCCACTTTATGGCCTGCTTACGTGGTCGTTTTCTTCCTAAAAGGCTACTTACTTACTTCCTCACAATAATTTAATGACTGGCAAGTCTGACGGCCAGTGGCGTCGCCAGGATTTGTTGCCAGGAAGGGGCAGAGAAGTTATTACTGGGTGTTTACAACGAGGCGATTGTCGACATGTAGTTGCTGTCAGACTTTGTATAGGTCAAAATACACTAAAAATATAAACTGTTGTAAGTCGAGGGGGCACGTGCCCCAATGCCCCATAGCTGGCGATGCCAATGCTGACGGCTTGGATTAGCCTGCACTGCAGAAGGCCAGACAGACAAACGATATAAGCCGTCGTGCAACGACCGCAGTGTTTTTTTTCGGCTCCGCGATTGCATTTATTCTCAATCAGCTTTGTTTGCTGCCTGGAATTCGTTGCCTCGATTCTGGCCTGGCCAGTACATCTCTGAAGCCTTTGTCGATTAGGCCTTTGATTCGACTAATACTATAACCATATAATGCCGCCTCACTAGCCTTTTTCCTGTTAGAGCGCGGACGAACAAACAGACAAACAGACATGACTGAACGCCCTACCCCACGCCGGCGGATACACTGTACAGCTGGCGTGGGTAGAGACAAAAGTAAGGCAGAATGCACACCTATCAAATCAAATCAAATCGTGCATTATTTTATATAGCGCCCCTTAAAACTTAATCTTAGAGGCGCTTCGTACATGTAGGCACGCTCGAAGAGCAGAACGAAGCCTGAAGACGTAGCTTAAATTGTTTCGCTAGAGTTCGTGTTTCTGACAGTCAACGGTAGCAAGTTCCATACGTTCGCTGCAGCCGCTCGAAAACTACACTATCGGAAACGCAGCTGGTGTCGGGGTCTCAGCCGATCGGCTGCTAGTTTTAGAAGTTAATTCGACGGCCAGACTACCATCTGGTTCTGGCGGAACTCGTGCGTCACGATAAGGACGCTGATATGGCCGACCGAGGGGCGCCGCTTCGATCATGCACCGGACGAACGTGACTTGGAGTGGTCAACCATCTACCTGCTGCTGCGTTCTGCGCGATTAGTACCGTCGCATCCGGAGCGCGAATTACCGCCGATGATTTCCTAAGTGGTATCGATCCGGGCGCCAATGTGCCATTGATCTGCGCTCGGCGTTTTCGATTCACGGGCCGGTGCGTCCGGGCCTCCGCTGTAGCGTCGCTGGCTGCGGGTCAACCCGTTGTTATCCGATACCGCTCGACGGCCGCGCCCGCCGTATTATAAGCGGTGCCGGCGCAGCTGACTGCGGTTGCTGACGGACGTCTGCGACGCGTTAGACTAGTTGTGTACGACACGTCTCTGACCGGAGCACACGTGATGTCGGCCGTTATGACTGCGCCGTCGGTCGCGGTCGTCGACGACCGTGAAACTCTGAAGCCGGCCCTGACGGCGCCATTTCTGCCGCTCGTCGACAACGGAGTGAAGGTGGCGCCGGCTCCGGTGATCGATGGCGAGACGAAACGACAGTCGTCGTCGACTTCCTCGGTGGAAGAAGGGGCCGAGAAGTCGCCGCCGCCTCCGCCGTCGGCCATCGTACGGTCGCCGAGCACGTCGGCCGTGTCAGCGTCCAACTACCTCAAAGATCAGATCATCTCGTTCTTCCAAGTGTCCGACAACAAGCTGGCGATGAAACTGTTCGGCAACAAGAACGCTTTGATGAGGGAGAAATTGCGACAGCGAGCAGCTGGAAACTGGGTTATACATCCGTGCAGCAATTTCAGGCAAGTCTTTCTATAGCTGACCGTCAACTTTCGTTTGTCGTCAACAAATAAAAACCCTTTCATTGCATAGTGGCAAAATAGTTGCCACTGAACAATTGCTGCCTCTGGTGCGTACTGGCTACGATATTGCCACTTATTTAATTTAGATTTTACATTAACCGTACCCGTTCTATGAGCACCAAAGGGAGAAAGTGCTCACTGCTGCTAAAAGCGTCGATAACTGTAGTAAATTGCGTCATCAATATTCAAGAAATATTCTCCTCCAGTCAGCGTCGTGCACGTTTACGATAATCATACCAGTGTGCAAGAAGGTTATGTTGTTTCATCGGTGTGTCGGTTTGTTTGTACCTTTGTTTGTTTTCAGCACATATGTAGACCTTAGGACAACAGATAATTGAATTGACCAGACTTTGAGCCAGTTTCTTGATATGGACCGGGGTCGATATTCGATATTTTTATTCGGCAATCTGTGATATGTGGAATGGCCCTGGCGAATGAATATGCATGTAAAATAATAATAACATTAAAAGTGTGAATCTGTGGTATATAGCATCAGCCGTGACGGAGATTTACACGCCGATAGTGCTATTTCATGGCTAGGTCTATAGGCGTAGTTGAGAGTTAGAACATCTTACTTACTGCAGCAGGTGCGTCTGCGGCAAAGTCGATACTATAGATGACGTCATTTCCTGGAGCCAGTTGCGCGGTAATGCACTTAATGAATGACGTGTTTAGCCTGCAGCGAACAGCGCGTTTATAATTCATGTCAACCCATTACCGTCAATCAGTCTCACGGGGGGGGCGGTCTGCTGGGTTCGTTGCGACCTGCTGGACAGCGACACTCGGGAGCCGCTGAATGAGTCTGCATGTGACCGTTGCAGTACCATGTTGACGCCATGATGAATGCGTGTTCGCCGTCGATAAGTCCATAAACAGTGAATGATTTATTATCCCCGAAAGAACTAGGCAACACGTTAACATATGTCTACCGAATCGAGTAAATTCAAGAAAAACTACTCTGAACAGCTTGCAGACAATATTGGCAAATTTGGATATTTATCACAGTTGGTAATCTTTAAATTTAAGTCTAATTTAAGTTATGATTTGCCAGTGTCATGGTATAGAAACTCTCCACATGAAAATCTGTCTAAACGAATTTAAAACGAAACTGTAAATTCGCGCCCAGCTATGAAAATATCTTCTACACCATTATAACTTCGCCCCCCCCCCGCCTATTAAAATCTCGCAACGTGCACCTATATAGCGTCCGCATACAATGAGTAGGCCTATCCTTAACCGTTGACTCACGAGGTGTTTGAACAGACGCAGAGTAAGAACACGACGAGTAAAGTGGTGTAAGAGTCTGCAGTCGGAGGTATAACATGCATAATATTTCGATACATAGGCAGCTGGAGGTTGTAGAACGTAGCTGTAGTACGACAGTCGATCGGCTGCTGTCATGAATTTACTGCACCCGCGGCGACATACGCAGTGGAGCAGTGGCCGCTGGCATTGGCAGCCTCGATGGATTGCAGGTGCCCCTCGATGCTCCAGCGACGCCACGCCGGCCCATCTGGATCGTTGGTCGTTAGAGTAGGACTACTGTCAGTGTACATGTACGATTGATGGCTGCGTGTGCGGTGGAGCGAAGAGATATCGTCTTACCACTATAATAATTGTTGGCCCGTTCGTAGAACGACGACTTAGTTTTAACTCCATATTTTCTTATACTTCGTCATTAAAACTCTAATCTCCGAGACGTGCTAACGGTGATCAGCAAAATTGTTGTGAATGTTTGTCGCATGGGTGCTACTTTATAATTCGAACTTATTTTGGGGGAGGACCCTCCCCGATTTTCAGAAAGCAAAAACACGGGCAAAAATTTGAGATAGATTTCAAAAAAGACCCTCGAATAGCAACTT
>Ga0209363_1000887_pt1 | contig 13131 bp, 10 predicted proteins | sample WorMetexBAHAMAS3_FD_187385 | JGI IMG/M metagenome (GOLD analysis project Ga0209363, IMG submission 187385) | Marine gutless worms symbiont microbial communities from Max Planck institute for Marine Microbiology, Germany - Inanidrilus exumae... | ecosystem: Host-associated > Annelida > Digestive... | reverse complement strand
CGCTTTCAGCGCCTTAGAGACGATTCTTTTCGTTTAGTGGGCTATACAAGTGTACTTTGTAATTCTAATTCTAATTCGAATATCGTCTAAACGACACGTATTTTTCATATTCCGACACAACTCGACGAACCCTACAAAACTATACCACTATAGTTCTGATAATTAGCAGTTTGGGCTGTTTCATGGGGTTCGTCGAGTTGTGTCGGAATATGAAAAATACGTGTCGTTCAGACGATATTCGAATTAGAATTAGAATTACAAAGTACACTTGTATAGCCCACTAAACGAAAAGAATCGTCTCTAAGGCGCTGAAAGCGTAATCTGCTCGAATAAAAACATCTTTAGAGAACGTTTGAAGATGGCTATAGATGTCCATTTCCGCACATTTTCAACAAGTAAGTTCCAGGCGTGAGGGCCGGCGTATAAAAACCGCGCGTCGGACGTAGTTTGACACAGAGACACAAACACAGACCACTCTACGTGTGACATCTGTAGCAATAGGCCGCATGTTATGCACTGCATGCGGGTGATATGGCCTAAGACACGGTGCATGTGCAGACTGGCATGGTGGTCATTGTTGTTCACAGTGACTTCACACACAGACAGACATGCATCATCATACAGGCATTGCAAGGCACAAAAACACGCGTGAGTTAGCAGTAGAAGTAGTAGAACGTACTGATTAACGTGGCATAAGCTAAGTACCTTCTAGGACACGGTTCATACGTCAGTGGTTGAATCTGTGTCATCAGTTGAACACGTGTGTCAGCAAGTGAGGTATTAGTGGTGATGACGTATGTCAGGTGTCAATGTTTGAAGTCATGTCGGCAGTTACATCATTTATTGGAGGTCAACGATATTTGTCAGTGATTGCAGTTATGTCAGTGGTGAGGTCATATGTCGGTAGCTGGAAGTCGTATGTGAATTGTACATGTGTTTTGTGTGCTCTGGTTTTGTAGCTAGCGTGAGGCAGCAGCTGACATCTCTTCAGCAGTGCCAGTCACTCGATGAGGTGTATCGGCTGGCAGACAATGGTGAACATGATCGTGTCGTCGACCTTCTCCTGCCGTTGTTCGACACAGACAAGCTGTTTGACATTTCTGCCACGTCTGATCGCTGTGCACGAAGCCTGCTGCTCATCGAGTCCTTCTTGAGCCTGAAGAATTTCCAGGTACGGTACTTTTGAGCATGAGGAATTTCCCAGTACGAGACTGTATGCTGTCAGTCTGTGTCATCTGAGCCACATTTGTTGAGAGTCTAACATATCAAACATGAATCGGAAGTGCTTATTGTACTTAAGAGTGTGAAATATAATTTCACTGTAAAGCGTCTGGCAAGCTATGTGCTTGTTCACTACACCTTGTCTCGAAAACCTTCACACCTTTAATTGCAATAGCTTTGACATATATGAACCAATTCTGATGATTTTAGCAGAAATGTTACTGAAAAAGTATGCAATCAAAGGATGTTTTATTTTTCCACCTCGCCTACTTCTGCACTACCTGACAAAACACAGGAATTGCATCTTTTCACTTAAATGCTGAATTACTGCTTTGCCAATCTTAAACCAGTCGCAGCTTTATTTTTTCAATGTTGTTGACTCGCAGTTCATGCTGATGCTGCGGTATGACGCCCTCCATCTTGTAACCAATGGCAGTCAGTTGTTGTTGGGTGGGTTGTAGCTCAGGAGAGAGAAAGTGGAGAATTGCACATTGCAGCAGTTGGACTGTTTTGGCACTCATTACACCAGCGTGCTGTCTTGTAAAAGACAAAATTGTCGTCTGCAACTGACATAGTAAGATTTCCCAGTAATACAGTATAGTGACCTTCACTCCAGGCTTGAGAAGAACAACTCATTTCTTGATGCAGCAACCGACAGTATGTCAAACGTGGTAAATGTCAGGTTTGGTGTACAGAATCAATCATTTTGCAAATGGTGGGTGTTTTATCTATGACTACTCGTAGGTGATAATCTGAATATGTTATGTGTGTTTGTTGGCAAGGCAGCATACAACATTTATGTGAAGAGATATGCATTTCCAGGTTTCCTGTTGTAAAGTGTAGTGCAGAAGCACTAGTTAGGTGAGATGGGAAAATAAAGCATCTTTTCAGTGCTTGCTTTCTTGAGAACATTTCTGTAAAAAATTATCAAAATTGGTTCATGCGTGTCAAAGTTATGGAAAGCCAAAGACGTTAGTTTTTTTGAGACACGGTGTTATATTGTCGTGGTATAGGATCGTTGTCAATCAAAACAGTTGATTGCCTGGAAAAGGCTTGTCTTCAGAATGACATATTATATACTTAGTGAAATATTAAGCACTTCAGACTCATGCCACATCTCTTGGAGCTAATGATGATATTTATGGAGCAGTGTGACCCCAAAGTGCTAGTATCTGTCTAGTTAAATTGTTGGCTTGTCTTAGACCGTTGCAAATGACATTGAGAATGCTGACATACAGCTCTCCGAACACAAAAATAAGGATCAAAAGATCTCGTGTCTAAATATCTCCTAATCTTCGCCTTACTGTCGTCGGTATTTCTGATGTCTACTGGTACCACATTGAATTCGTCATTTGTCAATGATATTAAATTTCAGATGACGGTATTCGGTATTAGTGACTCTTTGTTGGAAGATGGAGCTATGCTGGTGAGCTTCAGTGAACTAGACCGATGATAATTATTGCATTCTGTTTCAGAAAGCATTTCTATACGGTGAGTTGTTACTGAATGAAATATGGAGAAAATACATTAGTGGAAATTCCGCTACGAAGAACAAGTTGACTGAAACTTTGGTGGATCTGTTTCTGAAGCTACAAAGGTTTGAGTTACTACACTTTTTTTAAAATATGTCACATTTTTGTAGCTGCAACGGCTAAGATCATTTTCATTACAAGAAATTCACTGTTGCAGAGATTTTGCAGTACTGTATTATTTGAAGATTATATCAACTGTCGACCAGCCAGCGCCTCCGACTCGAGCATTCTTGAATGTGTGCACTATACAAATTTTGTAATAATAATAATAATAATAATAATAATAATAATAGGCTGATTCATTTTTCAAACAATACAAAGTGTGGACAATCTTCCTGTGACAGCTAGGCCTCTTGTCAAGTTACTTGTAGGTTGTGTGGTGTGGTATCACAGTGATCAATGCCCGTGATTTTCACATTCATACAGCATCTCTATGCAAGTCACTAACAGTCAGTGCCTTTGTTCACAAAGCAATATAAATTGGTTACAGCCAACGGCAGTAATGCTCTGAAGCTGGAAAGGTAACTGCAGACCTGACAGAAATTGTAGTCTTCTTCTGGGTATATAACTAATGTCTCTTGCAAGATGTCTGCCTAGTAAAGGAAAGAAAAGAAAGGAAGACTATTTATATAGCGCCATTTATACTACGCATAGTCTCAAAGCGCTCAGGCATGGATCACATAGTTTTACCTGCAAATTACACCATGCCTGCCTTTCCTTCGTAAGCGTTCACCAGATGGCGCCACCCCTAACTGAGGTAACAGACATCCAATTGCAGCTTACTACTTATTTATCGACCCTAAAGGATGAGTTGGTTTAGTTGGTTGACCTATAGTGGACAGTATACTCACAAGTGTTCACCCGTCAGAACACTAAATCAGCACTGACCTTCATCCTTGCAGTCCTATGGAGTACCTTTACCTTACCTTACTTCTAGGCTATATGATGGTTTACAGCAATGATCAGTGAAATTCTCATCTGCAATCTACAACAGTGATGCTTAAGGCTGTCATTGTTTTACAGCCTTCATGGGGTTTGCAAAATCTGCGAATTTGAGCCATTACCACATTTTGCCACAAATTGCCGTGAATATCTGTTAATGTCACAAAATGAGCATTTAGTGTCTTTTATAGCATTACTGATGAAACAAAGTGTCGCCCTACCGGGACGTAACACTACTGGCCCGCCGTGCAGTGTTACAGTGGAGCTATAATTAGACTGATGGTGGTATGACGTCATTGCCTAGCCTGTGTTGGTGAAGCTGCCTGCAGGCTTTTGTCGTGGAATGTTACAGACGACGACGACAGACAACAGACGATGGCAACAGATGCCAGAGAGCAAAACAAATCTTGCCCCCTACACTATGTGTAGGCAGGCCAGTAATAAGACAGCATAGTAACTTGTGTTGAATCACTGACTGATTTGATGTAAATGACTGTTGTGATTAACTCACTAGTCGTTTGAATTTTATGCGGTTGATGTTGTTTGTTACTGAAAGCAAAAAACAGCATGTTGCCTTCACTCCTGAAGCCTGTATTGTTGTGATTGTGACTGCGAATTCACCTAATTTTTGGCGTTTTCTGCTGCAAATTGACCGCGATTTAATTCAGTTCTGGCCGCGAAAAATTTAGAGCCTTAATTATGGCCATATGCTGTAAAAATAGTTGAGCATTTAATGTCTTGTAACAAATGTTGATTTATAAAGGTTTGATATAGCTGAAATGACCTTCAGCATCACTCAAGGTAATTGGAAATGTCACTATTTGAGAGACCGCATATGACGTCCGTTTTGTATTCCATTACAACTACGTTTTTTTGCCTGGTACTATTTTTGAGATTTTAACGGTTGTTTATGAGTTTGGAGCTTACTCGACCGTGAATAACCTTGAGCACAGCTACAAACTGTCGTACAATTGCTTCTCACTCCACCACGGTGTATATCATGTATGTGCTGTGTAGGTGTGTCGATGCTGACAAGTCAGTTTTAGCCGGCGTGTCACTGACTCTGCTGACACGCATGGCCGACAACTTGGTTGAAGTCATTGCTGCTGTGCTTGATGTGAGTGATTACGTCACTGAGACGAAGATGTCAACCGTTGATCCGTGGCTCACTCTTTTCTCATTGATTCGTTTGTAAGTTCTGTCCGTTACTTTTTAGATAGACTCTTCTGAATCTACCTAATAAAGTGGGTCTCAAATGTGCATCCGTCCGTCCATACGCACGTCCCCCCAAAAAAGTTTCTTCGATTTCAGTGACATTTGGCGGTAGGTAGAGGTCGATGAGTGATACACAATGGTATGCAGTATGACCCAATGAAAGGTCAAGGTCAAGGTTATGAGCGTCCTTTAAAGTTCTCCTCCACAATTTAAAAAGGGAGCTGGCAACTGACCACTGATTCCTAAATTAGTGCACAATGTCTAAATTTGATCAGGCCGGATTTTTGATATAGTTTCTGTGTCACGCGACTTTGAACTTGGCAGAAACGTCAGTTATGAAGAGTCGACCATCAGTCCCGCAAGAGCTAATTTTTTAATTATGCCGTCGCCATCCGACAGTGTCAGCAATGGAGTTATGTTTTTAGACTATCCCTTACATTTGTTTGTCCATCTGTTTGTTCATTCATCTGGTCAGATATTGTTACATGCTATATCATGAAGGGCTAGAACAATTTCAATAAAACCGGGAGGACATATTTACTAGCCCCCTACTGATGACTTTACTATATTCTGGAGGTCAGAGGTCAAGGTCACAGCAGGACATCGAGGTCAAATCCTGTGAACTCCATATCTCATGGACTACTTCAGCAGTCTTGATGTACATGTGTACAGTTAATAACTACTAACCCTAGTCGTCACCTGATTGATTGATGCTAGGATAGGTAGCTGACCACAACGAAAGTTTGCATGAGTTACTCCTCGGAATTTCAAGGACTCAACTAGCTTGCTTTTATCAGGCCTTCTATGTGTTTCTTTAGAACAAATTTTCTGAACTTCAGCATTACTCAGAGTAATGGAGAATAGCATTGTTATACTGTTTGATAGACCACACACGACGTTTATTTTATATTCCATTACTGTTTCCATAGAAGAAATTTCCCGACATAATTGTCTGTGCAGTCCATGGACGGTTGAAGTAAGTTGACAGATGATAGCACTGGACTCACCCAACTTGTGTCAGCATGTACAATGTATTCAATTGTGATGTGGTTGTTAACAGCTGATGTAGTCGTAAGTTGTTTGTTATCACTGCTGGAACGTTTGACTGCGTTGCTCACTAACGCGATAAAGATCGTTAAAAATCAAAATGCTTTCGTCAAAGATAAAAATTGTTTGAACATACGGGACAACTGTGGTTGCTGTTACTGTGTTTGATGTGCTTGTTGCAGTGCCGAGAAATCGTCATCATATTTAGCACCTGACAATGACAATCTTCCGCCATCATTGTCTCTTCTTGTTCATGCTCATGACCAGCTCGGACGGTCTGTCTCTCTGTCTGTCTGTCTGTCCGTCTGTCTCTCTGTCTGTTTGTCTGTCTGTCTGTTTGTCTGTATGAATACGTTCTGTACATATATGTACATGCTGTCATTTTGACATCTGGACTTACTTCCACTGCCGAACATATACTTATTGGTAGGTTATCAGTGGTGCATTGCGGTGTCCCGAATGAGTGGTTCCATGTTTTGAAATTGTTCTGTCACCTTCTGCAATTCATTGTGTTTTATGCCCGACAATGTCCATGAAGGCATTATGTTGTCCATCCTCCGTGTTCATTCGTCGATTTGTCCAGACAGATATTGTTATCATGATATCTCATGAACAGCTTGAGCAATCTTGAAACTTACATGGAATAACCAATAGCCCCCACTGATGACCTGGTTAGATTTTGGAGATTAAAGGTCAAGATTAGCAGGCTGTTGAAGTGCCAAAGGCATATAATTAGAACAGTTTGCTACCTTTGGTTGGTGTCTTGTGTCGTGTGAAGTTAAATACTGCTCACTCATTCAATTCTTGACTTTTATTATGCCTTACCACCTGACATTGTTGATGAAGACAATATGCTTGTGGGCCGTTCGTTTATCCAGGTAGATAGTGTTACCATGATATCTTATAAACAGCTTGAACAATCTTGATCAAGCTTACAGGGAATATTTGCTAGCCCTTACTAATGACCTTCATTATCTAGACGTTTGCTGTGACCTTGACCTTTGACCTCCATTAGATTCTGGATGTCGAAGGTCAAGGTCACAGCAAGCTGTCCAGGTGTTGAAGGCATCCATGTCAATGCTGTGGTGTCAAAGTCCATCTTTTATTTTTTGAGTTTTTATTTAAACAGTCTAATTCTGTATTAAACAGAACCCGAGCCCGAGCTTCCAAAAATATTTGAAATCTAAATGGAATGAACCCGTTGTCCCTAAGGAATTTGAACTGAACCAGAATCCAGAAGATGACTTAGTGTTGCCATTGTGTAGCAGATTTCTGCTCTGGTGATGATTGTGATGATGATGTGATGTGTGGTGATGATGTGAATTTGTGAAAGTCCGTTCAGAGAAGGTTTGGCGTTGTTTTGTTTCTGAAGACGTGGCTGGTGTATGATGGATGAAGCTCGTCTGCTTCAGTTCAGTGTCGGCGCCCTGTACTCTGAGCTGCTGCAGCAGAACTCCACTGAAGATGCTCATCCCTGCAAGGATGAGATTGAGGCGGCGCTTGAACAGTGTTTTTACTGCCTCTATGGTCATCCTAACAAGCGTGCCAAGGCCAAACATCTCGAAGACCACGGTGCCACCCCGGTACTCGGAGTTTACTCCTTCTTGTCAGTTTTAACGGCCATTTTCCAGTTGAATCTGTGTTTAATCTGGGTTTCTTCTCAGTTGTCTTTTTCTACATCTTATAGGATAAGTGGCACAGCTTGATGCCTTCCTATCTCTTCTCTTATCTCCCAACAAGTGACAGTGCACTGAAGGTAACTCAAAGCACTGACCCCAAACTGGGAAAGTCACCCATTGACCTCATCTATTCTTTGTCGACCATCAGACTCCCGACAGAAGGGGCATTATTCCCTTCGCACAGATGCTAGTACCCCGGCAGTCCCAAGTTTTCTATGAAATGTTAACTTAACCCTTAAGTGAGCACGCGATTGTCCGCATCTGGACTAATTCAGAACAGTTGGTTGGTACAGTGTACCTTGGTGGGTGGGCTGTTGCATTTTATATAGCTAAGAAAGGTATGGGTGATTGAGTTTTTGCCCACTGCCCACTTGACTCTACCTCAGCTTACACACCATCAAGGGCATTACCATGGGGTTGACTGGGGACATATTCACTCCAGTTTTACTAGAGGGTATTCTGAGCTTCATGCAGAAACTAAAGCATGGTTAATACCACTCATAATGCAGTATTTTAAAAGGAACATTTATTTCTTCTTGGGAGGACGTAACCACTTGATTGCTGCGTTGTCCAGTCTACTTTGCCCCGTGTGGGTTCGTGAGGCAAACCCCCCTTCCCTCTATATCCCTTCACTTCCCCACCTTTTACTATAGCTTTTAGTATTTTTCCCCTTTCTTACTCGCTTTATCTATTTTTTGCTTTTTCATCCTTTCCCATTCTACCAGCATACTCTCACTCTGTTTCCAGGCCGGATGTCGTAGGACGCAACTAAACCTGGCTTTAGTTTTTTGTGTGGATTTTGTGTTATATGTATTTTTTAGTTAAGGATGCATGTTTTTTTGTCATATTTGACTTAGTTTTGTCTTGCTTTGTGATAGTTGACTTTCCCTATTGTAGGCGGTATCGTAATAATTTAAATGATCCTCTCTCTCGATCCCTTTTTCTTTTTGGGTGGCTGCTGAACAAAAAGGCAGCCAGGATTGAGGTTAATATATCGCTGGCTTTCCTTCACTGGGTAGGGATAGCTCTCCATCTCTGACCTTTTATCTCTGATATAGCCATATTTGTGCTGAAAGGGGATGTTAAACTCCAACTAACACCAGTCTACTTTTATAGACCTAGCGATGCCGCTGAGCACTTTAAATACCAGTGCCATGTAAAGGGTCAAGATAAGGTGAGATATTTATGAAATGCAGCCAACATCAGTTGAAATGATACAGAATGCAGTTACATACTTACTGAAGCCATCAGCAACATTGCAGTAGCCGTGCAGCAGATGTACACCTGTCATTACATGGAACAAAGTGGTTTTGACAAGAAGTCTGTCTGTGTAATTGGTTCTGTGCTCAGATATCATTGACGTGGGACAAATGTCCGGTCGTCTTTGATTTCTTCAAGCCGAAAACGTTGCCAGAATATGACAGCTACAAGACCAGCGCCGTCTCCGCAGAAGTACGTTTCGCCTATGCAGACCTCACGTTCTGGCTTTCATATACTGCGTGATATTTCAGTCGCTGAAAATATTGTACTTTTTACAGGCTACAGTTTACATAAGTTGTTGGGAATGGCTGCTGAGATTTCATTTGACTGTTTGTTTCAGCTCGAAAATCTTCTTCGTAGAATATCACTGTTGATACCGGAGAGTGGTGACGCAGGTGAATTATTATGATTATTATTATTATTAGAACATAGAGATTAACGTGGCATGAGCAAAAGTGCTTCTAGGACACGGTACACAATTAAGCTAAAGTTCTGGGAACGACTTTGTGAAAAGAAATGTTTTTAATTGTCTCTTGAAGGAGAATAGGGAAGTAGCTGTTGTGACACTGGTTGGAAGACTGTTCCATGCGCAAGCAGCCATCACACGGACACGAGTTGTCTACATTGCAAAATAGCAGTATGTGACGTGTGTTTGTATTCTGTGAAATTGCACTCTGTTGTATGCATGACTATTGTGAAAGAAAGAAAGAATCGAAGAACACCATGCATGCAGAGTTGGAGTTAGTCAACCTGGTGATTGGCTGGTAGACATAGATGGTTTGGATGTGTTGAATGTAAAGATGATGCTGATCAAATGTTGAACAGTGGTAGAGATAGATGGGGTGGGTTAGACAGGATGTCAAAAGAAGACGTGATGATATGATGTTAGACAGATTGTACAGTACATTGTCCCTCCATGCTGTATAAACAGGTGGCGCGATGGCGCAATGGGTAGAGCGTTGGACTTGCAATCAACAGGTCGTGAGTTCAAATCCTACTCGGGGCAAAAGCTGCGTAACAACCTCAGGCAAGTTGTTCACAGTCACACCTATGTGCCTCTGTAACCAAGCAGTATTACTTGGTACTGGCCAAGGGGCAGTGATGCTCTGCAGATGGGAAGGTAACCGCAGGCCTGGCGGAAAACAATGGCAGCCTGCTGCCGGGTGGATGGCTTCAAATCACCTGCAGGCTGACTGTCTGTACACTGGGATCAGCTCTGGGCCCAACGCTCGGTAACGAGTATGGAAAGCCTTTAACGTTTTTACTGTATACACTGTGCAGTGCATGATGATGTAGCAGACTGTCTGTCGGTGTTGGTTTATACCCAGTTGAGTGCTTTCTGATCTGCTGTTGTAGAGCTGTCTGATCAATTGTATCAGTACATAGAAGGCACCAGTGACACACCTCCACTGTTTTGTGATGTCGTCTGCCATCAGCCGTACGTAAGCGTTTCTCACTCTTGCTAGTTATGGTTTCTCTATTACCCACCTGATTACACGTCATATAGGTACAGAGGCTGTCAAGGTACCTCTGCGTCTCAGGCCTTTAAACACTAGTTCATTAATTCAAGTAGTCTGTGAGAAGTTTGGCGGCCCAGAAAGGTCGTATGTCACCCCCACTGTTATATCAACAAATATGTCGGTCCTCTTTATTGTTGAAAGCTGGCCGCGTTGCATGCTGCCACCTGGTGAATCACGATGAGTATGCCGACAGCTTGAATCAATACAGAAGAGGACGATTCGCATAATATACCGAGCGACTCGACAGATGCCATACAGTAGCCTACTTTATTATAGTAACATTACATCCTTAGAAGACAGACGTTCCCAACAAGCAAGAAAGTTCTTTATATCAATTTTGGACCAATCTACATGCCTACATCATCTCGTCTTGTGTCCTGTTTGAACATTGTTTTATTATTGAGCTATTTGGTCTCATGACCGCCAGTTTGAAATAAACATTTACTTACTTACTTACTTATTTTATAAAGGTTGGATGAACGCCAGACCATTACTCTTCCACTAGATATGGCCAGCATAATAAATTTGTGTGATTTGGTTTAGCTTGATGTTTAATAGTATAAAATATATGATGTGTACTTTTGATCACATGAATTAGTTTTATGTTGGTTTCTCTTGTTTCTCGCAGCATTTAAACAAAGTTGAGTGCGGTTATCATGTTTTAGTTTGTCTTCTGTAGGGCACTGGTGATGGAAATTTATTACTTGCTGGCAGACTATTATTTCAAGAACAAAGAAATGACGTCTGTATCAACATTTTGTGACCTTGTTGTGTTTATAACTTTGAAACTTTAAAAATAGATTAGATTTGTTCACTGGTCACATTAACCTATTAAGTGTTGTTACGTAAGAGGTGCACAAGTATTGTGATTAGGGCTGTTGAATTAACGTGTTAACTAACATTTTTAATGTGTTAACTGACACGTTAAAAAATTAATCTCGATTAAAAAGGTTAATGCCACTAAAATTTGTAATGCAAACTAGTCAGACCAGTAGCAAGATTCGATACAAACCTCAAGGTAATCAAACTTTACTCTTTAATAAACGAGCATTTATTTTTCGGTTGCAGCACTACTCTAAATTTCGTGTGATTTTACTATTCTACGATGATATTTTTTGCTAATGCCATTTAATTTCTATGCTGAGACGTCATTCACAGAGATGTGCGGATGCGGGTTTTTGGCGTCCGCAGAAACGCCGTCCTCGTCTGCAGTTGTCCAACCCATAATGGGTCACAAGTATTGTGATTAGTATGTCTGTGTGTCTCTCTGCCTGTCTCTTAGCAAGGAACTACATGTGCGATCTTTACCAAATTTTTTGTGCATGTTGCCTGTGGTCGTGGCTCTGGTGTAGGGGGCAAAGTCTGCTATCTATGATTGCCTTGTTGTAGCCGTTTTTAATTGTATATTTTCTAAACCGTGTCTAAATTTAAATAGTGTTATGGCTATACCGTTGCCACAAACTTTACTATTTGAAGATGTGGTGTACAAACAAAAAGATCTTTTTGTCCTTCGGTGTCATGGGAATGCTGAACAATTGGGGAAAATGAACCCGATGATAAACCCACGTAACGTCTGCACCCCTTAACCAAAACTGACCAAATTGGAAACAAAACCGTCACAGAATTACCACAAACTCTGAAAATTTTGTAAGAATCGCACTAGGAATGCGCCCAAATGGGGCACTTATATTTCCAAATTTTATCTTAAAATTTACAGTTTGGGGCCCCATACTCCACTGCTACACCAAATTTCATCCTCTTCTGTGCAACATGTCACTCTTACAGGGTGAAAACCCCCAAATTTGACCTCTGAGTAATCTAAATACCAGTGTTTGCACTGCAGTCAATCCTGCTAGTAATAATTGCCAATATTGCATTGTCTTGTGAGTGATATTATTTTGCTGTATGGTTAATTCATATTCTGAGATATTTTGACGAACCTGAACTGCTGAGTTCTGTGTGGTCATATGTTTGTGTTGTCCTTCAGAACGTAGCGCGGATGAAGTTGACGGCAGCTTTGAATCTAATCTCATATAATCCAGACAAGCTTGAGAATGGTGCATGCCATTGCATGGAGTGCTGATAATAAGCCAGTGAGTCTCTTTGTGTGTCTGTCTGTGTGTAGCAAGGCCATCAAGCACTACATGCTGGACTTGTGTGTCTGTGTTGATCGGTTTGACTCGTGGGCAGGCATGGCACTTGCCAGACACAGTCGTCTTGAGAACAAGCTCAGTGCTGTAAGTTTACACTGCCTCAATATGTACCTTGTGGTCGTTCTCACGCAACATGTGGACTGTCCGTGGCAGCTACATGTGTGGACTGGTAGCTAGTAGTTGGCTCGAAAGATTCTTCATGGAGACTTCTTTATCCATGGATACACGTTTGTAGTAAATCAAGGTTATCTGCTTCAAGATGAAATCGAGTAGATCATGTTTTGTACGTTGTGATGTGATGATTATCGAGATCGAAATCCTTTGTATTAATCAAAACCTGCGAAGCAGGTTTGGTATTGAGCGTTACACGTATACTGAGAGCAATTCCGTGTGTATGTATGTATGTATGTGTGTATGTATGTGATAAAACTTCTCCCAAACCACTGAACCGATTTGCATAAAAATTATACCAGCAAATAGAGCGTTTTACGATGATTGCTATAGGCTACTTAGATTTGAAATATTTACTAAATACGATGAATATTGTCCCAAAGAGCGCGCC
>Ga0209363_1000886_pt1 | contig 13137 bp, 5 predicted proteins | sample WorMetexBAHAMAS3_FD_187385 | JGI IMG/M metagenome (GOLD analysis project Ga0209363, IMG submission 187385) | Marine gutless worms symbiont microbial communities from Max Planck institute for Marine Microbiology, Germany - Inanidrilus exumae... | ecosystem: Host-associated > Annelida > Digestive... | reverse complement strand
GTTTAAAGTCCCACAGATGATGAGCAAGGGAGTTACGGACTGCCTTTACGGACTATTGCCCGTACCGTTTCTTCTGAGGTACTCGGTTTTTGATTTTAGATTGTCCTTATTTTTTCTTTCTGTGCCGTGCGCTAGATTAGGCTGGCCATCTTGTCAGCTTTTGAGCGCACGTAAATATACTGTATCGTATCGTAAATTACATGAGCAGGGGGATTTATTTCAAACAAATGACAAAGGGCGACTTGTGCCACTAACATGTCACGAATACAGTACAGTCAAGCATATTAAAATTACCCAATAATAGTAAAACACAAACGAAAAAATACGACATAAAAATGCCTAGGCCTACTAAATAAGACTAAATACGCAACACATGCACTAAAATAGCGTTTAGTACATCGTATATATATACGCAGATTAACGTTATTTAGTGAATTTTTAAACGATGATAATGATTCAAACTTAATAATACTTGGTTTATCAACTTAGCACGGAGAGCTCAACCTCCCTGATCCCTACCTCCCGTCAACTCGCACACTGCGTTTTGTCATAGTCGCTGATGAGTTGACTGTTGGAACTTGGAAGTCAGCGGCTGTATCCAGTAAGATAGGTCTACGTGTTGTTGATATCTAGGTCATAACTGGGGCTCACCACACGACCCGACTGGCGATGAGTGTGCACCGGATGCGGACCACGGCGGCAAATACATCATGTACTGGGTATCCGTGTCTGGACAAGACGCTAACAACGAGGTACGTTTCGTAGACACAACAGTAGGTCTATTTCGCTGACCTCACTGCATGGGTTACATGTGCCGATGTGCGGTCATAGCTGGGCTGATTTCGAGGCCTTTTTGGTGCTGACTGGGCCGAGTTTTGATCAGCTTCTGTCAACCTTAACCAAGCACTGTTCATAATGACGAACAATTGGAGTTTTCATCTACCTCAAATAGCCTAAGCAATAGGGGTGGCGATAATTCCTGACATTTTCGTTTGAATTGCGCAAGGAATGCGACGTATGTGGTGATAATATTTCAAACTTTCCTCTTTTTACGATTTGTAGAGTCGCAACTTACTGGGCTACTTAAAACGTTTGTTTAACTACTGCTCATTTTCCGTGATCACCACAGGCTGAGTCAGATCCCCATAACATGTAGCAAAACCTTAGGGTTTACTGACATAGGAACTGTTACAGGCCTGCTGTACCTTTCGTGGTGAGAAGATCCAACAGCTTGTAACATAAGTAAATCACTATAGCAACATTCGATTATGTTGTTACTTTGTTAGGTATATCACTGTGCATCATAATTGTCATAAGCCTAAGTACTACCGATTCCACTTGTTATCAACTAGCCGTGAAGTAGTAGGTAATGTGAATTATTGTCTGGTTGCCGTAACCTAAACAAGCGTAGGTACTTACAGCGCCCTTCCAGCTTCACGTTGCTTTGCGACTGTTGCTCTTATTTGCGTCTTTGAACTATTCTAACTTACTTATTGACGCATTGTGCTTGGGTTGTGTCTACAGGTGTTTTCTCCATGCAGTAGACGAGCGATTTTTAACACTTTACAAGTGCGAGCTGAATATTGCTTCAAAGGTAAAAAGACGTGCGTAAGTGGTAATTGGGGATACTGACACAAGTAGGCCATCTTACACGAACTTTTATGCTAATCAGGTAATTCATAAATAGGTCACCGCCCCGGATCAATATCGATCAATAACGCCAGCTGTCGCCAGCCCAATCAATATCGACCTATATATAGCCACCTGACGCCACCTTTGACGAATATCGCCATCGCAGTAAGTAATAAGTTGCTTTCACCTTCACCCCACCAAACAGTACATATAATACACGGTACATCGCTTTCATCCTTCATCGCCACCCGACCACGCAGCGTGATGCGCCACCCGGTCAGCTGTCGCATCCGCACGCAAGCTGTGTCCAGTACTCTATTACTGTAATACAGTATGCATTACTGTAACCGTTATAACGTGATACGGTATCGGTAATCTCGTGGAAGATTCATATAGCGAAACTGCGCAACACTGCATTTACACAGTGACGTAACCAAATACTAATCATAACCCTAACGTGGCATTTGTAAGACATAGCCTTAGACGATGTCTCCATAACTAGCGTATTTGCTACGATCTGTGCATAGCATATTATTATCGCATTACATCCCAACGCGAGATGGTATCCATAATATCGCATGATATTCGCAGCAAAACCACTTGACGTGCCGATTGCATGACAACGTTAACCATAAACCTAGCGCAGTTGTTGTCAAGTCAAACTTTTCCGATGTCACCGGCACCAATCGACAAACTAGTGACGTAAAGCGTCTGTTATAACATTTTAGACTGCTCTTTTGGCACTTTATATTTTGCACTCACTGCAACCGTGATCATGACATAACCGTTCCAACGCAGATCGCTGTCAATAATACTTTTGTATGTTTACACCTAACTTTCTTGTATATGTGTATCGTATTCATTCCATGTACTTTTCCGATAAGATAATCTTATCAAATAATCCAACATCTGTCGCTCGGTAGCATACATAGTCGATTTTGCTCACCCTTCTATTAAGGTTAAACGTTCAATCGGACAGTAGTCTTGTATCAAGTACTCAACAAACAAGTACAAGTACCAGTACCAGTGGTCCAAGTACCAGTACAAGTACCAGTACCTAACCTTCAAGTACAGGTACCAGTACCAATACTAGTGCATAAATAATCGGTACTCAATTACATTGCGCAAAGTAAAAGTTGTTGTATCTTTCATATTTAACAAACGAACAGTTAGAACACCAATAAATTTCAAACACAAAGTGCGGTGAAACACCACCAGTCCGATCTGTTAGTCAGTATATCAGAAGCGATTTGTTGCATTTCAAATATATAAGGTTTGACAGTAATATATTCGACGTTCGACCACGGTGAGGTCTCAAAATGACACCAAAAACAAAATATATGTACAGTCTGCCTAAAAATCAGTCACAACCGATATTTTTTGGTTTTGGCTTGCTACACCTGCAGCGTCTCAACAACGGGAAAAATTTTTTTTTTGGCAACAAGTACTTTGTTACAAGTACCAGTACCAGTACCGTACTGAAGGTTCAAATACCAATACAATCGTTATAGATCAGTATTGATGGGGGGGGGGCGATGACCTATTTATGAATCACCAAATTAGCATAAAAGGTCATGTACCATGGCCTACTTGTGTCAGTATGCCCAGTTACCTTTCACTGACGTGCGATAAGGCCGCGGTGCTCCACACCTTATACTGTCTTAGCAGCACTTTGCATTTGAGCTTAGCGTAGTCTCGAATGACCTTGACCTTCGACCTTGTGACATATATAACCACCACACGTTAGCATGTCACGGCAAAAAATTCACGGTTTTTGGTTCTTATGTAAGAAACCGGTGTGGAACAGACAGACAGATGGACAGACACACTGCAACGCGTCATGGAATCTCTTGTGGACGAACTCTGAAATAAAGGATAACACGCCACCTACTTCCGATCTAGCTAGTGCTTGGAGTCAATCTGCCTCTTTTTTGAACAGTAGAATAACGTGTAAAGTAATGAATGTATTTTTATGGGGCGTTGCCTCTATAAGCTCCAGTTGCAGACTGCATCCAGTTATTTTTCGTTCGTCCGTCTGTCCGTTTGTCAGTAGGCCTACGAGTATTGTGGCTACCCGGTACTCAACTTAAAAGACCGAGAGAGCCTAAATAGTAAAATTGACGCACGACAGCAGTCCATGTCACATGTAACTGATGGGCCAGTTTTGAGGTTGAAGGTCACCTGTAACAACACGGTTATTAAGAACTTGTGTACCGACTATATGTAATGCAGTGTTATTCTTACTCATAGTTATTTCATTCGTACTTCGTTCTGAACAACTTTTTTGTGGCGTGAAAGTCTTAACGACTTTGACGTTTTGAACTACTTTACGACTTTGTATGCAACCAGCATACATTTTGGCAGTCCTAAAACTAACGACATGATCCAAAACGTTTCCGAAAGGCGTCTTTAACAACAAGAGATTCACTTCAATGAATCCATTTTGACTTAACTTATTGCTTACTTTATTTAAATTAGTTGAATATTACGACTTACGCGTTAGAGATGAACGTTTATTTTCAATGACTTATTAAAACGACTGTTGCCGACTGTCGAGTAGGCCTACTTTTGTTTTGACGAAAAAGTCGCAACAGTGAACGAGTGGAACAACAGCCATTTGTCAACGAAATAATGAGAAGCTTTGTCGCTTTATTAACTTTGTTAATTCTATTAACTTTGCTGATATACATAGGGTGTCAGTGAGGGTTACAGTGACGTAATTTCTTCATTCCTGTCTATGCCAGCTGTTCTGGCCGCCATGATGTAAGGCAAGGAAATGTAAACATTTTGCAGCACTTTCAGTCATAGGCCTAATCTTCAATCGGCGATAGCACTAAGCTTTTCTTAAACCTACTGACTTAATTTTATTTACATAACGTGACAAATCTTCACCAGTTAACTTCGCACAGTACGACATCACGCCTCACACCATGGAGATCGTATGGTGATCATAGATTGATCTGACGTCATTTCAACCTATGTATTATTGCCGTGGGTGTTGAGAGTTGGCCGTGTGCTGGTGAGTCTGGACGTTGGTTGGTACAGAGAAGGTCACCGTGTTCTGCGGCAACCACAAAGTGGAAGGCGGAGAGCAGTGCGATGCGGGGACAGGTGATAAGTGTTGTAGTGCGACTTGTCAGCTTAACCCCGGGGCTCAATGCAGGTACGTCCTGATTGATTGATTGATTGATTGATTGATTGATTGATTGATTGATTGATTGATATTTAATAAACACGTAACAAACGTACATGTACAGTTGAGAAATAACAACGGAAGTAAAAAAATAAAAACACAAATACCATAAAAACACAAATACAAGTTACACATACCGAAAGAGGCAACGGGGTACAAATGACTTTTTATATACCTCCGAATCACACATAGGGAGTTCATATATGTGCCCTTTGGGTCTGAGGTAGTGTGTGCAAGATTTAACAGGGGGTAACAGAGAGTGAGCGCAATGTGATGGGCTTTTGTCATCTTACAAAACGAGTCTATGTCGGCATCTTCTGCAATTGCATCGATTGTATAGTCTACTGCAAAAACCGTACTTAAAAGCACGTTTAAGAAAGGAGTTGACTTGATTCTTCAGTTCAGCTGAAAGAAAACCACTCCATGCGTGGATGGCATACCGTATTCTAGACAGTACAAGTGCATCAACATAGTATTCAGATGGTGACGTGGAAGACCTTGATATCGAAGGAGTTTTAGGAGGTATATTCTCTGGCTACACATCTTTAACACATTACCGATGTGAACATCGAAATAAAGTGTGTCACACAATGTAATTCCTAGTAACTTAGCAGATGTAACCTGTTGAATCTCACTGATCGGGACAGAATTGATGCACCGCCTTGGGTTAAGTCGCCTGAATACTATTTCTTTGGTCTTTAGAATATTAATAACCATTCTATTCACGTCAGCCCAATGTTTGACATGATTGAATTCCTCAGCAAGGCCACGTCAGAGCCAGAAGGAACAAGGAGATTGGTAGCATTAGCATATTTTATTAGCATATTCATAAGAGACATTGTATGGAGGTCGCTTTCCATTATGGCATACAGCATTGGCTCGATACCAGATCCCTGGACGATACTGGTGTTTATACTAGCAGGCAATGAAATACTACCGTTACATTTAACAAACTGAGTGCGACCTGTTATATATGAAATTATCCAATTGATGGTACAGTCTGGTAAGTCCAGTTCATTAAGTTTACTGAGCAATATTGGATACTAACCAAATCAAATGCTTTACTGAAATCTATCATAAGACATCGAACATAAGAGCAACGCTCTGCGCCATTACCTCAGCACTCCATACCGCCAACAATCTACAGGGCCCGACGCCTCTGCATTTGACTGTCCACACACGTCTTTAAAACGTCTGAACCATTTGCACAATTTTTGGCACAATTCGATGCCGTTTTTACCGCGCGACGATACGATACGATACGGTATAGTTACGTGCGCTCAATAGCTGACAAGGCTGCCAGCTTAATCCAGCGCATGGCACAGAAACGAAAAAATGTCATCGTGTGTCTGACTATCTGTCCGTCCGTATGTCTGTCACAAGTCGGAATTCTACTAATACGGCTGAACCTATAGACTCACCCAAATAACGCCATTTGCTAACCCAGAGACTCTAGTTTACTGATGCCATAGATCATGGCGAAATTCCAACGCGGTCATCCCCAACGGAGTGCGAAACAGAGGTGTGGTAGGTTAAAATAGACGATTTTCAATCTATATCTCGCTGTCAGTTTACCAGCAAGTGTAAGGGTGACAGAGTCGTAGCTCTAAAACGGCAAATTTCACTGTGATAGGACTCCAGCGAGAACGTTAAGCACACCCTTACCAGCGAAGTCAGGTGGCAGTTGATGGCTCCAAGCTCTACAGGTATGCTAAAATTGCCAGTTATTCTCTGCTACAGTCGAATTCGTAGTGAATTATGATTTTTGACATGACTGCGCTGGTAAGAGCGTGTTTAACGTTCTATATGGAGTCTTACCAAAGTGATATCTGCCGTTTCAGAGCTATGACTCTGTCGCCCTTGCTATTGGTTGTAAACTGGCCAGTTTTTTTACCATTAATATTTGCTGTTTTATTATTAAGATATAATTTCAAATGTTTACACTTGTTTTTTTTTAAAGATTTTTAAATTTTGAAAGGGTCAGTGGGCATTGCGGAGATATGGCGATTTTTATTTCTTAAAATAACGGCTATGCGCTATCTTATATTTGAAAAATTAAAAATTTTAAAACAGATTATGTTCACTCGTCACCCAGCCAAATTTTGTTGCAACAGCTTGAGCGGTTGCATAAAAATAGCGTTTTAAAAAATTAAGCAGTGTTTACAGTGTGTCAAACTTGGTGGCGATCGGTCCAACTGTTGCCGAGATAGGGCCGTTTTTCGATTTCTCAAGATGGCGGCCGTTCGCCATCTGGGATTTTAAAAGTTCGAAATTTTAACGACCGGTCCTGTTTGGTGTGCCACTTTGCGTCACCGTGCCAAATCTCGTGCCGTTCGGTCAAACTGTTGCAGAGATATGGCTATTTTTGATTTTTCAAGACGACGGCCGTCCGAGGAGTAACTGAGTATCTTAATCCTCTCAATCCGCGGGCTAGGACTTGTCACGGTCAATGATCGAATGGCACCATTGCCAATACCCTTGAATGACCTTGAAGGTCACTTTTGCTGTTTGAAACCTTTCTGACTCTCATGCCTCGTGAAACATAGCACGAAATTATTAATATAGAGCATAAAGCAAACCTATTAAAAGAGTGCTTATATATGCGTGATCACAATTTAGTTAATTTTGCGAGAAATTTTTTCCGTTCATTTTGTGTTACCCTCTTCGGTAACCATAGGCAAATTTTGTTGGCCAAGAAGCCATGCCCCCCAGACTTAGCCTCGACGTGCCAAAAGGTGATGCCTTGTTCAATGCATCACTAATCTGCAAGTTATAACATCTCTGTTATTTATTGTACTTTGTCTATACCTTTATTGTCTAGATTACGTCTCTTTTGATTGTTTTCCATTTTGATTTTGCACTTTTTGGGTATTTTGTACAGTTATATAATTCGTTTGTCCTTTATTGAAAGACACAGTTTGTTTCTGTCTATCAGTCTGTCTGTTTATTTTACTGTTCTTGCTACCATTACTGGTGAATAAAGATGAATATTATATAGCGCGTCGTGCGTTCCCTCTGCAGTAGCTGAACTTCTTGTTGAGATATAGCGAGCTATTGGTCGAAAATCGCCGATTTGAACCTACTGTACATGTACTTGTATTTGCCGCCGCCGTTGGGGGTTACTGTGTTGGAATTCCGCCAAGATCTTTGGCGCAGAAAAGTAGAGTCCCTTCGTTGTCGTACTTCGTTGTTTGCGTGATCCTACGTTTAGGTGTTTTGATACAATACCGGCATGTAACGGACAGGCCGTACAGACGGACAGACACGACCACAGCATATACCGCGCTAGCATAGCGATAGCGTCGCTCCGTAAAAGCACAATCGCAGTCCACTGCAGTGACAGCATATTTAATCGTATCGTACAGCGCCATCCGCGTAAGAACGGGCGACCATCACATTGGGCATGCTGCAAGGCATAGCGAAATCTCTAGCAGGCGTTTATTGTCAGAAATATCAACGATACCATTGACTAGTATTTGAGCCTTTTCTTCTGTGCTGTATCGGTTTTTATTTTAAAAAAAATTCTTTTCATTAGTTTTTCTGTCATCGGTTCCGTGCGACAAATTAAGCTATCTACCTGCCAGCTGTTGGACGCACGTTAATATTGTATCGCATAAGGTTGATGAAAGTAGCGTTAGCAGTTATGTTCAGAACAGAACAGCGTTGAGGTTTAAGTCTTACAAAGTTGTGTTAATTTGTTCAGACGTTTTAAAGATGTGGGCAAGCAAACGCACCGGCCCCGGCTTTAGGCCACCCTATACTGTATAACTATAAGCGCCTTTCATCGATCGACCAACTGTCTTTGGTAAAAAATCAGCTTCAGAAGTAACACTTCATAGTAAAAAAGTACATGTAGGCCTATGCCAATTTTAATATGTGGATTGCGGTGTTTTTCGTTGCTAAAAGCCAACAGTAGATCACTCGATTTTGTCATAATACGTTTCCTAATAAAACTGTTTAATCCAGTGGACATTAAAGATATAAATAGTACTTCAGTTTATTGTTACCGGTACCGACTGAGATTATAGAGAAGAGAAAGGCAGATTTGAGTGCAACTTTCTAAATTGTAAAAGCTTGTACGTTATTTTGTTCTATGTTAAATTAAATGTTGCCTACTTGCTGTATATACTATTCTCAGAGTATTTTGCTGTTATATATTGTTCTCTGGTGTATAGGCCTATATTCCCTATTTATTTAGTTCAGTTCATTAAGTCTTTTCTCTTCGTTGTCGGATTTTATTCTGGTGAATAAAGATTTTCATAAGTCTTGATATCTCCGTTTATCTGCAGATGCATTTAAGGTAAACGGTGCCATATATAGGAGTGTAGGCGCAGTGATCAGGATGTACCACAGAATCTGTGACGCATAGTCTGTGCGACGCCAGATCTATTACCTTCCCAGCCACAGAGCACTAGTTTGCCCCTTGGCCGGCACTCATGTCCCGTCTAGCTGAGGAGAGGAGGCTAAGTTGGCCTGAATAGCTAGTTACATACCAAGACAAGACGGTATACCCGCGAACGGTCACGCCGGTCAGCACTAACCGGGCTTGACGCAGACTGACTCCGTTGATGTGGCCAGCGACGTTAACACTACGCCACACCGCCAAACCACGCACGCCGAACCGACAACTCTTGTTGATGAAGATGGTGAAGATGGACGTAGAGGTGGAGTGGATGACGATCGGGACAAGAAGGAGCCGATCCAGGGAACGGAGGCGAGGAAGGGAATGAGGCGTGGAAGTCGAAGTGAGATGACGGGATGATGAGAGAAGAGCACGTTAGGGCGATAGATTGTTGCTATTTCCTCAACAAAAACATTCATTGTCGTCGTCGTTGTCAGAGTGCTGAGTTCTGTTTGACCATACGTACGAAATATATCTGTATAAATAAACTACGTAAATAAATACGGGAAGGCCAACGGTAGTAATTAGACTGTTGCTGCTTGGTGTGTGACTGTTAGTGCGGTGAACGACGAATGTTGTGCAACCGACTGTAAATTTAAGCCGTTAAAAGAGAAATGTCGTGATGCGACAGATTGCAGCGAAGAAGCCAACTGCACGTATCCTTGCAATTGACTGGTCCGCAGTTCTGCGCTCACATGCGTATGCCTCAGCAGCGCGCCACACAACCCACGTCTTAAAGCACATGCAAAATAAAATAAAATGAAATAAATGCTGCAAAAACATTTACTGCAGCATTTATTTTATTTTATTTTGCATGTGCGGACGGCATAACAAAAGAGACAAACTCGTAGCACATTATTGCCGTTGGACGTCTGTTGCACACGCATTAACATTACTTTCCGGCTCATTTGTTGGGTTTCTGGCGCATTTTTCTCCAACGTAAACCAATCAGTGATGTTAAACGAAACCAAACCGTCAAAAACGAAACCAAAATTTTAGCGTCAATACTGGCCGATACCGAAATTTTGGCTTCTAGGTCCGGACCGAGACTAAAATTTCGCCTTTACGACCGGCACCAAAACCTTTGGTCTGCAGACCAGACTGCTGTCGACACTTTAACATCTCTGAAACTAACTACTACAACTTTTAGCGCATTAGAGACTTTGTAAAAATGCGCTATATAAATCTACTTTTACCATTGCCATTACCATTCGGCACACCTGTTAAACATTTTGGGCACGCATAGAAAAATCGCCGAATCCTAAAACGTAGTTCGTATTAGCTACAAGTTAACGAAATATGACGGTAGAGCGTCGCGCGGGTCTCTCGGCGATAGCTGAGCCTCATGTTATAATATTATTAGCAGGAAGCATGTACATGTATAAACGAATGACAAGCCAGTAGGCCAGTTATTTGCATGTGCTGTGAATCATTATTATACGAGTTCGATGTTAGATTTAATGACTATCTACGTTCAGAGGCCACAGCAAAGAATGCCCAGCGTCAAGGCACAAGGCTGATGGGACATCTTGCGAAGAAATGTGAGAGCATAACGATACACACTTTCATCTTTTATAGCTTTGAGCTACTTCGGCAAATTACAGTACTTAATGAGTTAAGAAAGAGGGTTTAACCATTTGCCATTGCCGTGGAATTATAGTTTCTACCCCTTTGAATATACAGCAATAATATAATTACTTAAAAATAGATAATACTTTCTGTTTGCCTTGAATTTGTGTGGTATAAGGAATAATAAATTGCATGTTTGGCTTTATGTTTGCAGAGCAAACAAGCCTAGAAAGCTAGGCTTGTTTGCGCTGCGATTTTTTACCTTGAAACTAAGTGGACGTAAATCCACCCATTTTGACAAGAAGCTCAATTACTGTACCACAAAAGGACCGCGCAACGCGCGATATTAGTAAATTTGTGCTATGTTCCACGATTAGTGGACTTAGAAACGTTCTAAACAGCATACGTGACCTTCAAGGTCATTCATGGGCATTGGCAATGGCGCCATTCGATAGGCGACATATTAATGTTGTATTGCAACTGTGTCTCTGTCTTCACCGTTTCCGAGATATTATCACTTATTTCCCAAATTTTAAACAGGTTACGTGACTCTGAACACATCCCTTTCGGAGGTAATATATCATGCATGCACTAGTACTCCTTTGTATCAATCATCAGACAACATTTGAAGTGCCTAGCTTCACCAATTCCAAAGATATGACTGGGACAAAATTTTAAATAACGGGTCACGCGACTCTGGCCACGGCCATTACGGCGTAGTCCGTCATCGATAGGCTTGCACTTTATATATTATACACGCAAACAAATTTTGGCGACTCTCGCTTTAGCCGCTATGGAGATATGATTGTGGACGTTAGAATTGCAAATGGGTTATGCGACTCTGACCTGACCACTCTAGTATTAGCTGCATGGTCAGGGTTAATCCGTAAGCTAGGATATGATATAGTCTATCTGTGTAGCGTTTGTGAAACAGGTAAGTTTTAAGCCGGGAGTGAAAGAGACAGGGAGTAATGGATGAGCAGAGTGGTGAATCAGAAAAAGAAGAAGTGATGGGTGAAGGAAGGTGAGTCTGTAATGAACCGGTACTAGAATGACGTTGACGAAGAAATTTATAAAGGCCACAGACAAGATAAAACAGAACAAAAGGAGTGATCAGTTATTTTAGAGAGGATGATGACGGTTGCTGAGCAAGAGTAACGATTGATGAAGAGCAAGTACTGCGAGGACGTTGAACATAGATGAGGTTATTAAGGTATGGAGGTTACGTTGTTGTGAGAACTTTGTAGGTAAGTGAAAGGAGCTTGTATTCGATGCGTTCAGTAGTTCTGAGCCAGTGGAGAGATCGTGGGATTGGAGTGATATGACAGGATTTAGGAGCTTTAACGACAGTACGACCAAGAGAGTTCTGGATCTGCTGGACTAGGTGGAGACGGAATAATTGAGACATAGGGAGTTTATAGTAGAGATAATTACAGTAATCAAGTTATTATCAAGTGAAGGATAGAGGTAGCAATGGTACAGACAGTTGACGAAGGCCGCATACAGCGAAGTTGACGAATGTGATAGTAACAGGCTTTGGAGAACCGATCACCCAAAAATTTGTCACAGGTGATCGGAACGGTCAAGAAGGACGAACTGCGTCACTGTGCCAAATTTTGTCGAAATCGCTCAAACCTTGGCGGAGATATGTCGATTTTTCCAGATGGCGGCCGCCGTCATCTTGGATTTTCGAAATTTCAAATTTTTTAATGTAGGAACGGTCAAGAGGGTAGAACTGCGTCACTAGACCAAATTTCATGAAAGTCGCTCGAACCGCGGCTGAGATATGGCTATTTTTCGATTTTTCAAAATTGCGGCCACCGCCATATTGGATTCCGAAATTTTAATTTTTAACAGTGTGAATGGTCAAGATGGTCGAACTAAATCATCGTGCCAAATTTCGTCAAAATCGCTCGAAGCGCAGCCGAGATATGGCGATTTTTCGATTTTTACAAGATGGCGGCCGTCCGCCATCTTGGATTTGTAATGCCTGTGTCGGGACCACCCGCAAAGGGCATTTGGTAGTAGTTGTAGTAGTATTTATTTATGGTGGTCTTTATCACTGTGCAAAATGTGGTTGGAATCGATGCAGTAGTTTCGATAATATGCACGTTTTTCGATTTCGCGGCTTTTCTTTGAAAACGCCTATTCACCCCAAATTTTTTTTTGTTTTTATCTCATAAGTGGGGAGCAGTGCAAAAAAATCCCAACAAAGACACATCCTTGCGCGAGTCCGCGTCGTTTAAGCCATTATGCGTGAAAATCTATCGACGGGTCTGACCTGTAGGTGAGTTCCCAAAAGGGCATAAATAAAAATAATTTTGGTTATATTTCACCAATG
>Ga0209363_1000885_pt1 | contig 13143 bp, 10 predicted proteins | sample WorMetexBAHAMAS3_FD_187385 | JGI IMG/M metagenome (GOLD analysis project Ga0209363, IMG submission 187385) | Marine gutless worms symbiont microbial communities from Max Planck institute for Marine Microbiology, Germany - Inanidrilus exumae... | ecosystem: Host-associated > Annelida > Digestive... | reverse complement strand
TCTGAGTAAATTAAATAACCGGCACTTTGCGCTGCGCGCAATGCTGCCGGTTAATAACAACAAATCTAGATTACAAGTTGCTTAACTTAACTAACAGTAACAAGCGCGTCTCAGTGTCTGGTCTCAATGGCTCCTTGTGACGTGTACTCCTGAATGAGGTTCCGCCATGTTTCACAACACTCCAGCAGCTTTCGGTTGCCTAACACCAAAATACACTATCAGATCAGCCCAGAATTCTGCAATGTTGTTGCTGTAGCAGTAACAAGCACCCTGCAGCTGCAGTGACTCCGGCATTTTAAAGAGAATTTTACTGGTGGGGCAAATTAGATGAAAGTAATATCAGCTACAAAAACACAAGTAGACCTAACTGCAGTGTCGGGGGTGTCTAATAATATGCCGTGTCCAACTTGCGTATGTTGTAGTGTTGTAATGTATATGCGCTACGTTAGTAAGTTCGTGCTGTTTCACCAGCTATGAGAGCTACAGGTTTCAAACAGCATAAGTGACCTGCAGGGTCATTCAAGGGCATTGGCAATGGTGAAATTCAATAGGCCACATACGATTTCCTATTAGTGTTCCATTGCAGCTATGTCTCTATCACGTGACTCCGAACACATCCTTAATTTTGGCAGCACCGGTAATATATCATGCATGCTCTCGTACTCCTATGTATGAATCAGTACACGAAATTTGAAGCGTCTAGCTTTACCAATTACAAAGATATGATTGGGACAAAATTTAAAAAAAACAGGTCACGTGACTCTGACCACGCCGCCCCTTTTTGGGGTGGTTTGTCACCGTAGGCTAGGATTTGATACAGTCTACGTGCATGCAAAATTTGACGATTCTGGCTTCAGCCGTTCCAGAAATATCATTGGGGCGTCATATGATACAAAATATCGAATATGGGGTGGTTTAGGGTAGTTAGAGGTCACTCAAGGTGACTGGAAGTAGCGCCATTCGATAGAGCGCATACGAGCTCCTACTTCATATTAATGTTCCATAATAACTATGTCCCTATCTTGCAACTTTTTGAGATATAGCGAGATGTTGGCCTTTCATATCTTCGTTGTGGGTGGAGGTAGATACTTCAAATTTGGTAGTTAGGTTAATCATAGCAAGTGCTAGCCCATGGATGGCAAACCATCCCTGAAAGGGGCGTGGTTAGGTCACGTGAACCATTTAAATTTTGGTGGGCACCAACTATGTCTCTGGAACGGCTGATCGTCTCAGGTGCTGTCAACTTCGTTGGGCGGTCAGTGTGGTAAAATGGTAACGGTCTCGGTTACCAGTGTATCACACTGACCATCGCACTGCAGGAAGCCGTCGGCCACGGTCATTCCGAACTGCAGATAACATTGCCACAATATTGAAAATACAGATAAAGTGAATTTGTAAATATTATACCCTTTCTGTAGAGTGTTCATTCCTGTTTCCACTGGTACATACAGTGTAAAAACCCACCAGAATATGCGGGAGTTGTGTTGAAACATAGTGGTGTAGTTAGTACGAAACAATCACACTAACCAATAATGACAAGCCCCTTCTTGGCACGAGTGATGGCAACGTTAATTTGATGTTTGTCGGAGATTATTCCAAGCGTTTTGTTGTACCACGCTCTTGCTCTCTGTGCGCCGTGTTTTGGCTTCGGAACCTCATCTATGAACTCGAGTTGTTGTGAACGGACTGTTGATAACACGACATAGTTCCATTCCGAACCTGCAGTACAGGGCGCACTAAGTTACCGTTTATCATCATCATCATCATTTATTTGCTTGAAAGAACCAAAAAACATTCAAACAAGCAGGAGCACCAAGGCAAAATATGCACTTACAGGTGTCCTAATAAAAGATTGCAGTACAATTCATGCTAACTTCTAAGCCTAACATTACACATAATGATAATAAAAACAATACAGATATAAACAAAAATGAGAAATAGATGAAATACATGGAATCTACTCAAAAGTGACAGATAAGAACTCCGACAAATCTGCAAGCTTTATCGTACGTTTAAAAGCTGACAACAGACCAAAATCAGTGCTGGGTGGTCAACTGTTCCATGCGTTTAAAATTCTGTGTGAAAAAAGTTTCGTGTATGCACGACATGTTGCCCTCGAAAACTTAATCTTTGACCTGTTGACCTCTGAATGGCAGCACGAGTTACGCATGCCACATGGGTAACTCGTGCTGCCATAGCCATGCTGACGGCAGTCGCGGTGGTAGGGATTTTACCGGCGTTTGTCTGTCTGTCTGTCTGTCTGTTTGTCCGCATGATATCTCAAAAACCGTTGCATCTAGGATCATCAAGCCTGACACGGAAATGTTTCACCATGAGTCCTGGAAATCCATTTATTTTGGGGTTAAAAGGACAGAATTGAAGGTCAAGAAGCACAAAAACAGTGCCAGCGTGGGTCTTTGCACTCTTGTGAGTGCTGGCTTCTTCTAGTTACATTTGTGGTGACGAACTTGACCTTTCTCTTACTGAGCGAGACAAGTCGGCACTGACCGATGGACAAAGAGACGCAATGCAATTCGTAATGCGACTCTAAGTCCGGCTACATGCACTCAGCACTAAACATTCACACTGACCAATAACAACAAGCCTGCATTAACGGTCGCCTAAACAACGGAAGTGTTTGGGGTCGCTGATTTATTATACAATGACACTGCTGTCATTGCAACTGGACCGTAACAGAACCAGTTTTCCGTAAAAGTTGTTTCAAGAGATTATTGCAATGTCAAGTTTTCAGACGTGTTGGCAGTACTGGGTACAGAAAAGAGTAGATTTTTAACGTCAAAGACATTTTGTTGTGAGAATCTCACAATTTCGCTGACGCATTCCGTATGACAGCAGCATCACAAGATGCAGGGTAGCGTAGCCTACCTTGCGCTGCGGCGACGGTGGACACGGTGACTCCGGGCTGCTGCTGCTGCAGCACAGTCTGCAACTCTTTGTGCTGAGCACGATATTGAGACAGTACTGCAATGTCCGACTCCGCCACTCCCTGCTGTATCAACTGGTTCACAACTGCCCTCTGGTAACACGCATACACAAACTACCGAGTTGTGGACTCGAATCGCAGACTGCAGTCGCTATGTTGTACGTGGACCGATCTCTTTCTATAATATGGCGTATATGTCGCCGGTGTGCCTGTGGCTGACAATGCTAATTTCCGATGTAATGTTTTAATTTCGACAGCATTAATCATTTGACGTTAACAAGTCATTGATAACTGGGCTTTTAATTTATTACTGATGCAGAAAGTTAGAAACCTCTTCTGCATGAGCGCACAAACAACACCTACTGACCACTTCGTTGACTTCCTCCACGTTGTATTTCGACTGCTGTGCGCTGTCTTCTGTCGCGACTGCCCGAGTCCTTTCCACGCCGACGACGTCAATGAACTTGACTGGATTCGTCCTAAACGCCCAGATGTTCAGTTCTGAAGGCTTCCGTTGTTCTTCTGACGCAATTCTCAGCGAGTCGTTATAGAACTCTTTCGACGGGAAATTCATTATAGCTTCGTGCTAAACAAACATCACATTCCACATCAGTGCATTAGAATTAGTTCAGCTGAACAAAACGAAAGAAATTAGCAATCGTGTTACATCACTCTCCATTCGTCAGCACTATCCCGTATACCAACATGGTCAACATGTCATGTAGGCAATGCAAACTCTCGCCAAATGCGTGGTTTTAGGAGCTCAATAAAGTGGAAACTGACCATGCGATACTGTTCTTGGAGCTGGACAGCATGGCTGGCGTGTCTTTCGAACATAGATCTGCCAAGTCCACACGCGAGTGCCGACCTTTCTTGAATGACCGGCTGCAGCTGTTTGTGGTCGCCGACCAGAACGACTTGACGAGCGGACGACGAAACGATCGGAATAAGGCTTTCTGCTTCTTTGCACATCCCGCACTCGTCTATGATCAACTGCGCATGAGCAACGTTGACATCAAAAAACTGTTTTACACTTTAGTTGTTCTCGTGTTTCTTTCAGATATGTAAAGAAGTACAGGCCTTGTAGAAATAGTTGTTATACTGATGTACGAGTCTGCTTATACTTCTCCTCATGGCTACTTTACGTGAAAACTGTTTGCCATGTTTTGCTGGGTGTGAAGGTTACAATTATTGTATTTTAACTACGACAAACTGCGATAAACAAGTGAATGACATCTATCTCGTAATAGTCGATTCACTATTAGAATCAAAAACAGACAGTCCTTGTGTTAGCTTAGGCTACGTAATACGTGTTTCAAAAAAGGCGTACACTTCAACAAATGTTCATGGACATTGCTGATGTGCAAAAGATGCTAACAACAATGAACAGAGTGCCCCCGAAACGTTGCCATCAAGTACGAATGATCGACATGATTTCTGATTTTAAAAAGCTGTTGAGACACTTATAAAGTATATTTGTACAGTGTTTATAAACAGGGATCGGAATAGTTAACCTGTTGTATATTGGATGCTTTTCTAATACGCTTGGAGGCGCTTTCAGTACACGTGCTTAGTATGACGTCAGCATTCGTCAGCACGTGCTTTTCCGCTTCCGCAATTTGCCGTCGATATTCCTTCAGCTCGTCGTCGGAAATGTCGATGCCGGTCGGGTCACCTTCAATCCGTTTGTCCATGATGCAGATCGGTTCATAAAGTGGACACTTCAGATCGCGGATCAGCCTGTGCAGAAGGACTGTGTCGGGAGGTTCCACGTGGTCGACCTCGTCCGGCAGTACGACGCACTTGCGAGTCACTTTGAGAGTGCGAGGAATTGGAAACACGTTCTGCTCCAGCGACTTGCTGTATACACGAACTACAGAAAACTTCCGCAACCGCTTCAGTCTCTTCAGACGATCTGTTCAACACCACAGTGTGATTAACTAGAAAGCGTGACAGAGCACAACCTGTAGCCCGCACGGCATGCGCATTGTGCGACTGTGCATTTCTTACTTACCTACAGACCACTAAACTACAAATGTAAATATTTATTTATTTATTTATAGTTCAGTGCTACAGACTGGCTATGCTATAGCGGATGACCTTTAACCTACACAGTGCGTATATTAGCCTCCTTATAGTCACCAAAAAGAGCAGATTAACCACAAGATCTCATCTCAGGGGTTACTGGACTAAAGTTCACCAAATTTGTTGCCGTATAAATTTTTCATCGACGGTGTTAACGCAACAATCCACGTTGCTATCCGTCCACCCGTTGTCGCATGAGAGGGGCGACATTTAAAAAAAGACAGTAACATAAGCAAAGCATAAGCCCGCCGGCGGCATCTAGATGACGGGCGGGCTAATTAACATCAAATGTTAGGCTATTATCGACTAAATGCATGGACAACCAGACGGTAACGAACGTCCCATTCGATACATTATTTCGGAGAGGTTCTACTTAAAACGCAAGACTGCGTAAAATGCAAGTAGCGCCTAAGCCCAAAATAACACAAGATGTTATTTGCATTCTTTAATGCACACACAGCATATTAAGAAGACCGATGTATGGTACCTGTAGGGCCCTAGCTCTGACTGTTGTTTCAAACGATAGCTTGATTAGCTGTTATGACAGTAAGTAAGTAAGTAATTCTTTTATTGCATATATGACCAACGCACTTGTGTGACAATAAACAAAAAATACATGCAAAGTACACATATAAAACAAACACGCTATCACTTACTAGATAATACTAATCAGTACATATCAAGGAATAGCATTCTAGGAATAACGTTCTGCTTGGCAATTAAGGTAACATCGTGCGACTTACCTGCGATGACGTCGACAGACTTATTCGATGGTCCGCAGATCATCACCTGAGGCTTAATGCTGTTCTTCCGGTATGTCGTGTCGAGTGTTTCATTCACGAATACATATAGAGCAGTAAGTCGAACCACTGTCACTGTCTTTCCTGTTCCTGGCGGGCCCTGGATCAGTGAGAATGGTCGAAACATTGCAGCTTTCACCGCTTCCTTTTGTTCATTATTCGGCGGATCCAGACCCCCTACATTGGTGAACTTTTCATAAATTTTCTTTACGTAGTCCACATAATAATTGCCTACACAACATCCGATATTGTAATTAGCAGCAACTTGGAAACCAGTAGGCAACCTTGTAACCGATTTTGCCGCAACAGAAATCTAATTGTCGCAGTATCTTTCATCATTTTTACAGCGCAACTTATTACATGCAAACACGTTATATGCTGTCGTAACGCTGTGCGTCTGTGAATCTCTAACGCTCCCGTATTGTATTGTGAGGACTGAACATGTCATCAAAATTTCTCGTCTCGTTTCCTTCTCGTCTCGTCTCTCGTCTCTAGTTTTCACATATCGAAATTCGGGTATCTTCAAACCGACGATGTCAAACACAGAAACACAGTTGGGTCCATGTTCGATTTTTTGATGACGTCAAAACTGGTAAACTGTTCGAACTTACTTTAAGGCAGTATAAAAGAATGCAGCACGCTTCACCCACTGCAGTGGTTAAAGTGAGCCAGCTCTTGCCGTTTCTCGGACCTCCTGCTTCAAGTAGGGCACCGGCAACTGAGAAATGAGCACCGACTGCTTCAAGTCAGATCACCGCCATCTTATCATGCAAGCGCAAGGTTCTAACTGCACAAGGTTGCGCGAATATCGCGAATCTGGATTCTGGAGTCCAGCAAATTATGCGGGAGGCCAACAGGCATAGTCACTGCAGCGATGGATTTTACGTAGGCAGAGGTGGCGTACTCTACCGGTGCTCTATACTTCAAGCATACAATCCGAGAACGGCAAAAACTGGCTCACATTAACCATTGCAGTGGATGATGCATGCTGCATTCCCTTGGACTGCCTTGAAATCATTTCGATCCGTTGACCATTTTTGGAATCAAATATCAAAGATTTCCAAAGCGATTATTTTATTTGGACTCGCCCTACGTTGTGATACAGTAATCGCAAAGTATGCTAAACCTCAGATTACAACAATTTTATACGACATACAAGGGTAATTCGAAAAAATAATCCAGTAATAGTGATACAAAGCTCTTAAGCTTTAATATAGTCTAGATAGAAATTACCAGTTGCATGTGTTGGTAGATCGTCGAATCCAACGGCAATTCTTTCAGCCAGTGTATTACGTTCAAGCCTACTGACTGCTTCTTCCATTCGCCTGCATCGATTCATCACAATTCACAAACATTAACTGCAAGCGACCGAATACAACAACAGTAACGCTAACGAAAAGATGACTGTCATTGGCTTAAAGTTAGCAATGATTGGTAGCCTACTGAGACAGTTCTATAAACGCTGCAATCTGCAAATGCTGTGATCTGATACCATATCAAGCTGAGTACGAAATGAGAAGACTGTTGGTACCAAGAATACGAAGGTTAGTTTCGAATTTCTCAGGCTCATGTGTTATTCACTAATTTCGTAATTTTGATTGCTTGCAGTAGATTAAGCTGGTCATTGTCAGTTTTTGATCGCACGTTATTAATATGCTTTACATCATATATGTCGTATGTAACGTATGTAGCTGTGTACCACATGAACAGCTATAAAGTTAAACGCAGAATAAGTACTGATGACAAAATTTACCTGTCTGGAACTAGTTTGGGAATCCACTCAATAGTTGCTTTGTTCCGTTGCTCCGGTAAACTGCAGGCATTCTGTTTCATCAGCAGGTGAACGACATAATACGTATTGTCTAGACTGACGACAACGCGTGTAACAACACAGTGGCCAACCCACGTAAATGATTTCTCAACGTCAATCACACCTTTGAACGTTTCAGCCGCTGATTCTGTCTTGCTGACTTTCTTTGAACTGTCCGAATAGCGGACGCACACGTAACCTTTGACATCGGTGTCGTGCATCGCTGGCTCTTGATCGACCGGAAACGTTATGTTTCTATCGTTACAGAACTTCTTACTGATTTCAAAGGTTCCCGTAGTTTTAGATCGCTGTAGTTTCCAGTCAATGTGCACGTGGTGTATGATAATGGAGTCTCCGTTAGTGACAGCACTGTAAACTGCTTCAACTGCCAGGACTGGTCGCCACAACTTCTGATAGTGACCTATGTCATTATATCTACTGACGTCGGCTTTGTTTACCGCTGGCTGCGAAAAGCTGTCCACCACGCTGGTGTTATGCTCCACGCAGACACACATGACTGGAGTCAAGTGAAACAACTGAATATGTGGTCGACTCTTGTAGCCGTCATTCGCTGCAAGCTGCACCTTCACAACAGAAGTCCTTGAAAAAGTAGCCGCATATTCACAAAAGTGGTGCCCAGATTGCAAAATGTGACCTTCTGACGTCAAATTCTCAGCCCTATTTTCAGCTGAATCATCGTTCAGATGAAGTGTTTTAATAGCTTCACGGACTGACTTTTCGTCTTCAGATGACACAGCACGCACCAATGTTTTCCAGTCATCTGCTTTGATGTGCATTAGATAATGCGGATTCAGTTCAACCACTTTGCGATTTGTTGACCGCGTTTCTTTGCTGACGGGGGCTTTCGTTAATGCCAAATCATAGATTCGCTGTTTCCATTTTAGTTTTACCGTCTTCGCAGTTTTTTGCGGTAATGTGGAAAGTTTGAGCGACGACAACTTCACAGCACTGTCGGTCAAGATGGACTGCAGGTTAGGAAACAGAAGCAGAATATCTGATTCAGTTATGTCGCAGACAACTGCATAGATGACGACTGTTTTTTCTCTTAATAGTGAACACAGACGAATGCTGCAACTGTCATACTTCAGATTATGTGCTCTTGACTTAGCACCATTACATTCTTCACAAATCTCAGCAATGTCTTCTTTGGTATATCGGACTGCTTCCGTGTTGTTTGGCTCGATCACCGTCAACAGCATTCGATGAACTATAATGTCAATATAGCGTCGTATTGGTGACGTGAAATGGATGTATTGAGGGAGTTTCAGGCCGCAGTGCTGCCAGTTGTCTGTCGGCTCATTGCCAGAGCATATATATTTAGCTCTGAGCTGGTTTAAGCTAACCGATTCACGTGCTAGTTGAAGTTGATGGTGCATGTTAGTGACCAGGCACTTCACAAGGTCCGTGTTCTCTGAGTGTGCCGCTAACAGCAAATTGATGCACATGGAACGACTCATCTGCACGTCTTCAGGTGAGTTATCATTGTCAGCATCTTCATTATCATTACCAGCAACAGTAGCCTCAGCACCGCTTTCGTCTACTGAACGATTTCTCAAGCTTTTAGACAGCTTGTGCCGCAGAGGACTTTTGCATGGTATGCTGTTAGGCCTAACTAGCGTTTTGGCAACCTGATAGTTTGCCATGATCATCATTTCTTCTACGAGCGTTCGTGCTGTTATGCTATTCATGGACATTATCCTGGGTGGTCTGTAGCATTTGTCACATGATCCAAGCCTGTTGATTCTCCATCTGATTGCTGCCAATTTCAGTCTGTGAATGCTGCACAGAAGTCTGCGTTCATCATCACCACCATCGTCGTCGTTAACCGCATCGCTGTTTTCTGCTGCTCGTGATATTCGTTCTTCGACATCGTCGTACGTTAATTTATAACTGGAACATACCTGACAGCGTTTAATCACGACTTCTTCTTCTTCTTGAACAGTGTAGTCAAAATCAGTCCTGATGAAGACGGAGATTGTTGGTCGCACTTTTCCTGGCAGCAGACTGCAAACTTCCTCACTCAACTGTACGGGCAATATTGGACTGTGTTTACGACCAACTGCATAGAAAACCACACAATGTTTCCTTGCTTCTTTGTCGATAGGACTGTCTTGTGGAACTTGAGATGACACGTCAGCAATATGTATTCCAAACCGGTAGCCATCATTCACCTTTTCCACACTCAGTGCGTCATCAAGTGCACAAGAATTCGGTTCATCAATGGTGAACACCAATGCTTGTCGATAGTCTTCAGCTTCGTGGTGCACCTTATCGTCTACCTGTTCAGCCTGTTCCATTGCTTCTTTCGAGAACGATTTCTGAACTTCATATTTTTCTTCTAGAAAATCAATTTCCTTCTCAACTGCATTATTGACAACGGAAACAACATAACCGAGCGGATTAGGCTTCCCTTTCGTCCACTTCATTATCTTCACTTTGAACAACTGTGCTTGAGAACTCATCCGAAAATGTTTCCACTGTTTCTTCTGGTACAAACAGACAACATCACTAGAATGCTGCGTGCGTCTGTGCTTCTGGCAAAATATAACCTTGATGATAGGTATGCGGAAATTCAATGGAATCACATTTTGGCCGTTGTTGGTATCTTTCCGGCAAATAAACCTGCAGTTAATAGGATTAAACACTCGCTTTAATATACCAACAACTTCACCAACGATGCAGTCTTCAGTAACGCTTTCAGCATCACTGACAAGCTCGTCTCGTGTACCAGCGTCACTGTCGATGCTAGGTGTATGCGTGTTTTCTTTTGTTGCAACCTTCACTACGACTTCGTCCCCATGCAATGCATGATTGAAATTCTGTCTGCCGTTTATTACAATGATCTGACTGCGATTGTCCGATACAATGACGTGTGCGAGATTGGCCAGTTTTATGTTCATTGTGCCACGTTTGTAGATGTCCGGTTGAGTTTTCAACCGTCTTTCTAACACTGCAACCTCATCCTCATCAGTCTCATATGTATCAGCAGCAGCAACATGCTGACATTCTTCATCACTTTCGTCACTGTCATCCGTGAAATCGGTTTCGTACTCGGTGTCAGAGTCCGCATATCGGTACGTGATAGACGTGTTGACTTTCGTCGCTTTCGGCTCATCCTTCACACCAAGTCGCTGAGTAATCTCATCCGGAGCCAGACTAAAGTCCACGTTCCACTTATCGAAACTCGTCTCGTTCATACTTATCAACTCTTGGCTCTGCGTGTAAATGTCTTCCATACTCAGGTGAGCTGGTTGTACGCTCTTTAGACGAAAACAACGTTTAAGGTACGTTTTCCAGATAGGACTGCAGCTGCCGACAGAACAGAGAAGAACTGGATCTCCAACAACTGCTACCCACGACTTGGCCCTCGTTACTGCCGTGTTCACTAGCTTCTGCTCGTGCAGAAATCCAAAGTTTCCTGTGCATTCAGCAGTCGTGGACTCCACAACGTGACGAGTGTGAACGGTGCTGATAAACACCGCCCGAAATTCTCGTCCTGTTATTACATCACAAGAAACACCGCGGGCATGTCAAGACTGCCAGAATTTTTTTGCTGGCAGCAGCGAAGTCAGCGCTTATTCACTGGATGGAAAACAGCAGAAGCAGCTGAGTTCTAAAAATAGACATTTCGTCAGTGATTGGTGTAAACAAAGACAAACATGTCGGCAAAGAAGAATTTAATTAATCAGCACTTTTTTATCTCAGTGCGAATGCTATCTAATAACTTTGAAGTGCATTAGTTTCATTTTTCTCACCGTCGAACACCAAACGTCCCGTCATCTTCGCAAGTTCCCACAACAAACGTAAACAACGTCTATTTTAGCACTCAGCAAAGATTTTTCCGCTGTTTCTGCTGGCCGCAGTGAAGTCATCGCTGCTTCACTGGATGGACAATTTCACGATTCTGCTGACTTCGCTGACCTCAGCGCTGCCAGTCTTGACAGCATCCGCGTCATCATCGTCGTAGAGAACGTATGTTAAGAAGATCAGAAAGGCGTGCGTTCAGCCGTTTTTGCAGGGCTCACGAACGTGTGCAACAGACACACAAACATACAGACAGACAGACCGATCACGCCACTCCGTGTGTAGCAACAGACCGCTATCGCTAGCTATCGCTACGATGCGGTCTAAAATAAGTCACACGACCCTGACCACGCCCAGTTGAGGGTACTTTGTCATCCCAAAGCTAACACTTGATGTGGCCTATCTGAGTACAAAATTTGAAGACTCTTGCTTAAACCGTTACAGAGACATGAAGAAAGACTGAAACATAAAACTGGGTGATTTGGGGTGATTGGGGTCACTCAAGGTCATGGACAGTGTCACCATTCGATAAAGTGCATACGACGTCCCGTTCACCTTTCATAGAAACCATACGCATAGGCCTATCTTGTAGGCTACGTTTCAGACATGCAGCGTGTTATTTGTCAAAAGTCGCACATTTGTCCTATCTCACGTGTATTTGGCGCCCCGTTAGGGATGAACCGAGTAGAATATCACCCAGATCATTGGCGTCAGAAAACTACAGTCACTGGGCTACGGCTACCATCTTTGTGTGATATAAGTTATTTAGCCGTTTTGACAGGTTTGTAATAGACACACGCAAAGACTGACAGACGGAAAGACGAGGGGCCATAATGTATACCGCGGTAGCATAGCGTGGCGCGGTAAAAATTCAAACACGAAGATTAACTTATACAGTATGTAAACAATTTAGAAATATTTTTAACTAGTTATGACCTGGCAGTTCAAAAGCTCTGAGTACGGTGATAGAATTCATTCTTTCTCTTCTCAGTGCTGCGCGAATCATCAGTACCTACATAGACAACAGTGACGTGCACAGCTCAGTTTTTGATAATCATTATCCCCGCGAAAGCGAGGGAATATGTTTCCACCGGCGTTGGTCTGTGTGTGTGTGTGTCTGTCTGTTACCAGGATAACTGAAAAATGTGGACGGATTTGCACCAAATTTTATGCGAAGGTTCCTAGGGGGAAAGGGAAGACCAAGTTCGTGTTTCGTTACGATCGGTAGAGGGATGTTGAAGTAACGGTCAAAAAGCTCCGTAAACCGGCGATTGTTTACAAAATAAATCCGTCGGGAAATTCGGAACTAGCGGGCCGCAAAATAGTAAGTGTGGCAAGTGTTGCCAAGTGTTCGCGACAAAAACGCTTTCGCGGGGATTTGTACTCTCTCAGGTTACTTTCCATATAGGGTAGTATAAAATATCTTGACGCGAACCATGGAGTTGGCAATATAATGTTCACTTAATTGTAGACTCATTGTCTGATAACGTAGGCCTATGATATACATTTTTAGCAAACGTCAACGTATTACGTTACGTTTGCTATATGCTATCGGCCGTCCGTCTGTCGTCTGTCTGTCTGTGACGTTGGTGCACCCTACTCAGGCGGTTGAACTTTTCGGCAATTTTTTTCACCATACGATAGCCCAGGGACTCTACTTTTCTGATGCCAAAAATCAT
>Ga0209363_1000884_pt1 | contig 13144 bp, 7 predicted proteins | sample WorMetexBAHAMAS3_FD_187385 | JGI IMG/M metagenome (GOLD analysis project Ga0209363, IMG submission 187385) | Marine gutless worms symbiont microbial communities from Max Planck institute for Marine Microbiology, Germany - Inanidrilus exumae... | ecosystem: Host-associated > Annelida > Digestive... | reverse complement strand
AATTACTACAGCAATACAGATTTACGGAAGTTGGCCGTTGCCTAGGAATTTCCGTGTTTACTCTGAATTCCGTGAAATTCCGCGGAAATACGGAAATTCCGCGGCAACGGTCAAATTCCGCAGCTCGGCTCGAAATTCCGCGGCCTGCGGAAAACTGTGGGCCCTAGTGATCATGGAAAATGTCCGGTTAAGTGGAAACTGGGTGTATGTTTGTATTGATGTTGGAAAGGCTGATTGTGTTGAGTTGTTGTGGTGCAGCTGATGCTGTGTGGAATGCAAGAAATTGATGTCGACGACTGGCAGCGAAACACAAAATACAAGTCGTACATGGAAAACAGTCCGCAAGTCGTCTGGTTCTGGAAGGTACCTATCACGGGCTGTCAGCTCCATATTTATACCGATTCAGTCTAGATACCAGCTCCCTGCATTCAGCCGTTTTGATAGAACACCGCTTTGTGACGGGCCATAGCATACACCGTGCTAGCATAGCATTGCTCGGTATAAGCCTACGCCAGTTACCCCCGAAAGGTTCTGTCTCTTGGATCACCCCGTCAGTCCTGGTGTCATTATGGAAAATGGCTGGTTAGCAAGAGCTCAGGAACTGCAGGGATGGCTGACCATGCCATATCGTGAGCCAGAAATTTTCTAAGTCCATCACTCCACTTCTGGGGGAGGTTTTTGTTTTTATTTCCGTAAGTGCATCCAGACATCCGCCATCTGATACAAAGTCGTTGTTCTGTATGGTAACTCTGGCACTAAAAATTGAGTCTATCCATTTTGTAGTTTAGCCGCAATATGTCATCGTCACGGACACATGCGCACAGCATGTAAGATAAGGCAGTCTTGTAGTCAAGACCAGCAGTACCAAGACCAGCTCTCGAGACCAGGACCAATCCTTCAAGACCAAGACTGGCACATGAAACATAAAGCAAATACACATTGCTCACAATAACGGTTAAAGTTTCGTGAATTTATCTATGCCACCTGTGCAGTCTGTCCGGAAACACAATTAGTGAAGTTTATGAAATATGCAATCTTTGTTAATAACTTGCACAAAAAAGATTATAATTTTACAACGCATCCATGCTAACAAATTATTGATCGGCCTCGAAAACAGCCGAGATTGATCCGTCATGACCAAGGCAACAAGTGCCAAGACCGTAAAATTCCCGTCTCCAGACCATGTGACCGAGGTTTCGAGGACTACATTGCTGGAATGAGCCGGACTGTGAGTTCACAGTCACCTAAAAACTGAGTGTGTGAATGTTTGTGTGTCGTAGTTCTTGCGAAATTTGGACAATGAGCTCCGCACTCGCCTGCTGCAGTTTGTCACCGGAACTTGTCGTCTCCCAGTCGGAGGCTTCAGTCAACTCACAGGTCGTACATGCTCGGCCTGTGACGGATTTTTGAATCTGAATTCATTTGTTGCCGAACTCTGACAATTCTCAGCCAAGAATCTGTCAGATTTACAGACTTATTCGAGTCGGATTCGGATTTAACTTTCGTTTTAGAAAACGTACATTCATCATTCAACACCATCCACCATTACCCCTCAACAAGTAAACAAAAACACATTATCATAAATAGCTATGTACGTGAAACGCCAAATTGGACCAGAACTTTTTGTCCGATTCGTTCAGCGTTTAGTATATATGGATATTAGTAAATAATTATTCGTTGTTTACTTTTGCGATAAATCTGCATTCGAATCCGACAGATGTGAAATACAAAATCCGAATCCGATGGAAGCAGATTTTAGCTGGCACCATGATATCCCTAGTACATGCCATCTGAGCTTGTGTGATTAGTTGCTGATAAGTTAGACACTGGTTCTGTGTGGGACCGGGGCAGTCCACCTTCCCTTCCTTATCCCTTCACTTCCCCATTTTCTACTCTATCTTATAGCATCTTTTACTGTTTCCTTTTTTTCCTTTCTTACTTGCATCATTTATTTTCTTGCTTATCCATTCCTTCCCATTCTACCAGAATATTCCCACTCCGTTTTCAGGCCAGATGTCGTGTGAGGCGACTAAACCTGGCTTTAGTTTTTTTGTGTTGATTTGATGTTTGCACAGTACATCCATGTGACCAACAGACGGACACACAGAGCACTCTGTCGACATCTGTAGCAATAAGCTGCATCTTATGCACTCCATGCAGGCGATGCGGCCTAGAAACGTAAAACTCGTTTCTTGCATCTGTGTTTCTGTTGCGGATATAAACAGGAAGCAATGGCCTGCAGCCGTTTTGTATTGAGAAAGTTGGCTCAGAGTCATGGCTTCCACGCAGTCATACGTGCTTCAACCGACTTGATCTGCCTCCGTACCGCCACTACGAACAGCTAGTTGAGAAGCTCACATTTGCTATTGAGGAGACAGAAGGCTTCGGCCAGGAGTAGCCAGTGGTGCCGATAGCTGACCATTTTGTTGATACTACTCTTCACGATTGATGTTCAGAGCTCGGTTAACCAACCACATTATTAACTCGAGCGTTTGCTGAGTACCAAAAGAGTACTCACGTGACTTTGCCTGCAAAAGTTTTGTGTGCTGCTCCGTTTTAAACATTTATAACTTCGTTCTTGCTTGATCCTAATTGTCAGTTATTCTGGTTTAGTTTCGGTTAGAATATATTCAAAATTGTCAAAAGTTAGAATTATATGCCCTGAATGAGTTCGTAAAGCTTCAAATTTAATGACTTGCAGCTGTTGAAATTTGGAAATTAATAGTTTGTTTTCAGGATAGTTGCAGCACCGTTTTGACTGTTTGTGATGTGTATACTTTGTGACATTTTTCGCAATAAACAGATTATTTTGACACTTTAATATATCCAATACTTTACTCGTTTTTTTGAGACTTAAGAAATTGTTATTTTTTTGCTCAGACTGTACTAAGGAAATATACTTACGTTACTGTTAAACAGTTAAAATTATTTGTATGTAATTATAGTTGGAACATTATTTTTTACATTCCATTTTTATTATATCTCTAAGTTAAATGAAATCCATAGTATATTTAACCAAGCATTGCATAGAACATTTCGTCATGTAGTTGTACGATGTAGATAATACTGCTTTGGTTAGGTTTGTGAACATTTCTTGCTGATTGTTAATAGCACCAGTTAGCAGAGTGTGTAGAACCTGCATGTATTTGGTGCCTTGCTGATGGTAGACTGCAGTTAAACTGTGTTCATACACTGTGACGGCTTATAGACTGAATCGTTACTTACTGTTAATTTTCGTACTCTGATCATACGTGTGTGTGTGATTGGAGGTCATCTTTAAACGACATCCGGCCCCGTGTGGGTCCCGGGGCTGTAAGTAACTGGGTAAGTGTCTACATAAGTAAGTAAGTGACAAATTTATGAAGAAACTGGAATAGACTCCTTCCATTTCCAGGCTGGAAGTCGTAGGAAGCGACCAAACCTGGCCTTAGCTTTTTTTGTATTAATTTTATGTTGTAGTATATTTTTTACAGATGAATGTTTGCTCTTGTTGTGTTTGTTTTAGTTTTTCAGTTTTGGTTCCGTGCGCTAGATTAAGTGGGCCATCTCATCAGCTTTTGAGCGCACATTAATCTATCTTATCGTATCATAAGCATTAATACCTATTAAATTTTAATAATAATTTTGATATTTATAATATAGTTCTAACTTAAAGGTGCGATATGACTGGAGTTATGTTAGAAGCGCCGTTGAACCTCAACCAACCTTATTAGCTGTCACTAGAGATGAGATGACTGTAGCTGCTATTGGCTTGATTTGCATGGAAATTCTTCAATAGCGTTGATTTAGAACTATGGATCTGCAGACATCCTGTCCCGTGCGGGCCCGGGGCAATCCCCCTTATCCCTTCACTTCCCCACCTTCTACTGTGTCTTTTAGTATCTTTTACTTTTCCCTTTTCCTTTCATTTCCTTTTTTCTTTCTTCATCTATTTTCTTGCTTTTCTGTCCCTACCCATTCTACCAGAATAGACCCACTCCATGTACAGACCGAATGTCATAGGAGGCGACTAAACCTGGCTTTAGTTTTTGTGTGTGTTGATTTTGTGTTCTGTGTATTTTTTAGTTAAGGATGCATGCTTTTTGTCGTGTTTGATTTAGTTTTGTCTTGTGGTATGATAGTTGGCTCCCCTACTGTAGGCGCTAGCATAATAATTTAAATGAGCTTCTCAATCCATTTCCGTTTTTGGGTGACTACCTAAGAGAAGCATTGCAAAGCCAGACCAACACAGAAAAGATGTTCATACAACAAGAGTCGTTAGTCACTGATATGTTATGGGAACTGATGAACAGCAATTACACAAGATATCATATTGAACTGATAAATAAGTCTTGTGGTGGTTGGTTAGTTTCCACCCTGTTGTAGGGGCTAGCGTAGAATTTAAATGAGCCTCCCCTATCTTTTCCCACTTTGGTTCGTTGCTAAATGAAAAAGGCAACGAGGTCGGGAGGTTACTGTATCGTTGGCCATCCTTAACCTGGCAGAACTAAATCTCCACCAAAGACCTTGTCCCCGACATAGCCTTTTTGTGCTGAAAGGGGGCGTTAATCTTCCAACCAACCAACCTCCAGTAACGGAGTGTAGTATGCATGAATTTTGACAGTCCACAGTTGTACTTTTACAGCACGCAGATGCAGAAGATGCAGCTTGACATGTTTCTATGACTCCAGCCAACTCACATGGATGAAGCAATAACAATAACAATACACTAAATAGAATGGCATGGGCCTACACGGCTATAGTCCACGGTCAAAATGTCTGGTGAATCATATTTAAAACAAGTGTTCAAAGAATTTTAATGAAAGGCCTCATCGCCGACATGTCACCCCTTGCGGCTGTGAATGGAATCATCCAATGTTGACCCCCTTATAATACATGCTTACGTGTACCCGTGTGCGTCAGTCCCCCCAAATGGCATCTCAATTGATTCACCCATTTTTGCACCGCTCTCCCGTATGTATACGTAAAGTAAAGTATACGTCGATTTGTATAGCGCATTTTTACGAACCGTCTCAAATGCGCTCAGACATGGATCACACAGTTTTACCTGCAAGTTACACCATGCCTGCCTTTACTCCCCAGCCGCAGAACATCACCGTCCTTTGGCTGGTACTTATTTTGCCGTCCCACGGAGGGTAGAAGGCTGAGTCGACCTGGGTGGTTGGTTACATACCGAAATAAAGTGCCGCCTCTGGGAGTCGAACCCGGACACGGTCACCCATCCCGGTACTAACCGGGCTCAGCGTAGGTTAACTTCGTTGATCTAGACCAACGACGCTACCACTACGCCACGCCACCACAGACCACGCTGTGTATGACGTCTGTTGCAATAGGCTACTTCTATGTGGTGTGGCCTAATAATATCTCAAGTCATGTTTGCAGTGTGGAGGCAGAGCGTTATCGTACGCTTCATCAGATCTTGACCATATCTAATACATGCTTCCTTGGGCCCACGTGAGTCAAGACCCCTAAATGGCATATTCATTGGTTCAGCCACTTTGTGCTAACACTGCCGCAAAACTCCCAATGCCTTTCCATCGTCCATGGGGTGGACAGCCCCCAAAATTGTCCGTTCCCCTTGGGAGATTTGCACCCCCATCTAATACATAGTTCCTTGGGCCCATCCAACTCAGCCCCCTCCCCCCAACAAACAGCATATCGATCGGTTCATTCGTTTTTGCAGGCTGGCAAACTTGACCAACAGACAGTCCTACCACACAACTCCGTCTGTGGCGGTAGGCCGCTGTCGATGTGATGCCGCCTAATAATCTAAACATTTCTAAGGGGCACAAAGTCTGTGATCACAGTTGAATCGTCTGTGAATGCTCACCTTGTATAGTGTACTCATCAGACGTAAAATTTTGCAGATTTACATACGTTTAAAATATAGTTCGTGGTGATGAGATTACAGGTGGTGGTGGCGTGGCTTAGTGGTAGCGTCGTTGGTCTAGATCAACGAAGTTAACCTACGCTGAGCCCGGTTAGTACTGGGATGGGTGACCGTCTGGGTTTGACTCCCGGAGGCAGCACTTTATTTCGGTATGTAACCAACCACCCAGGTCGACTCAGCCTTCTACCCTCCGTGGGACGGTAAAATGAGTACCAGCCAAAGGGCGGTGATGTTCTCCGGCTGGGGAGTAAAGGCAGGCATGGTGTAATTTGCAGGTAAAACTGTGTGATCCATGTCTGAGCGCATTTGAGGCTTTGCGGTAAAACGCGCTATACAAATAGACGTATACTTTACAGCCGATTAATGCTAGTAATCGTCTGTTTATTCAAAGTAATAAGATTGCTCACAGTTGTTATGAAGATTGATTACCACAAAATTCAAGTCTGCATCTGTGGACTTGGTTACATTATCATAGCTTTTCAGTGTATTTTATATTTTTGTATGTGTTTTGTGAGAATATGTAAATCAGAGTGTAAAATGTGCATATAGGCGTGTGATTCGTGTATAATTTATATGTGGATTTGTTAATAATAAATGTTCATTATGTCCAGGCTAGTTATTCGATGGTGAACTACTTGATGTTATTTTTTCAGTTTAGTAATTTGTGGCATCATTGAGCATTCTGTGCATTGGTCTCTGACATGCTAGCTATCATAATGTCATACTATTCTTGTGATGTCTGAACACATGTTTCCTTATCCACATTTTGTTTTTGTGTTCAGCGCAAATCATCAAGTAAGTAAGTAAGTAAGTAAATGGCTTATATAGCGCCAAGGTCTTTGAATCAGAGCGCGTAATGTAGACTGATTTCTACCGAAATAATTTGTCGCCCTAACGGGACGTAACACGACTGGCCCGCCGCGTGCTGCCCCCTGGTGAGTTACGTTGCATATGCGAGTGTTACAGACGACGACGCCAGCGACTATGTGTAGGCGGGCCAGTAATAAGAAAACTACCTATTTCCGAAATGAAAACAGTTACCGTGTGGCATCAGTTATTAGACAAGGCCCGTCTGAATTCGTTCATTTGTGTGTCTTCGCCACTTGACAATGTCAGCGAAGGCATTGTTTTCAGGCTGTTTCGTTCTTCCGTTCGTTCGTCCAGTCAGATATTTTACTACGACATCTTATGAACTCCTAGAACTTTCTTGATAAAACTGACGGGGAATAGTCACTAGCCTCTACTAATGACCTTGTTAGATTTTGAAGGTCAAGGTCACAGCAGGCCGTCGACGTGACGAAGGCATCGACGTTGATGATACGATACGATACAGTAGATTTACGTGCGCTCAAATGCTGACGAGATGGCCAGCTTAATCTAGCGCACGGCCCAGAAACGAAAAATAATGAAAAAATCAAAATCAAAAACCGAGTAGCTCAGAAGAAACGGTGCAGGCAAAGGTCCGTGGAGGCAGTCCGGGAGGAAGAAGTGAAACTAAGGGGGTAGGATGCTGTCACGTTGAAGTCAATCTTCTAGATGGAGGCAGAAAACTTGGAATTTAGTCTTTAAGTTGCATATTTCGGCACAGTGGTTTCTGCAGTGAGGGACAAATACAAAGATACCACATTCGTTTTGGAACCAGTCGTGTGTAGCGGTCAAAAATAGTCGTTTGTCCAAATATAATTCAAGCTAGTTCCCACTGAGTTCCATCAACGGTCAATCACATGGCGGAGAAGCATATTTGTGAATCTGTGTGCACTTTCATGCTACTGTAGTTTTTACCGCGCGACGCTATGCTAGCGTGGAATATGCTGTCGTAGTGTGTCCGTCTGTCTGTCTGTCCGTCTGCCACAAGCCGGCACTGTACCAACAGGGCTAAACTCAAGATCACGCAAACAACGCCGTACGATAGCCCAGGGACTCTAGTTTTTCGATGCCAGTAATCTCGGCGAAATTCCAACGGGGTTACCTTCTACGGGGGCGCCAAATAGAAATGGGGTAGGTTCAAATTGGCGATTTTGATCAATATCTCGCTGTATCAAGAAACGGTGCAAGATAGGGACATAGTTACTATCGAACAGTCATAGGAACTCGTATGTACTCTATCGAATGGCGCTATTTCCAGTGACCTTGAGTGACCTTAACACCAGACCACCCCCATTTTGGTTATTTTATATCGCCTTTCTTATCCTCATAGTAGGTAGAGTGAGGGACTGGTAGGTCGGTTGATAGTAGCAAGTGCTAGCCCAAGGGTGGCAAACATTCCCTGAAAGGGCGTGGTCAGGTCACGTGAACCATTTAAATTTTGGTGGGCACCAACCATATCTCGAGAACGGTTGAAGCTAGAGTGGTCATATTTTGCACGCATGTAGGCTATGTCTATTCCCAGCATAAGGATGACAAATCGCCCTTTAAAGGGCGTGGTCAGGGTCAAGTTGACCCATTTTAGATCTTGAAGTCCGCAATAATATCTCTGGAACGGCTGAAGCTAGAATCGTCAAATTTTGCGTGCGGGTAGACTGTATTAAATCCTAGCCTACAGTGACAAACCACTGCTCAGAGGCGTTGTTAGAGTCACGTGACTCGTTTTTTAAATTTTACCCCAATCATATCTTTGTAATTGGTGAAGCTAGGCACTTCTAATTTTGTGTACTGGTCGATACAAAGGAGTACTAGTGTATGCATGATATATTAAGAGGATGTGTTTAAGGTCACGTGACCTCTAATTTTTTTTCAAATAAGTGATAATATCTCGGAAACCATGCAAGATAGAGACATAGTTGCAATGGAAGACTAATAGGAAATCGTATGTGGCCTATCGAATGGCACCATTGCCAATGCCCTTGGATGACCTTGACGGTTACTTTTGCTGTTTGAAACTTTCATAACTCGCATAGCTCGTGAAGTATAGGGTGAATTTACTAACGTAGCGCGTCGCGCGGTCTCTCTGCGATAGCTGAGGTTCTTTGTCTACACGCTCTATAGTTGGAGAATTAGAGCTGAGCTTTTTTAATATTTTATACCAGCTATGGCTGCCTGATGACCTGCGAATGCCCACCGACTTTGTACATGTTCAGCACTGTTTGATATATTAGAATTAGGGCTGCAAATCTAAACAGTTATTGTTTGTTTTTAAAAATAGTTTAAAGTTTTGTGTGAAATTGTTCAGGTACACTCTCAGACCACATTTCTGTTTTTTTTTCGGTGACTAGCTAGACGCTATAAACGCGTCCATTATGCTTCATGTCGTGATGTACATGAGTATATGAAGCATAATGGAAACCGCGGGTAACAAGGTTATGCGTATAACCTTGTTACCCACGCCGAAGGCAATCGCGGGAGTCGGTTTTTCAACGCCGTTTGTGTGTTTGTCTGTTTTTCCACACGATGTCTCAAAAACGGATGCATCTACAATCACCAAACTTAGAATAGAAATGTTCTACCATGATTCCTGGAACCTATTTTTGCAGGTCAAAAGGTCAAGGTTAGGAGGCACGAAAAACATTGCCACCGTGGGTTTTTACGTCACTGTTGTAAGTGCTGGCTTCTTCTAATTTGATCAATTTAACACAGATGTCGTTGTCATGCCGTCTAGCAAAAAAGAATAACAAGACGTCTGGAAACTTAAAATTATATACATTTAACTCATGAATGGAGTACTTAATTACGGGTGAGAAGCCGTGGTTTCGTTGTTGAATCTATAGCAGCCCTAATTTGAATTGTGATTGCACTGTTGTAAAATAGAAACGTGCTTAGTGTGTGTAAGTATGCAAAGACTTTTCGTTCTCATTTCACAGTTTTGTACGGTTACCAGTAGTGCTGTGAGTTCCGAAGTCCTGCGTTGTAGGATCATGATGTAAACGTCGTTTATTTGTTGTGTTAAATGAATTGGAAATTGAACAGTTTCTGCTAACTGGAATCGCGACGTTGTGGGTGGGCATCAATATGTTAATGGAAGCGCGGGAAACGTTTTCGTAGCAAATTTGCTTGAAAATCTCTCACCCAGCAAGCACGTACATGCCGATTGCGGTTACTAACCGTCCGTTGTCGGTGTTCATCGACTAGAATATTCATGAATTGTATTGACCTGCAGAGGGATGACGACAAACTGGAATTTGAAAAATCACGTCGGTCTTGAGATTGTCACAAAATTCGTTACTAAAATGCCAGAAATGATGAACTTTTCGGGATTGACAGCCCTAGCTGTAAGGTTATGGCGCTGGCCGCGTCTGTCGGAATGCATAATGTTTCGGTCTGGCGTCCGTCCGTCTGTCTGTCTGTGCCGTTTTTTCTAATGATAATAGGTCGCGCGGCGTCTTTTTCTGACCTAAATAGGGCACGCGGCGCATACTCAACGTGACTCACCAGGGGGCAGCACGCGACGCGGTCAGCGTACATTTCCGTGCGAGTATGGGCTGACGCACATTTCTTGTTGAATGAAGTGATGCATAATTAAGTGATACATAATTAATAAAGAGCGTGTTGTGATGTGCGCAAGTTTTGCGTGACGTTTGTGGTAACCACGTTGGGTAACCACTACCTGGCCTGGCGAGCTACATATGTTGGCTCAAAAAACGTACTAGTGATCTCTGTTGAACCAACAAAGTGTCACAACACTTCCGCCCGCAATTTATTATTACTGGCCCGCCTAATGGGCCAGTATTGCTTTGCTTGCTGGCGTCTGTCGTTGTCGTCTGTCCACTCTGTCGGCGTCGTCTGTCGTCGTCTGTAACGATAACTAGCTAACGCTTTTTCGTGGACACTCGGCAGTAATGTTGTAATAAAGGCATTGGTAATTAAACGAAATCACAGGCGTCGAAACTGGGGGAAAGAAGGGGTGCGGGCTCGGTCCATCACTTTCTTCTAATCTTCAAAGGGGGTGCCTGGCCGCCTCACATTTGCGTTAGTTATTGCGTTGCCAACATTCTAACAGACATTTTCATTGTCATATACTGATACATGACTTACATTAGTAATATTGTGTCAGAATCTAAAATAGTCTCATTAAACGATGAAAGTTAGTTAAATTTCAGCACATTGCAGAAGTAGATAATCGTAAAACTAAATTGTCTGACCTGTGTAATGCATGTACATAATTGAGCCACCTCTGCAGAGACTTATGGGTGCATCGTATATTAGGTGGGGCGCAACCCCCAACAAATTTCCGGCACGTTTATTACCAATAACATCGCACTCTTTCGCAGCCTACTGCGCATTAAGTGCGCAATCCTGTCGCAAATTGCGTTCACGTTTATACGTGCGCCACGTTACATTACATGTCCGAAATTACTGCGCAAACCAAAAAACTTTCTGCACACTGCTAAGACATACTGTACAACTGCAAAATATCCGCGTAATCACTGGCCCTCCTGCACATAGTGTAGGGGCCAGACGAGTAACGGTCGCTGGCGTCTGTCGTCGTCTGTAACAGTCGAATATGCAACGTAATTCACCAGGGGTCAGCACGCGGCGGACCAGTAGCTAGTGTTGCGTCCCGTTGGGGCTACACCTTGTCTTATGCATAGTTAATAGGCATGCCAGTACAGTTATATGATGAGTACTGTGTAGTTACCTACGCTGACGGAAGTCGTGGGGTCGGGTTTTCATCAGCATTTGTCTGTCTGTTTTTCCGCACGATATATTTGTCTTGTTGTTTATTTTATATACGCACGATATTTCAAAAATCGATGCAGCTAGGATGATGATGAGTAGATTTGTAAAGTGCGTCATAAATGGTCCTCAGACGCGCTGTCGATCAGCCGAACAGGCGGGCCTTCAGGTGTCGAGCGAACGTCAATGGGGAGAGAGTTGTGCTTCGCGGGGCGGCTGGTAAACTGTTCCAGATGAATGGACCTGCGACCGCGAAACTCCTCATCCCCAGCGTATGGGTCCTTGTCCTTGGTACTGACAGTAACCCGGTGCCAGCAGACCGTAGGTGTCGCTTGCCAGCAATGGCAGAGATTGCCAGACAGTCGTCCGCCAAGTACGTCGGCGCCAATACGTGTAGGCACTTGTAAACTGTCATCCCAGACCCCAGCTTGTACTTAATTCTCTGATATAAGCAATAACCAAACTTGACATACAAATTGATGTTCCATGATGAGTCCTGGAAACCCATTTATTTTGAGGTCAAAGGTCAAGATCACGAGTCACAAAAGCAGCGCCGGCGTGGGTCTTTGCACTCTTGTGAGTGCTGGCTTTTAATAGCTATATGACAAGTTGAACTATAACTGAATCTATCCAGTCTGTCTGTAGAAGTACAGGCAGCAAAAAACGAGAAAGCCGTCGCTCGATGTCGCACCGACCACTTTAGTAATATTTTCCTGCTGTGACTTTGACCTTGAAACTTGACCGAGGTAGTGCCGAGATGAACCAGCATGCCAAAATTAAAGTCAGAGGTCACTTAGAGGTCATTTGGTTCACAATTGCCCAGGCTCAGCGACTGCTCAGTCTGGAGTCTGGAGAGGAAAGAGAAGAATGTTGCTGATGCTGAGGCATTCACAGCAACACTGCGAGGTCCAATTTGATTTTATGTACGGACACATTACTGCATGATGTGCGATTCCCGGGCGTTGGCGAAAACAGTTTCCGCTTCATCTTCGGTAATTTCAGTCCATAAAACCGTCGATTTTCGCGTGCGCAGGCGCGCAGAAGACGTAACCGGCTATTTTTGTTGGTTCAGATAGCGCGTGCCGATGGCCGGACGTTCGGCCGGTGGTCCGGTTCTCGGCCCGGTATGGCGCCGAGTGATTCATGACCGGGCGGACAGTGGATGGACATTGGTCAGCCGTCTCGGCCGTCACTCGGCGAATGGCGGCGTAAATTTTTCCCGGTCTTTATTCGCGCTTGACATGGCCGTTGTCGCGTCGGCTCGATCACCGACCAACCGACCGACCTCTCGTCGGTGAGGCGCGTGCAGTTTGCTAAACGTTTAAGCAATGTTTCACCCAGAGATGGGCCTAGTTCAAGTCAACTCATGGGTTCGGTTGGGTATAGGTTTGGCTTGGCTTGGGTCGGATAGGGCCTGATTTTTGACGACCGTGGTATGGTATACCTCCGGTCGTCTATGCCATGGCACTGGTTACGAAAATGCATACTTGTTGCTATAAGATTTTCACCAGTTGTACGCAGAACAATGGCCCTTTACTGCCAGAAGAAATTACAAGAACTCATCAGGAGATGAGATAGCAAACGTCAACTTTTTACGACGATATGGCACGTACGTACTTCAAAATACTAAAAAAGAGAACCTAC
>Ga0209363_1000883_pt1 | contig 13146 bp, 10 predicted proteins | sample WorMetexBAHAMAS3_FD_187385 | JGI IMG/M metagenome (GOLD analysis project Ga0209363, IMG submission 187385) | Marine gutless worms symbiont microbial communities from Max Planck institute for Marine Microbiology, Germany - Inanidrilus exumae... | ecosystem: Host-associated > Annelida > Digestive... | reverse complement strand
GAGCCGAAGCAGATAGATGTGGCTAAGCCCACTGACTAGGCACTGAAGAAGTGTCAGTCAGGTGGCCAGGCGCTGAAGAAGTGCCAGTCAGGGCTGGCACTGAATAAGTGCCAGTCCGGGCTTAGCCAGACAGTAGGCCACGCCTAGAGGGGGCACGCTTAGAAATACCTGGCAAGCTGCTCACGCCTACTTAACCCTTCCTCCACCCTACACAACTCGCACATACACCGCACACACCTACCAATTCCCTCCTTTCCCTGGGCTGGCGCATTGGACCGACATAAAGGTCTCAGCGCTGGGGTCCAGAGTAGGCTGGACCCCTGCCCGCAATAACAAACGAACGAACGAACGAGCAGTATATGCTCCGTGTGAGCCCAGGGCATTCCCCCGTCCCCTTATCCCTTCACTTCTCCACCTCTACTCTATCTTTTAGTATCTTTAACTTTTCCCTTTTCCCTTTCTTACTTGCTTCATCTATTTTCTTGCTTTTCCATCCCTTTCTATTGTACCAGAATAGTCCCACTCCATTTCAGGCAGGATGTCGTAGAAGGCCTGGCTTTAATTTCTTTATTAATTTTGTGTTATATGTATATTTTAGTTAAGGCTGCTTGCTTGTTTTTGTCGTATTTGATTTAGTTTTGTCTTGCGGTGTGATAGTTGTCTCCCCCTGTTGTAGGCGCTAGCGTTATAATTTAAATCAGGAGTGTCAAACACGTGGCCCGCAGGCCGCATGCGGCCCTTTGCAAGCACGCCTGCGGCCCGCAGAAGGATACTGTAATTTGGGAATTTTTTTGTTAAATCTGGGGATTTTTTGAAGTGATGAGTGGAAGTGCTGAGTCGCAACTTGGAAAATTTGGTTCATTTTCCTAAGTGCAAAGAGCTGAAAGACACTGCCAATGCTGAGTCTGTACTTAGCTTTGCTAAGTATGAGAGTTATCTGGAATTATTGTCGAAAGAGTTTAAGATTTCTTGATTTCTCGTTATTTGAAGAACACTTTGCATTATTCTCAGCACCATTCACATTTGATGTTGCCAAGGCAGAGAAAGACCTGCAGATGGAACTGTTAGAAATACAGTTAGATTCTACACGCAGAGCAAAAATATCTTGAAGTGGGATACCTGGTTTCTTTTCGTACCTTCCTGAGAGGTTTACAAACTTTAGAAGGTTTGCAACTAGGATTATGGCAATGTTCGGTTCTACCTATGTATGCGAACAGTTGCTTTCCTTCATGAAATCAACTAAAAATTGCCAGAGAACAACGCTGACTGATGAACACTTGTCATCTCTGATTAAAGTCGGAACTGCGCAAGCATTTCAGCCAGACATATCAAAAATTGTCATGAAAAAGAGGCATCAAGCCTCAGGACAAAATGTGTAATAAATGTTAAGAATTTTGTTAGATTTGTTACTGTGGCCCGCTGTCATACTCATATTATCTAATGCAGCCCTAGGTGCGAGTTGAGTTTGACACTCCTGATTTAAATGAGCCTCTGGATTCCTTTCCCTTTTTGGGTTGCTGCTGAACAAAAAGGTGGCAAGAGTTGAGGTTAATATATTGCTGGCCTTCCTTTACTGGGTAGAGATAGCTCTCCCCCTGACATTTGTCTTTTGTGATATAGCCATATTTGTGCTGAAAGGGGGCGTTAAACTCCAACTAACTAACTAACTGAGCATCATGTACATTTTCACACAACAGTCATGTTCAGAGCCATTCTGGATTCTTTCTTTAGTAGTGTCTGCATGGATTGACTAGATGTTGTGATAACTGCGCGTTGAATGCTGCCCTCTGTGACCTATTTAGTGTGTGTTTTGCAGTTCTGTATGTAATGATCTGTTGTTCTTATGAGTTGTTACGTGGTGGCTGCAGATGGTAGATGTCGTCAAGTGTCCAGCAATGCTGCAGGAGCTAATGCGTGGCCAAGAGGTTGGTGCGCTCCATTAGCGCTGTTGTATGAAGTACTTGATTCAGTGCTTAAGTAAAAGTACAAGTTACTGCTTTAAACTTACTTAGTTACAAATAAAAGTACTCTCCCAAACCCTTATTTAAGTGTAAAGTAATTGCAGTGCAAAAGTAAAAGTATTTTTGGCTGCAGGATGCTTTGCTTGCATGCTATATGCTGTGGCTGTGTGTCTGTTCATCACACTCCGATATTGTATCAAAATGGCTAAACATAGGATCATGGAAACAACACCATACAAGGAACTCAAGTTTTCTGGACGGAAAGATCTTGGTGAAATTTGAATGGCATCTCTTCCAGTGGTGTCACCAAATGCAGGGGTAGGTCTCTGGCTAGCGTAGTGATATGCAGTGACGTCGACAAGGTGGATGGTTAAAGTTTTATTTGTAACACTTACAGCTCATCTTTGAGGCCTGTTCTTATCGTCGGGACCGAACTGAACTGGCAGTGCATAAATTTCCAAATAAAGTGCCTGTTACTGAAAGTGCTGTTTGGGCTGGCATGCGATCTGTTTGCATTTCAACTGACAACTCACACGGGTCTCGGCGATAGCGGAGCAGGGCTGAGCCTATTGTTAAATGACTAACTGTTTTCTTTCAGATCTACAGCCAAAGAGCTCTGCCATTACTTAATCCAATAGTGACTTTATATAATGATACAGTAAGATAGTACTGCCGTAACTGATGAACAGAATCTACGGAATGTGTTGTCTGATGGTCATTGTTTTCTCTGTTGTAGCATCTGATCGGTGGAGTACAGATACCACCTGCAAGTGCACAATCTGGTATGCTAACAGTGCAGTTGTGTAAAATGTACATTGATTGTTAGTTTTGTGAAAGTATTTGACAAAAAGTGTAGTATTTGACTGTTTACTTCACTGGAACGGTAGACTCATAGAACATGCTCTTCAAATTGTTCTTGACTTGTTTTTCTGAGGTTAGTCATTTAAACAAATTATGGAAAACAAATACTTTGGTGGGAGAGGAGGAAACTTTTCTGAGTGCTAACTTGGAAGCTTATGAACAAGTCTGATATGAAATTGGCCATTAGTTGAAAGCTATCTGCCGCGTCTGTCTGTTTGTCTGTCATCCGGATTTTTGAAAAACGTGCAGACCGATTTCCATGAAACTTTTCATGGTTCATAGGGGTCATATGTAGACGTGAACGGATAAAAAACGTCCGGAAAATTTCGACCCTTAATGTGTAAAAATGCGGAAAACGGTGCAAAATTGCTGATGTTGACAAAGCAGATGGTTGAGAAATGGCACGGGGCCACCGCACTGCAGGCAAGGGCTTCATGCACTCGCCTGTGCTGGCCTGTGGCCTGTGGTACGACTTTGGCCAATCACGGCCACGCGCGCTGGCCTGTCATCCGGTGCGACCGCATGGGCAACGCACGGGGACAACAGTGGCGAGCTCTAGGCGCATGGTGTAACGGATGGATCGAGCCCCTCTGAACCTAGTTTAATCTACATCTACTGTTATTGTTATATTTTTGCAGTTATCTTACCCCGAGAATTAATACTTGTTAGATTTTAGTATGTATAATGTAGTTTTACCTAAAAGGCGATATAACCTGAAAGCGCCGTTAAACTCCAACCAAACAATTAAAACTAAAACCTGTTGTTTGTATATATTATGTTTTGTGATTGTTCCAAGTAACAGTCGTCTGTGATGACACGGGTCTGTAATGACAGATGTGTCGGTATGAGAGGATACATTGCAGGTGCGTTAGTGAAGTGTCATTGTGGCAGGTCAGCCGGCCAAGAAAGACGAAGATGACAAAGAGAAAAGCAAAGAGAAGTCTGGAACAGTGGAGTCTGAGTTGCAGCAGTTGGCACCCGAGTCACCACAGCCAAGGACTATCAGTGGTGTGTGTTCTCTCTCTACAGGTTGCAGTCACCTGGTGGTAACATATGCCTGACTGTGGTGTGAAAGGACCCACGTTCCAGTCTGACTGTAGGTAGTGGTCTTGGGGCAGTCCCCCACCTCCCTTATCCCTTCACTTCCCCACCTTCTACTCTATCTTTTAGTATCTTTTACTTTTCCCTTTTCTTCTTTTTTACTCGCTTCATCTATTTTCTTACTTTTCCATTCTTCCTGTTTTACCAGGATAGTCCCACTCCATTTCTAGTCGACTTTGTTTGTTCATTTTGTGTTATGTGTATTTTTTAGTTAAGGATACGTATTTGTTTTTATCGTATTTGATTTAGTTTTGTCTTGCAGAGTGATAGTTGTAATATTTTAAATAAGCCTCTTGATCCCTTTTTTGGGTGGCCGCTGAACAAAAAGGTGGCCAGGGTTAAGGTTAATATATCGCTGACCTTCCTTTACTGGGTAGGGATAGCTTTTCACTCCTGACCTTTTGTCTCTGATATAGCCATATTTGTGCTGAAAAGGGACGTTAAACTCCAACTAACTAAATAACTGACTGCAGGCAGTTGTGTTTTCGTCCATAAGGCCTATGTTAACTTTCAGGAGAAGTGGATGAATTGCCTCTCAGAACTCCAAAGACCTTGATGGATCGGCTTGCTTGCTCCTTCACTGGAAAGGGCCTCATGTCCTTCACATTATTTGTTAAAGTTGTCTAGTGATTTGTTCGTCCGACTTTTGTCATCTGTTGTCAGATACAGCAGATGGTGACTGGCTGCAGTGGAAAATGTTTGTTCATTAGGATTACTGAGTTGTGTTGGGACTGGTTTACTAGGTGCTATAGTACACAGTGTATAGCATCAACTTAGTTTTTCAGCACTGCGGGAAACTCACATGCCATATGGGATCACACAGTGTTACCGCCACCCAGCAGAGATGCGAGTCCCGCCTTTACCCGCAGCCAAAGCAGGTACTCGATTTAGCGACCCCAGAGGGATGCAAGGCTGAGTTGACCTATGTTACGTGAAAGCAGACTGGCTGGGATTTGAACCTGCAGCTTGCAAGTCTAATAATAATCATCTTTATTCACCAAACATGGTAGACAACTAATCAAAAATAAAACAAAATCACTAACTCAACTAGATACACGAGGTAGTCATTACGCTTATACACAGTATGCACAGTAGCCACTTACCACAGCACCAACACGCAACAGTATGTCCATTCAAGAAATGTTAAAGAGTTTAACAGGTTGTTTGATTGGATTGTGACAGAACTGTTTGGTATAGAGGCAGTACGCAGCATGCTGCAGCAAGTGGCACATAATCCACAGCTGATGACCAACATGCTGCAGGCACCATATGTGCAAGCAATGTTACAGTCAATGTCAACAAATCCATCATTAGTTCTACAGGTGGGCTGTTGACCATTGTTATTACTCGTTGTACAGGTGACATGAATGGTTTAATGTATGGGCTTTGGGCTGTTAATGTGCCCTGATTCATTCCGGTGCTATATAAATTGTTTGCTTACTTACTTTCTTCAAAACTTATTTACTTCTTTAAGAATAGATCCATTCTGTTTCCAGGCCGGAGATCATAAGCAGCGACCAAACCTGCCAGATGCAGTTGACTGCCTTTGAAGGATAAACGTACGCTAGAAAGAAGAAAAAGTATTAGTAAGTTTTTAAATTAGTTAATTACAAGAGAACATGGCTCATTATGTCTTTGCCACTTGACAGTGAAGGTGAAGGTATTATGTTTGTCCCTTTCGTCATTCCGTACATCTGGTCAGATATTGTTACCACGATGTCTGATGAACGCCTTGAACAGTTTTGGTAAAACCGACATGAAATATTTACTAGCTCCTACTGATGACCTGATTATATTCTGAAGGTCAGGGTCACACCACCATACCTCATGAACTACTTGAACAGTCTCGATGAAACTTACTCATCACTTGATTATATTTTGGAGGCCACACGTTGGTTCAAGTATTTGGTGGCAAAGGCAACCACGTTGACGCTGGGGTGACGAAGTCGATCTTCAAGTTTGTGATTTTCTTTCAGACATGATGTGAAGAGCAGCGTGCTAGCTGGCTATGTTAGTTCTGTATAATGATACATAACAAAATGCTTGGTGATCAGCGAGCTGGGTTGTGGTCTTGTCAGTTGCTGATTATGGACTTTATTTGTCAGAAGTTTTAGACACATGGTAGACGGTAGTTGGTATGTGTTGTAGCATTAAAGTGAATTATTTGTAGATGCTGTACAATAGTCCTGTCTTCGCCAAGTCTCCTGAGCTGCAGCAGCAGTTGCCTTCTACCGTTCCATTCTTTTCTCAGCAGGTCTGTTGTCCCTGCTGTATCTGTTTCTTCTTATTATCCACACATGCCAATAGGCAAGGTGTGGATATATCGTTTACTGTTTGTTTTTGTGTTTGTTTGTTTATATGGTTACGGATTTCTCCGGTGGGATAGGATAAAACTAGCGGTGTCAAATTTTGCATGCTGGTTCATCAGCGTCCTGGGCAGCGAATGTTCCATTTTGGCAAACTTTGCTCACCTTTAGGGGGTCAAAGCCGCAAAAGAAAACCATTTTTTGGCACGTGATTAGGCATAGGATCGGCATGTGTGGATAACCGTCAGTCACCTTCACTGACGGTACTAGTTATTCACTTCCTTGCTGTCAAATGGGTGGCGAGGTGGCGCAACAGGTAGAGCGTTGGACTTGCGATCAACAGGTTCAAATCCTACTTGGGGCAAAACTGTATAACAACATTGGGCAAGTTGTTCACACCTATGTGCCTCTCTCACCAAGTAGTATAACTGGGTACCGGCCAAGGGGTGGTGATGCTGTGCAGCTGGGAAGGTAACTGAAAGCCTGGCGGAAAGCAGTGGCAGCTTACTACTGGTGGATGACTTATAGTCACCTGTGGGCTGACTGCCTGTACACCGGGATCAGTGATTGTTAGCCCACCCAGCATGCCTCTAGCATGTCAAATGGCTCTAAGATGTCCCGATGTCTTCTTGGCGACCAATTATCTCAGAATATACTGGACCATTCTTTACCAAATTTTCACATATGGGTGGTCATGAACAATACTACCTTCTTTTCACGATCGCTTAAGGGACATTGTTATAGTAACCAATTTTTGGCAAAAATTCGCATACCCTGATGAACTTTGGTCCAGTAACCCCTGCGTTTTGCAGGCGTATTTTCTGAGATTTGCTCTGGGTGGGCTACATGTTTGGCTGATAACATGTTCCTACTGTTGCATGGTTTGAGTCGACACTGGTTGACGTGGCACACTTGTGAGCCTGCATTGCTGTCAGCCTGTGACTGAGTGTTGATCATTTATCTTGTATGAAAGTCTGCCACACATAAACATGTGATAGTTGTTTCTTATTCTGTGCACAATTTTACTGCTTGTATTGCTTACAGTGTTGTTACGACCACCGAACTTTTACCGTTTACCTACTATTAGACATGGATGTCGCCAAAAAATTTGGGGAGGCTTCTTGTAAGGAGCATACAGGCCAGGGGAATGACTTTGAATTGATTTTAACTGTAAAAATGGAAACTAGATATCCTGTAGAGGGATCATTTGGCAGTGAATTTCCGTCGATCTATAATCATTGTGGAGTTATGGCGGCCTGAAGTCGCACGACGTTTTTCGCGTTTTTTTAAAACTACCCTTCGCTGTAATATTTTCAAAATTCTGTTCTGAAAATTTTCATCCTGACACCGATCGACATGTTGTATTCAAATTTTGTGAAATTTAGCCAACGGGAAATCAGTGGAATTGTGTGTTGGTTTGCCTGGCTCTCCAGCTGTCACTACTGCACAGATCGTGCCCAAAATCTGCCAGGGCCAGCCCGCGACAATGTACTTAGGGTGCTCCAGATTTCATCCAAATCGGTTTACTTTCGGTGGAGTTATAGTCTAACGCGTGGACACCGCCAAAACGCGCCGTAAAGTGAATCCAGTATTCGACAAGCTTTGAGCCGAATAATTGCCTAGTTTTCATTGCTGACTGTTGCAGTAGGTTGCTGGTATTGACAACAGTTTGTACGTGTTAACAGCTACAGAATCCAGAAGTGCAGAAGTTGATGACCAACCCACGTGCACTGCATGCGATGCTGCTAGTACAGCAAGGCATGCAAGAACTCTATGCTGAGGTACCGTCAGCTCTTGGCACCAGGTAATCTCACGGCTTACATGGACTTTTATGTAAAACATGATGTTCAGCAAATTGTGAGCAGCTATGTGTGCGATTTAATCACGTCATATTTCATACGAATAACACCATGTCCACCTTTGCGTCGTAATATGGTAACATATTTTGTCATTAGTAAGCAGATTTTTACGTCCAGCTTGACACGTGATGGGTCATTACTGACACGCATCTTTCCAGTTAATTAGTAGTGATGACAACTTTTATGTTTAAGATTATAACACTGCTAAGTCGTACATTTACCTGACTGTGTCAGAGAGCTGGTATAAAAAAGATGTGATGTTCCTTGCCTGGATCAAGTGGATTAAGAACGTTCCACTTGGTGCTTTGCTTGCTCTCTGTTCCTTCAGTGCTTTAATACTGGTGGCTAGGTGATAGGAAGAGCATCTGGCTTGTGAATACCTTCAATTATCTACAGTGACTCTGTTTTGTTTTTGCCGACACTCCCAAAAGGCTAGTTAAAAAGCTGAAAGTAGTACTAGTAGTAGTAGCAGTAGCAGCACATCGTGCTTTGGCTTGCTATAACTTCCACAAAAATCGTACAATTTTGATAATTTTTGACAAAAATGTTGCTGAGAAAGTAAGCAGTCAAATGGCACTTTATTTTCTTACCTCACCTAAGTAGTGCTTCTGCACTACCTTGGGAAATAGAAAGCAGAAAATTGTGTCTTTTTACTTAAATGCTGAATGATGTTTTGCCAACAGACACATAAAACATTCATATTGTCACTCGGTCACAGCTGAACCTGACTGTATGCACCAAACAAAACCTAGGAAGTCTGTCATTATGTCAGTCGCTGTGTCAAAAGTGGGAGTTGTTCTTTATCGAGCCTGAGGTGAAAAGTCAATGGACAGTATTGGTGGGATATCTTACTATCTCAACAAATGTTAGCTGTTATCAAACACATTGTCGACAACAATATTATTTGCCTTTCAGCAACACAGCTCATGCATGCAACAGTGCATGGTGCATGCAACACAGTTCAAAGGCTGCTGTGCAAAACTCTCAATTTCATTTCTGCTGAACTATGGCCCCAACAAGCCAAATCAATTGATTGCAAGATTCAGGGAGTCTACAGCAGTGTGAATATGAGTTGCAAGTCGGTCAACAAAATTGAAAAAATCAAGAAACAACTGGTTAAACTCTGGAAAAGTGGTAGTTCAACACTTGACTGAAATGATGCAATTTTTGTGTCTCTGTGTTTTGCCAAGTAGTGCACAAGCATTACTCAGATGGTCACAGCTGAAGCGTTGCCTGTTGCTGGAGCCAAAGTGTGCAACAGTTTACCTAGCGATGTCACATCTGCTCCGTCGCTGCCGGTCTTCAGAAACTGGCTAAAACATACTTATTTTGCCGCTGTTATGATACTGTCTGACCATAACCTATACCTCCGTTGATTTGGCTATCATTTCCCCTTGCACAGTGGTCCTTGTGATAGTCATAACTATTTAGGCCACTTTTAAAATCTCTTGTTTGATTGATTGAAGTGGAAAAGTAAATCATAATTTGACTGCCTGCTCTCTCGGTAACATTCCTGCCAAAAAATTATCAAAATCCGTTAGCTGTAGCAACTCAAACCGGTGTCGTTTTTTTGAGACACGGTGTAGAATCAGCTGTTTGGTGTAATGTATTGTGTACCGGTTTAACCTACAACTGATTCATGTCGTGTGTTTGCTTGCAGTGTGGAGTCATCAGAACAGACCAGTGTGAACAGTGGCTACACACAGTACTTGTCACGGATGCTGAACATGGCAGCTGGACTTGATAGCAGTGTATGCTATTCTGTTACATTATAAGTGCAATACTGCAGTGATAGTTTGCCGTATGACACTCATGCCATATTGTTATTGATGTGATAGCTGCATTATGTTGATGGTCGTTTGTGAGTTGTTACACTGGCCACGTCTAGTGGTAAGTGTAATGTAACAGTCTGGTGTCTGTCTGTCCCGTCTTCTTTCTAACCTTAATAGAGCGCACAGTGCATTTATTCTAACCTTAAGTATATAGAGTGTGCAGCGCATACCCAACATCAACATAACTCACCAGGGGCAGCAAGGGACATGGCCAGCATACATTTCTGTCCATGTATTACGAAGACGGACATTCTTGTTTGGTACAGAAAGCTGGCATACATTCTTACCTGTAGTACTCAGTTATTAGATCAAGCAACGATGAGGCGAGTCGGTGACTTTTCCTGTGGGGCATCGATGCTTTTTTGACATCAGTGATTACACACTGTTGGTAATATTATCACCAAAGGTTGTCTTTTGAGGAACCCGACTGAGTCTCTAGTAACTGGCCACTTGAAGAAGACCAATATATGTGTGCGAGTTATATTGTTAAACAGTAAATTGATATAAAACAATGTAACCATCAGGCTCAGCTATCACAGAGCAACTTTGCAACATGCTATGTCCGTCGAAATCTTGTCATCTGCTGCACAGGTGTACAAAAAATTTCATTTAAAAGGGGCTTGCAGTAATTACCGTATATACTTGCGTATAAGCCGTCCCGTGTATAAGCCGACCCCCCTACGGCAGAAAATCTAGCAAAAATTAGTGACCCGCATATAAGCCAGTAACGAAAATCAGCAACGAACGTGGACCCTAGACAGTGCGTGAGTGTCAGCGAGTTTACAACAACAATGACAGCAACGTGCGTGAGAGATTTTATTGCAAGCAGAAGTCGTACGCCTACTGCAAGCTACATCACGTGATGTTATGTCCGTCATAACAGCGTTACTTGGCAGGCTCAAAGCCACCAAAGTCATCATCAGATGCGTCCGAGTCGGCACTAAACAAGGCAGAAAACTGTTCACGCGTTAGTTCAGCGCAGTCGCGGTACATGTCGTCGCCTTCGTCGTCTGTGAGATGGGTGCTGTACTGCTGTCGTCGTTCGATCTCATCACTAAACGACGGCCTTGCACGGTCGGAGTGTTGGAATGGTGTCAGGTTACAGCAGCAGCAGCAGCATAAGTCTGTGCATGATCATTCAGAACCCCGCCGACGTGCTCTCCCCCACGCATCCACGTAGCCCTGGTGACCTACTAATGGACCAGGCCGTGTGCGGCACACACACAGTGAGTGTCGCTGACAGATAGCCGTCATGCTAACTGTCGACTCTGGCTGTGTGGCATGACCCGTGTATAAGCCGACCCCACAACTTGAATGTCAAAATTGAGCCAAAAATTATCGGCTTATACGCGAGTATATACGGTAATGACCTTGAAGGTCACTCAAGGTCATGTGAATTTCTGCTGTTTGATAGGTCATATATTGCTTGGTGTTAGTGTCCTGTAGTTACCGTTTTCAAGATATTATCATATTACCACCACTTTACAGTGCATATGCCAGCCTATGACCTTGGGAAGTCCTTCAGTTTTGATAAGACCGTTAAAATTAGCAAGCCGCATGCACTTCCTAATTAATGTAGTTGTAGTTAGTTGTGCTACATTTCCCAAGGTACAGGAGTTAGAAAGGTTTCAGACAGCAAGTGACTTTTAAGGTCATTGGTATTGGTGCCATTTGGTAAGGCCACATATGATTGCCAAACTGACTGCACCTCAGTTTAGTCTTTGAGACCAATCTCTGTCCTGTGTGCTTCTGGTCAGCAGGGTTTGCATCACGAGAACCTTATGTGAGCATCAGTTTGTACAATTCCATCTGTACTGAACTGTACCATCTGTTGTGAAGAAATACTGATATAGACCGCTCTCTAGATTGTAGTCGTCGATAGCTGAATGTGCAGTATAGTATGTGGTATTGATCTGTGGTTGGTGTGTGATTGTAGATGACTGATGAAAAGAAGTTTGCATTGCAGCTTCAGCAGTTGGCAGTGATGGGATTTTCTGACCATGCTGCCAATCTGGAAGGTATGTTTATAGAAATGTATCAAGAAAGGGCATGCAGTCAAAATTACTCTGGTGCTCCAGAAAAAAAACTTGTCTATTTCATGTGAACAAGTTTCATGCCTCATGTGAACAGTGCATGGCATGTAGTGATTTTTCTCTTCTGTGGACGGGTCGATGTATTAGTATAACCCACACCGTATGTACACATTGGTTCCTAAATGTTTATAGTGACACTTTGTTGTTGACCATAACACTGACCATGGCCATGGAGACAGTAAACAGTACACAACTGGAAAACATTTACAGTTATTTAGACAACGTTGTTTTGAATAGTAAAAGTATTCAAAGTTGTGTTGGAGGTAATTGTGTTTGTAAAATGCACGGCATCTTGTATCATTGACATAGATGATTTGTGTCATTGATAATCTGCTGCTCTAGACCATGTTGGGCATTTGCCAGATGCTTGTACAAGGCAGTGTGCACGCATATGCATTTGGGATTGGAACACAATATGCTACATGGTAAAAATGGCACAAACTGATGACATTGGTTAATGTAGTTGCACTGTATCTAATGCAAGTATTAGCCATCAGCCTCCACCTGTAAATACTTTTATTATTAGCCTGCACGCCAAAGGGCTTATATTTTACCGTTGTTGTTTTTTCTTTTTTCCGATGCCTAATCTTTGAGGTCACTGAACGAATCTCAACCAAACTTGGACACATATTCACTTATGACTGAATTTGAAAAATTTGGTCTGAACGTCCCTCTTTTTTTAGGTCGACTCCTCTGAGTCGACCTAATAACATTTGTGGGTCTTAGATGTCCGTCCGTACGTCCGTCCGTCCACAAAAAGTTTCTTAGATTTCAATGAAATTTGGTATGTAGGTAGAGGTCGACGAGTGATGCATAACGGTATGCAGTATGACCCGATCCGAGGTCAAGGTCAAGGTGACAAACCCATGAAATTCGGAAATTCGACCATTTTCAAGGGCTATCTCCTCCCCCATTTATAATGGGGGCTGGCAAATGACCATGGATTCTTAAATTAGGGGGCAATACCTAAAACTTATCTGGTCGGAATTTTGATTTTTTTCCTACTTTTTGTGTTACTTGACTTTGAAGTTGGCAGTAAGTAGGAGTCGACCGTCAGTCCCGTATGGGTTAATTTTTGGGACTGACTTTAAACTTTGACCGAACATATCTCTGCAACGGAACATGATATCAAC
>Ga0209363_1000882_pt1 | contig 13146 bp, 8 predicted proteins | sample WorMetexBAHAMAS3_FD_187385 | JGI IMG/M metagenome (GOLD analysis project Ga0209363, IMG submission 187385) | Marine gutless worms symbiont microbial communities from Max Planck institute for Marine Microbiology, Germany - Inanidrilus exumae... | ecosystem: Host-associated > Annelida > Digestive... | reverse complement strand
GCTGAATCTTGCACATCCGATGGGTATGCATGTTTATTCATTTGATTCAGTTTTGTCGGACTATGTAAGTTGCATGTAAAGTGGTTTCGGTTTCTCAAAGTCGGCTTATAAACTAAAAATGTATGTAGATTATTACTAACATAATAAAGTCTTCGCCTGATGGCTGAAGTATCAGTTTGTGAAGAATGCAGGAAAATGGTCACTCTCCAATGTTCACTGTTTGAACCATTTGTAAACAGATGTGTTTTAGATTACAGTGTATACAAATGCTTAGAAAATGGTATATACGTTTCTCTGTGTGTTTGTGTGTAGTGGTAAATAATTTATATTGATTAAGGCTGTACCAAACAAATAGGGGGAAATTACTATTTGGCTGGATAAGAATAATTAGAGTGGTTATTTGGCCAAATACAAATGAAATACGAATAATTACTGTTATGTGACATTTAACATTATGTATTCATTCAAGTTCATTGTCATCATTATCACAAAAGACACTGGAGTTTACACAAAGCTTCCTAATAAAAATTAAGCAGTCAAGGTTTTAGCCAAAAGACATGTTTGTTAATCAGAGCAAATGTCACCAATTCAGCTAACTTGGTGCACTAGTCACTGATGAACCTAAATAACGTCGGACAGTAGTTGAAGTCTGGCCACATTTCGCACACCAGGTGTGTGGATGTGATGCTCTGGGCCGGCTGACATGCTGCAATCAAAGTAAAGATTAGGACTGTTGTGGCCAGGTCGAGATGCTGTGTCTCTAGGGCGATGTAAGCAAGCAGAGAGTGGGAATGTCACATTATTGTCCACAGCTTAGCTGCAGACAGCAACTCAGCCAGTCAGTCATTCAGGAAATTATGGCAGGCATACTTTTTCTTGTGCAGCAGGACTGTCGATGTGTTAATTTCCGCATCATACACTGCATGTGCGTTCATGGTGTGGCACTGGCTATTGAAGTGGCTGATCATAGTACTAATAGTCTTGCTTACTTACTTTCACTGCAAACTGTCATTCCTTCAGTCGAACTTTAGTTATTCATATTTGATTTACTTTTGACATTTGGCCAAATATGAATACTATTTGGCCTACTGTTTGGTCTGTATACAGTACCAATAAAATATTTGATACAGCTGTAATTTTGATTGTAACTTCATAAGCATTCAAGTCAGAGTGATTGTTGCAGAATTGACGATGCCGGTAGTTGAATATGGCAAAGATGATGAGGAACTGCTGAACCAGTCCATGAAAAAATACCAACACGAGATACCTGAAGAGAACGATGGCTACAGCGTTATTGTCACTGTTCCAAGTAATGCTCCAATTTTGTTTTCTTGGACTAGTCTAAATTAAATTAAACGACTGTACATATTGCTTGCATGTTTAAAACACAATGGCAATTTGATAACAGTTATACTCTTGTCACGATCTGCCTGCAAACACGAGATAACTGCGTAGGTTTTTACACTTTATTTTTATTTAATCGTCGCTACAGTATGGGACAATCAGTTAAAATATTGTATGTTTTCTTTGCTCGGTTTAGGCGTGATGGTGTATCATTTGCTAGCCATTGTGCTGTACAGGTGACGATCACTATGCTCAATCCACTCTGGTATCAAACGAACTCGATGAAGATGTCTCTGATGGAAGTTCACTAATAAACTCAGCCAAGGTTTAAACATCAATTAATTGACTCTTACAACTGGCAGACATGCCTCTGTACATGAAGGTTTCATGTAGACGGTATGTCTTTTGAATGGAGCTCAACCCTTTTATGATGTTTTGAGTTGGTGAGGCTCAAACCAGATTATGCCAGCATACGACCCACGTCTGCTGTTTGACCGACTTAGCAGCATGCATTAACAAGCCAATTATTCTGACACTTTTTCTAGCAGGTGCACGGTTGTGCAGAACTTGCCAGTGCTTTCTTCACATTGTTGATAGCTATTGCCACTATCATTGCTGTAACCTACAGGCTGATTTAGCAGCTGAAGTACACCCACAGACAGCATTTCATAGTCATAATCATACACATATAGCGCCATTACGTGGAGGCTTCAGAGGCGCTGTTATCTCAACTAAAAACAAAAATAAGGAACAACTAGCTATTGCTATTGGTCGACCATGGTCTTGATTGAGCAAAGTCCAGGCTTAAATGTTTAGTTAGCGACTTTAACGTTTGGCTATTGGTGATAACTGTAGTTGAGACTACAGTACGATACAGTATATTTACATGCACTCAAAAGCTGACGAGATAGCCAGCCTAATCTAGTGCATGGCACAGAAACAAAAAATAAAGAAAAACTAAAAAGAAAACTAAGTAGATCAGAAGAAACTGTCCGGGCAGTAGTCCGTGAAGGCAGTTCGGGAGGAAGAAGTGAAACTACGTGATGGTGTAGGATTTGTGAATCAGGTAGGTTTTTAGCCGGGAGTGAAAAGAGAGGGAGTTATGGATGAGCAGAGTGGTGAATCAAAAGAGGAAGAAGTAATGGGTGAAGGAATAGGTGAGTAGGAAATGGAGGAACTGGTACCAGAATGAGTTTGACAAAGAGATAAGGGGAGTTCCTTGCAGAAACAAGTTGAAGCATAACGAAAAGGGGCAATCATTTATTTTTAGAGCGGATGATATCTTGACAAAACTTGACCTCACCCAGTATTACATCACGTTTTTTGAGATGCTACCCCATGCAAGTCCCAGCTCTGTGAATTAACCTGCACTGATGATCGTAAACAGAAGCTGATATTATGCCTGTGCATGTTTTATGGAATTAACATATAAGCCTTCTTATCATGTGCTGCAGCATAGTGATGATATCAATCAAGCCTGGTTCACAACAAAGGATGACAAACTTGCACTTCAGAGGAGAGGTGAGCAATGAAGATTATTTATTACCTTCCTATTTCATGTTTCCAGTGATAATTATATCCGTAAAATGGTGTTTAAAATGGCCAGTTAGCAACTCAACATCTAAAACAGCTAATTACATTTTAGCAGGACTCCCATATTGTGTGTAAAGCACACCCTTACCAGCTAAGCTATGTAGAAGATTTGCTATATTAATGTATTCTTGGTGCAGTATTGGTAGTAAGTACCTGCTTGTGTCGATCCCTACTTCCTCCATTATGTACGCATTCTACGCACAACACTCACAACTGAAGCCCAATGGCTTGGCGTATGCCTTTACACATCGCATGCCTCGCTGGCCGGGATACACTCGACGAACATACGCTGAGCACGCTGCACGCATCGCCGTTCAAATGCATGGACCACCAACAGAGATGCTGCCACCGCGGCTGATAATGTACCTTCTAGCATGCACCTGAGACCACCAGTTAAGGTGCAAAACACTGAGGTTTCGGTAACAGACTACTGCAGTTTCGGTTTTAGTTTCAAGTAACAAGACTAGTCTTGTAGCACATGAACCGTGTGCATTCCTTCTTCCAAAAGCTTCATTGCCTAGTAAATGTAGCTGATTACTTTGCCCGTGGGAGCGGTTGCGAAGTATTGTGATGAGTATGTCGGTATGTCTCTCTCTGTCCATCCGCTGGGTTATCTCTGTAACAACACGCAAGATCTTTACCAAATTTTTCGTGCATGTTGCCTATTGCCATGGCTCGGTACTCCTGGCGTTGTTGCGATACTTCATGCACTTCCAACTTTGTGGATGACATCATGTTTTTCTTCTACAGTGGGCCATATAGCGGTATCAATTTTGCTACAAAGCACCGATTTCGCATAAATTTACTTACTTACCGCAAAGTTTGACAGAATTCAATTTCCTATTATTATAGGGCATAATTGTGACTAACTATTTCGAAATTACTTGCAAACAGGTAAAAGAGGAACGGGAAATTTGACGATTATTGGGAAGAATTGCCGAAATGCACGTCGGCATAGCTATTGTTACTATGGTAATGATGAACATTTGTGGAGAAACAAATATACTTTGATGCATGGACGTAGGAAAGTGAAGTTAATTTAGCGTTAATGGGACTTATGTTAAGGAAGTATATAGAGTTAAGGGTGCAATTGCATACCGCAGGCAAAGTCAGATTTCTACGATTGCCTTGTTGCTTTTGCATAGCAGCCATGCTGACATTGCTGGCAGATGTGATTGCATTGCTGGCTGTGTATTGTGTAGTCATTAAGTGTGTTCGTTATGTCAGGCCATCAGTGGAAACGTGGTCAGTGGACGAAGGAGGAGGTTGATCGACTTCAGTCAAACATCATGGCATATTGTCAGGTATCTGTGTAATTTGTGAACATTTGTCTTGTGTTTGATAATGTCACATATCCTTAATTATTTGTTGCATTATATCGGCATTACGATATACACTATATTTACATTATTTTAGGTCGACTCTTCGACAGAATCAACCTAGTAAAGTTGGTCTCAAATGTCTGTCCGTCCGTCCATTTGTACGTACGTATGTACATGCGTACATCCGTGCATCCACAAAATGTTTATTCGATTTCAGTGAAATTTGGCATGTAGGTAGAGGTCGATGAGTGATGCACGACGGTATGCCGTGTGACCTGATCCAAGGTCAAGGTCACGAGCCCTTCAAGGTTGGAAATCCTTTCATTTTCAAAGGCTATCTCCTCCGCCATATTGCTCTAAAGATGCGATATGACCTAGATTGTATTCAAATCGCCATTAGACTTTAATCAACCAACCAACTGATTTGGAGTGGAAAATGGCCATGGTGGAGCTGTGGCTGTAACTAATGAATGTGTAAAAATGCACCTTATGTTCGTTGAGTGCAGGGCCGCAGCATCGACGAACCAAGTGAAATTATATTTCACATGTCGAAAGATGAGCGGAAAGACTTCTACCGTACAATTGCGAAGGGTTTGCAGCGGCCACTGTTCTCGGTTTACCGACGTGTTATACGCATGTATGATGAGAGAAACTATGTCGGCAAATACCGACCGGAGGAGATCACTCAGCTTCGTGAGTAAGTTGACTGAGCAGCACAATTAACCTTTACCTGTTCAGCTTTATTGGTGAAGCAGATCTCTTGACATGTGTGTTGTTGACATGCTAGCATGCTGCTCTTTCTGCCGACATAGCGCATTAGTGGCCCCTACGTGATCTTGTGCTTTATAAATTCCTTAATAATAATAATATTAATATTCTCTTGAGTTTGTAGGAATAGGCCCGTTTCATCTCCAGGCAGATGTAGTACGAGGCAAAAAACATGGGTTTAGTTTTATGCTTATTTTGTGTTATATTATCTCTTAAGGTTTGATTTTGATGTGCTAGATTTAGTTTTTTTAGTACCATGTTAAGTGATTGGCTAGAAGGAACCTCTCCAAAGTGACTTATTTTGGTGCCGAGCAGGATTTTAATTCAGTCAATCAGTCATTAGATCATTTTGTTGATAAAATTTATGCAACATCACGGAGTCAAAAGGAAATAAGTTAAATAAATTTGAAGACCAAATTCTGACTGCTGGTATTAAGTATTATTTTGTCGAGTTTATGTTAGGTGTGAGTCGGGTGCTAATAGTAATAATAATAATACACCAATTTCTATACTGCCATAAGGACGTAACTTTAGAGGCGGTGGAATTGAATTGCTGATTGGGATGCTTGATGTGTTAGGCTACGCATGAAGCATGGTTCGGACTGGGCGTCTATTGGAGCAGTCCTGGGCCGGAGTGCTTCATCAGTCAAAGATCGATATCGGTTAATGAAAGATACGTGCAACTCTGGTGCGTATTGTGGACTCATTCAGTCCCAGTTTGTAGTAATTTATACATCACTGGATCTCACAGGTTGCTGTAGAATTCTGTCTCTTCTTGTCTTACGCTGTGCACCTGTTTGACGTTATTTGTGGCTACATGACATCTCTCAAGGTGATGTTCTTGAGCTGAATAAAGGTAAAGGTAAAGTTCTCCCATACTCTTTACCGAACGTTGGGCCCGGAGCTGATCCCGGTGTACAGGCAGTCAGTGTGCAGGTGACTGGAAGCCATCCACCCGGCGGTATGCTGTCATTACTTTCCGCCAGGCCTGTGGTTACATTCCCAGCCGAAGAGCATCACGGCCCATTGGACGGTACCAGATTATACTGCTTGGTGACAGAGGCATATGTGTGTGAGCAGCTTGTCCAAGGCTGTTGCTTGGAAGCGCACTGGCCGAGATTTGAGCCAGCGACCTTTAGGATCGCGAGCGAACGCTCTACCGTTCAGCCACACAGGCCACCGACAGCTGAAACTGATGACTTAATCGAGGGATCTTATCTGCAAATGTCAATAAGCAGGAATGAAATCACAGTATTACGGCATGACAGGAATGTGTATATATATGTATACTGTAAGGGTGCAAGGTATTGTTATATGCATTTCTGTATGTAAAACAACTGCTACTTTTTCCATGTTTGTTATATCAAACTACTGGTATTATGTATGCAATGCATATTGTGTAAATTACCTCAGATTGTGTAAATTACATTAGATGTGCAATTATGTATGTAGGCAAATGGTTTGCAGAGGAAGAAAAGAAACTAGCTGAGGTTGTTTACCATTTGTCGGGAGCCAATCCAGGTGATTTTTACTATAAAATGTTTGCTCTGTAGTGTGACATAACAAGGCTGTTGGAACGGATGGAAATGTGTGGTGACTGTTGTGTTTGCCTAGACTGTTATCCTCCTACTGGTAAACGACACATATACATCCATTGTACAGGTCCACCCTGTATTAATTGGCCCCCAGTTTAGCACTGGAGGATTTTGTTTTACTGCCGCTTGCCGTTGCCGATGGCAACCGCACAGATTAGCGAGAAAACACTGGAGTTTTCAATGATGTTACCTGCACTGTCTGCATACACTAATATTATTACTGTTATTGATACTTTGACCCTGTTTGCTGATGAATATTGTGAAGAGGATCGAGGAATGATGAGGCAAGTACAGTACTTTGATTTTCTGTAAGTGCTTTGGTGTGCATTGCATGAACATACACACTGTAATAAAACATGCACTGTTTGTCCAAATTTTCACCTTTGGGAAACCACTGGTTATCATCCATCGATTCAGGTAACTGAATAACTGATAACAGTGTGCTGCCTCAATCCTGTGTTTTGTCGCCGTTGGTTCAGAGACAGGAAGGACATCCAATCCAATCTGTAAGAATACTGCTGCAAGGTTTTTAGTTGGTCCCAGCCCATCCTTGATTGAGTATGCAAAAGATAGCCAGTCGCAGAGAAATTGAAATTATCCGGCTGTGATGTTGACAATGGTTAGGTGAGAGTGTTACGAGTGGACTCTCATGGGCCCAGGTTGCGGAGCACGTAGGCACACGTTCTGAGAAGCAGTGTCGTACCAAGTGGCTCAACTACCTCAACTGGAAGCAGAAGGGCGGAGCCGAGTGGACCCGCAGCGATGACGTCCTCCTCATAACTAAGTACAGCTTATTACTTTTGCTGTACCATGGAATTGCAGTTCTGCTGCTCTGCATGGTTAACGTGAAATGATTCCATCTATCTGTGATGTCTGTTCTTTTTTGGTAACAGATGAACCTGTAACTCCTGAGAGTAAGCCACGTTACTTTAAACTGCGTATGTAAAAAGTTGGCAGTTTACTTTTCACAGTAACGTTACCGATTTTTCGAATTAGATTTAGATTAGCACTGTTTCAACCCCAGATAAATTATTCTGCATACCACGGGGTTGGTTCTTCCATCCTCACGTTAGTAAATAAGTAAGCAAAATGTGGATTTATATAGTGCATAATCATAACATCTCTAATGTGCTGAACATGCTAATACTGGTTGAAAAAGGATGTAAACATGTACATTTACTGTTAAAAGCATTTGCTAACTTATTGGCTATTGACTGATGTATTGTCAATGATGAGATTGTCCTTCAATGTGTTGTTAGGTCATCTAGCCTGTGAAAAACATGCTTTAGTTGTCCCTGTAGGTTATGTTTTGGAGGACTCGGCAAAACTTGGAGAAACACTGAAAAATGAGGCAGCAGAAATTGTAGATTTATATTGTCCAGTGGCATCATCTGCAGGCAGTGGGTGATTGCTAATGACGTGGCTCATAAAGAAACATGCTGCTGTGGACACGGCAAATTACTTCGCTCCAGCAGGGGTGTGAAGTATTGTGATAGCATGTCTGTATGTTTATGTGTTTGTTTGTCTTCCGCTCGAATATATCGAAAACCACGCTACCAAATTTTCTGTACATGGTTACCTGTGGCCGCGGCTCAGTTCTCTGATGGCAGTGTAATACGATATATACTTCCGGTTTTGGGGATAATGTCATGTTTTTATATAATGCAGGGAGTAGGCCAGAATCATATGTTTCTTCCAATTCACTAGGTGGCGGCACCAAGATGAAGTCTTGTCATCTTCTACTGCATCTTGTTGTCTTTGGTTTTAAGCATTTTGCTGCTTGTGATAGATACTGAGCAGTTGTATCATGAATGATTGTTGTGAATGCACGTGAGTGATTGTGTTCCATGCTGCAGGTTGCTGGAGACGGGAGCAGCGGAAGAGAGTGCAGTTAGCTGGAAGGAGTTGTCAGACCACTGGCCAAGGTCAGCTATAATTGACAGTTCACTCTTTCTTAGTAGCGTTGATATCTGCACATAATTGTTTGAAGGTTGACGGTTGGCTGGGTTACGTGGTGGACTGCAAAGCAAAACGTCACAGGTTCCTGGCTGGATACAAAAAATAAATATTTACCTGATGTTTCTCCCGTGTTCAAGTATGTGTGCGTTTGTTGTTTTAACTCTTATTAATTAAGTTACAGCATTGTGTTAAACGTAGCACTTATGTAGCAGCTCAATGCCCGTGCTAACTTTATCCTAAGATCTTTATAAGTTAGGTCTTATCCTGAGTTTATCCTAAGATCACCTTAGGAACTTTGAAAAATCGGGTCCCAGACCTGCAACTGTCAAGCCAGGCTTGGTTAGTTTTCAGTTTTATATATGACTGCAGGTGTTTCTACCGTTATCTTCATTCTGGCAGTTGCCCAGCACTGCTGGCCAAATATACACTACACATCCCCAATCCACGCAGAGGTCTCACAGACGTCTTTGGGGTTCTGGCAGTATTCAGAACAGTTATTGGTCTAATGTGACATAAATCCTCAAATTCCATGATGTAAGCTGCTGTAATGGAATATATGGGCATTTTTTCTTCCTAGAAAGTGGTAAACCATTTCTTTCTCTTCTCTACATGCTCAGCACAGTGGGTCAGTTTGAATTTTTATGACAGACAAGTGACTGCTAAGTGCTATGTTATTAGTTAGTAGGCCAATGAGTATCTGTATGGCATCTATTTAAGCCCGGGGCAAACCAAGTAAGTTGCCTCTGTGGGCAGTTTAATAACATCTTAGTTTGGCGACATTTTCAGGTGGGTTGCCAAAGCTTTGATTGTGGTCTACCATCATAAATATCCTAGCAACTGGTTCTGGTCCTGTGAAATCCACGCATGATGCCCGTTCGGCAAATTCGTCTGCCATTTCATTAACAGCCACATCTGAGGCGGCCAGGAACCAGTTGCTTGTGTTTAGTGGACCTGTGTATTAGCTTAGTCAGAAATTGGCTGTACCAAAGTTAGCCATCCCAAGACCTGATATACATGACCGACAGGATGTGGCAATCTTTTCTGCTGCTGTAGACCCACTAGCACGAAACGTGTTGTGTATTTCCGCATGCTTTAACACTGGGACATGGGTGCTGTAGTGTCCGATCTCCACAGTGGCTGCGTGGCAAATGGTGGTCAATGAAACGCCACATCAGAGGCTACCAAGACATGACATTCCCAGGTATGTGGCCAGTCACGGACAGTGATATCCGTGTAATTACTTCAATCTCGGTAAGGGTGCAGAGTATTGCAATGATCATGTCTGTCCATCTCTCTTCTCGCATATCTCAAAAGCCACATGTCCAAATTTCGAGAAGGTTTCTGTACATGTTATCTCTAGCGATGGCTTAGTCCTCTGACAACATTGCAATATATTGTGTACTTCCAGTTTTGCAGATGATGTTTTCATATAATCGAATCAGTGAGCCAGAATGAAAGATGACATTCTTTTGATGAGTTTGCCTGGTGGCAGTGGGGGCAAAGTTGTTGTTTACAATTTGCAGGCTTCTTGACAACTTGTGATATTTCTGTAAATTTTATTTTGCAGATAGGCCATTATGTATCTGTGTAAATAAGCATTGCACTTGTTTGTTTTTGTTTCTTGTTGTGAAGCACTGCTAAGTGGTGTAGAACACCATAAAAAATCAAACAGTGATTATTTAGGTTAGTCGGTAGTGGCATGTGTTAAGGATTTGCTCGGCACTGTCATTAAACAAATGTGGCAGCAGTAACCGAACAACGTATGGAATTTTAAAAAACATTTGTTACATGTTTTATGATAAGACTAGAATGATTAAGTGAACATGCATGGATTATGAAATAGATGGATTTGTTATCCACACGTGCCAATAGCAAGGTGTGGATATATCATTTACTATTTGTGTGTTTTTGTTTGTTTGTTTGTTTGTGTGGTTACAGATTTCTCCGCCGAGCATAAAGCTAGCGGCGTCAAATTTTGCAGGGCGTTTGGACATAGGATTGGCATGTGTGGATATACGTCAGTCCCCGAAGACGGACGTACTTGTTGCTGTTGTGTTGTGGATGAGCTGTTTGTCATTGTTTTTATTGTATCTGTTGATTAACTCCCTGGAGGATGGTACTAAATTGAGATGAATCAATGCACTGCTCTCAGAATGTCATTGTCACAGCACTGTCATTTGCTGTCTGTTTTCAGAGGTGCTGGAGCAAGTGAAACTAGTCCAGCTGCAGAGCGTTAGTTTGTCGCACAGCTTTTTGTCCGCGTTGATCCCTCTGCCACCAGAACCCGACGACTCGATCGCGGAACATTTTGATTGGACGCAGCTATGGCGCAGCGGTGTCACTATCAACCTGCCATTCTCTGGCACTGTTGGTAAGAAGAATAGTGTGTTCATGTTGCATTACTCTCTAGTCTGGAGATTCTATTATAAGACTCCCGAGACGATCAAAATGCAGCCTGAATTAAGATAACGGGCAGAAGACAAAGCGGTAAATAGATGCATTGCCACAGCAGGTAAAGCCACCACATGCACTACCCACTAGTGCAAGTTATGGTCAGTGTATGTGGTTTACCTGTCTTTCGAATTGTTAACTTACTGTCCCTTTCACCGTCTCTTTTGTGTTGTCTCTGTCATAATCCAGTGACTCCGACGACTGCCGCTGACTGGATACTACTAAGTTGACAGCACCAGTCCAGTGCTATTGTTGTTGTATGTTATTTTTATATCTTAGTTTGCCATGTGTGCCTGAAAAGTATGTCGTTGATTTTGGAAGCATCATTTAAGTGCAACTAAACAGAAATGGTTGCAGCGTTTGCTTGTTAGATGATGATGTTACGTACTGATGACACTGTAGAACACATGTGCATTCTCAGTCACACCAAACTGTTGTTACGAATTTGCATCAACTCAAATGAAAACTGTGTATCTGTGAGGCCGAGATAAGACTGTGATGTAGTTGAACATAACAGTCAAAACACAAAAAGTGTAAAAGCTGTTTTCAGTACTTAACAGATACGTGCATTATTCATGTCAGAATAATTAACAACTGGTGTTCCTTTGAGTCTATTTGTAAACAAGTCTCTGCTGCCGTCAACAAACCCGCTCAACGCAGTGCCTTAGGCACACCGTGTTGTACACAGATGTCGACGGTCAGTGTCATAAACTGTTCACCCAGACCGTCACCAGTTTACCACACTGACCGTCCAACTAAGTTGACAGCACCTGAGATGATCAGCCATTCAAGAGACATGGTTGGTGCCCACCAAAATTTAAATGGTTCATGTGACCTGACCACGCCCCTTTCAGGGATGATTTGCCATCCATGGGCTAGCACTTGCTACTGTCAACCTACCTACCAAATTTGACGTCTCTATCTCCACTCACTAGGAAGGTATGAAAGGTGATACAAAATGTCGAAAATCGGGTGGTTTATGGTAGTCAGGGTCACTCAACGTTACTGGAAATAGCACCAATCGATAGAGCACGTAAGAGTTCCTATTAGTGTTCCATAGTAACTATATTCCTATCTTGCACCGTTTCTGAGATATGGCAAGATATTGGTCGAAAATCGCCATCTGAACCTACCCCACCTCTCTTTGGTGCCCTTCTTCGAGGTAACCCCGTTGGAATTTCGCCTAGATTTTTGGCCTCAGAAAACAGAGTCTCTGGGATATCATATGGCGTTGTTTGTGTTATTCTACATTTAGCCTTTTTGATACAGTACCTGCGTGTGACAGACGGATGGACACACAACAACAGCATATACCGCGCTAGCGTAGCTTCGCGCGGTAAAAAGTGAGCGCGTTTGCCTGTTATATTGCTGCACTTAATGTGTGTTGGTAAAAACTGGCAGCAGGACATTTTAAACCGTCGATGATAGAAACTTGTCAGTGCTGCTATGTACTCCCAGTATTCAAGGTTTAACCCACGTTCGCATTGAAGGTGGTCAGTAAACTGGTGTATGTATGTGTGTATGCGCGTGTCTTGTGGTAGGTGAAGACAGTGGTGATGCGACAACAACTAAACTTGAAGACACGTCGAGACTTGTATCTACGTTGAACAACACATTCGTTCTTGCGTCTCATTCAGAGTATGACTCGTCCACTTCAGCTGTGTATGAGATCAGCGGCGTATCATCTGATGCAGTTGTCTTTCATGCTGACCCGCAGATTGAGGAGGTAACTGTGCCGCCGTAATTCTTGTAATTCTTGGCATGATTTAACGTCTTGATAATTAATTCAGGAGCTTATAAGAATTTTTGTGACTGATTCATAGCTTCTTATAAGACATTAACTGCTTAATGCATATAAGAAATACACTCTTACATTGATGCACTAAAAATGTAAATTGTGATTATTATTAGTTTCATTGATCTTTATGCAGGCCTAGTTTCATGATGTTCACTTGTTTAATTAGCAACATCACTCACATGATTGTCGTTCGTTCGTTCGTTATTGCGGGCAGGGGTCCAGCCTACTCTGGACCCCAGCGCTGAGACCTTTATGTCGGTCCAATGCGCCAGCCCAGGGAGAGGAGGGGAATTGGTAGGTGTGTGCGGCGTATGTG
>Ga0209363_1000880_pt1 | contig 13158 bp, 7 predicted proteins | sample WorMetexBAHAMAS3_FD_187385 | JGI IMG/M metagenome (GOLD analysis project Ga0209363, IMG submission 187385) | Marine gutless worms symbiont microbial communities from Max Planck institute for Marine Microbiology, Germany - Inanidrilus exumae... | ecosystem: Host-associated > Annelida > Digestive... | reverse complement strand
AGACTGAATGCGCAGTACTTGGCTAGCTATCGTCTAATTGGTTAAACGAAGTAGGTTATCTTTTTTAGTATTTTGAAGTACGTACGTGCCATATCGTCGTAAAAAGTTGACGTTTGCTATCTCATCTCCTGATGAGTTCTTGTTCAAACTACTTTAAGCACTGAGCAGTGGGGAATCTTGTCTGAAAGTGAAAAAGAATAAGGATCGGTTGTTTATATTCCAACGTCTATTCCATGCACCGTGCTGGACTTATGATGTTCCGACGTCAACATCAAGAACGAATGACCGAGATAGATGTCCCAGACTGAGACGAAAACCAAGACCGCGTAGATTTTGGCTTCAAGGACAAGATGGGTCTCGAAAACCGAAACACAGATAGCCGTCACTTGAAGCCGTCTCTCTTCCTGCTGATTTACGCACTGTTTCAGACACAGACAACTTTAAACTACCAGAACGTAGTAGGCTACGCGTCTCACAGACTGCAGTTACATTGAACGCATGCTATTCACGGATATTTACTAAATGCTGCTCCAGTTTATTAACTGTATTAACTGTAAAGTAATATTTAGTATATTTTATCTCGTAATTTTATTTCAAATTCAACGTCGCGTTTTTACTCTGTGTAACGCAATTGCAGTCTGTCAATCTGCGAATTAAACGAATATGTTATGTTATGTTTAACACCGATTTTTAGCAGCAGTTGTAAACGCTACCAAAAATTAATTACCTTTTACATTAATTAGGTGATTTCAGTTAATTTCCTTCTTTGTTTCATGTCTGCTGACAATCGGCACACGTGTTTGAAAAATCTGTTTTAGCTATTTTTAGTTGATTAGCCTAGTACTTAGCCTATTGTGCTGCACCTACATGTAGGTTATGTCCTTTCATCTAGCTTGCAATAGGCGCACGCTAAATGCTTAATGATGATTATGATGAAGAGATAAGACGAGTAGAAAGATTTGTCAGAAATCCCTGAGATGGTGTAACACTGCTCCTGGTTCTCTGAGGAATACGTGAGATGAACAACACAGAATACTGCGATACTCAAAGACGCAAAAACGTTTTATACAGTACGTTATAATTGTGGTTGTGGTACGTTTCGCGATTAAAGAACAAAAACTTGTTGATTTTGCCAACGTTTTCTTTTACTATTATGTTAGCAAAGTAGCATGCAGATATTCAAAATTCAACGACAGGCACTTTCGGAAAACAGCAATAAAATACTAGTAGGCCTAGGTCTATTTTTCTTTTGTGACTCACTAACTATAGCCGTATTGGCCTATTAATAACTCCAAGCTATAACAGCAACTGCAGAATTATGTTTCGTAAGCTTAGTGAAAGTTATCTCGCACTTAGGCATGCTAGGTATTAGTCAGGTAAATTAAAGATAGCCGACGTTTTTATGCAACGTTTACAAACTTTTTATTTTAATGCTTTTTGTAGGCTGCAGTTCACTCATTACTGCGTGAAGTTCTTACATTATACAGAGAAAGACGCTATGTACACAAATAGGCCTATACACAAGGCGTTCACACAAGTAGCCGAAAAATCATAATAGGGGCTTAGTCCTAAATCTCGGTATTTGACAACTATTTCGTAGTTGGTGACGACATGATAAGAGATGTTTAATGTGGTGTAGAAACTGGCGCATGAAACCGCAGTCGAGAAAAATAACGAAAAACCAGGGGCATAAAGTCAAAAACCGTTTAGCACAGACGACAGGGTCTGAGTCCTTGGTAGTCCTGAGGAAAGCATACAGTCTGAAGTTGGAAGAATTTGTGAAACAGAATGGTTTCACGCGAGGAGTGAGAGACTGGTGGGTGGAGAGAATGGTGAATCGACAGATAAAAAGATGATGTGACGTTCGCAAGAGGCGATCGAGTCAGAAATTGAAAGACAAAAAACTGTTCATTCCAGAGACGATGCACAGTGTTGTCACCATATAGGCCCACTGTTGCCATTATTACGACAACTATCACCGGCCTATGACTGACGGGGGATTTTTACAGGTCATGAAGCTTATAGGCATCATCTCCGAAGAGACGACGGGAGGGACGCTTCTCCCGATATATTTCTGGGCAATACCCATTTGGAACTTCCCTGCAGTGTGTAAACTTTACTTTTACATAGTGAAAGTACACAGAAATGGCGATTTTAGGCTTAACAAGTATGTTCGTCCTCGTAATACTCGGAGGGATATGTACGCTGGCCACGTCGCGTGCTGCCCCCTGGTGACTCACATTGAATATATGCGACGCGCACTCCACTACGGTTAAAAAAGATGGCACAGACAGACAGACGGACGGACTTCAAACCGTTAGGCCTACATTACGCTTACAGACAGCATAATAGTGCAAGAAAAAAAATGTTATCCGGTTCCCAGAACCATCTGGGAGAGCTTTCAGGGGCTGTCCTTCAATGCTATACTGCATCAACACTCTGAAAATATCGGCATGCATAGCCGCCGATAATACCGCGGTGTTTTAGAAGCGAAATTCTGCAGATCCCCAGCGTGAAAGAGAGACCGGTTCGTTCTGATTGGATTTATCTGTGTCGATTTCCGACGGCTTGTTGTGTACGAAATTGGCAATCTTCATTTGCCGGCGCCGCGCCTCTCGGCTGCGACGTGTCGGATCCGGCAATTCCGATCCGCTTTACTGGTTCCCTTCACAGACCTGATTCTCGTCTCGTGTCGTGGCTGCCTTAGAATCGGCTTTGTGCGTTCATAATTTACGAGTATCTTTTTCATTTTCATTTCATTTTATTAAGCAATAAAGGGTCATAAGGCCTCTTATATTTAGGCTACATACAAAATAAAACCCAATCTCTGTGTGTGTCTGTTTATTTGCCACTTGTGCACGGCCACAGTTTTGAGCGCATCGGCACGAAATTTGGCACGTGGAATCGTTATACCTGCAGATGGTTATGGGGGATTAGCGAACGCCACTTTAACCCGCGCTCGCGCTCCGCGCGCCGTCTATATACTCCGCTGCAAATGGGTGGCGAGCTCCGTCGGGCCATTCAAAGTAAAAGTAAACTAAAGCAAAATATGAGGTACTTATATAGCGCATTCTTACGGCCTAAACAGTCACGAAGCGCTACAGAATGGCACGCGTTAACGGGATCATAGTTTTTACCTGCCACCCACACGACCATACTAACGTTGTCAATGTCAATGTCAATCGTGGATTTATATAGCGCATAAACGCAAAGCCTCTAATGCACTGAGGTACTTATATAGCGCACTTTCTCTGTCCCATGCTACTCCCAACGTTACTCCATAAGCATTCACCAGATGGCACCACCCGAACGAGGCGGCACACATCCGATATGGCTTACGGCTCGATTTATCGACCACGGAAAGATGAAAGGCTGAGTTGGCCTAGTTGGCTGACCTATAGCGGACGGTTTACCACATAAGTGGTCACCCTTCAGCTGCGGGTCACGCATGGGACAGAGAAAGTTCGCCGGTCAAAGACCAACGTTCTGCGCCACGCAACCCACTAATGAACGTTAACGATGAACGCAGCTGCGATGAACTAACGGCCAGCAACCGTAACGGATCGCGCGCCGCGCAGGCGCGAGGCGTGACCGAGCGCCGTATAGGCGCGAGGGTGGAGCGATAGTATACACATACATCTACACCGTGCAAAACTTGATAAAAGACGTAGGCTATTTGCAATCAGAGTCGGATTATCCGATAAACTAGACAGGGACGTGTCTGTGGGCCATGGTACGTTTATCGTTAACGTTCATTACCGTCAGGCGCTTGTATTTACATTACTCACAGGTCAACTTTTCCACGTCAAATTTCACGAAATTAGGGGATATAATCGATCAGTAGGGGGTATCTCCCTTGCGAGATTCTTACGAAATTTTCAGGGTTTTTGTGGACAATTTCATGCTAATTTCACTTTTTTAATTTGGCCCAATTCGCTCAACGCGTGCAATAGCTGCTGGTGCGTCAAAAGGATCAAGCAGTATTGTGCTTCTGATGCGTCTCAGGATTGCAGTGGAAGCGGATCATTCTGGGTTCGGAGTCCGGATACCTCTGCCGCCCAGCCGACTAGCTGTCTGTATAGCCCCTATGGGACCCGGTTCTGCGTCGACTATACGGCCGAATAGCCTTCGTCCTATAACGTTTCCCGTCAGATCGACTTATAACCAAGTCACTGACCGTGTAAGTCTAGAGATGGATAGATGCTGTATTCTGGCGGCTACTGGCACGAAAACAGCGTTACGTTCCTAGTATTGGCGACCTCTGGTTGTCGTATAACGAGTATCCGCTATGCACAAGTATGCTGCAAATAGGCGACAACACGTGACTATCAAGTCCCAGTGACATCATGAATACATCAGTAAAGTACCTGCAGTAACCTAGGCCTAGTAGACTACTGCGTGCTACATTGCTCAAACGCTGACGGATAACAGCAATTGTATTACACGAACTGAAGTAAAAAAGAAATAAAAAAGTAACTAAAACAGAATTCTTTGAAACGGCGAGAGAGCGAAAAAAATCGAAAAAGATAGGCCTATGTGCGAGAGTTTGAAAAGGTACATATAGGCTTATCATCATCATCGTCTTTATTCTACGCTCAAGGCAGAGTTAAAACAATAAAACAACACACATCAAATACACAATCACTCCCAACCAGTAAGACAAAAAAGGAGAAAAACAAACACAGCATAACAAATTACCCTAGCCTAGGTATGGACCGTCCTCTGAAAGCAGTCCCAGATAAGCTGTTTCACAAAATACTCAGGCAATACGACAAGGTCGTGTGTAGTCAATTTATACAAATACAGATATGCGACAGACGTTTTAGCTTACGGCTAATAAGCTTAAATTCGACTATGCAAAAGTAGTACACTAACTAACCAATCAACGACTTCGTAGCCAGGAATTTTTGTCTAGGGAGGCCCGAATTCAGAGGGTCTGTACTCTGTAGACAACATTTTCAACTCGACCTAAGCGTGAAACCACAGCAATCGTGGGAGGATTTATAGTCGCCTATAGTCGGGATACTCACCGCCTCACAACTTTCTCGTCGAATTTGTGAAAATTACACACGCAAATGTGGAGTCTGAACTCAGAACCCGGATAGGGGCATTGGAGGTCCTGACCAAGACTCCCGAACTTCCCTGTCAGCTAAGACTTTGCGACTGTGACGTGAAAATATTAGCAGAGAATGTGGAGAGATCTGGAGTGCAGCGGAGCTCCTGGCAGCATAATGGAATGATGCTGTATTGACGCGGACGGTAGGCCTACAACCTACACCCCGGCACGCGGCCATGCCCACGACGACCGAAGCCATGTTCGTTCGGCTTGAGTGACTCTCGGCTCGGCACACGTTGGTAGCCGCGTTCTGTTCCCGCAGTGGCAGGACGCATTGTTTTTTTTGAGCGAAGAAGAACTGATGCCGACGCAGCTGCGTTCTCAAATATCGACAGAGCCTGGGTTATTTACCTGTTAGGGTCAGTATACACTATAGTCGTGTTCACAGACCGTCTTGAGGTATGACTTTCACTTTCACTACAGGCAAGTAGCTTACTTACTATAAATGTCAAACAACAGGTCATTGACATTAGGCCCCTATATTGTTTGTCAGTTAACTTCCATTTACATGTATTCCGGAATGATGCATCAGTATTACGTACGTTTCAGCAATTGATTTACGTACGATTGTATCGGTCTCATCCGGACATGTAAGCAGCACCTTACACAAGACACTTTTGCATCATTAACAGCAGCAATGCACTTATCAGAAAGGTCTTTGTTTCCTCAGATGACTAAGCTCAGGCAACCTTTGATCTAAACAAATGAAACCGAACCCATTTTAATTTTCATGCAGCTTATTTAACTTAGTTTAACCTAAAACATAATCGAGACCTCAGCTTATCGGTAAATTTTGAAAAAAATATATAGGCCTAATGTTGCGTGGTGGCGCTGCCGTAGGGCGTTGGACTTGCGATTTACAAGTTGCGGATTCAATTTCCAGCCTTTTACGTAACATAGGTCAACTCAGCCTTGCATCCCTCTGGGGTGGCTAAATCGAGTACCTTCTTCGGCTGGGGGTAAGGCGAAATTCTCACCTCTGCCGGTTGGCAGGTAAGACTGTGTGACTGTGATCCCATATATGGCATATGAGTTTCCCGTAGCGGTGAGACAAATATTCGCAGTGTCTGCTAACTGCTATACACCGATTTAGTTACTTGCTTTTTAAAGGAAACGACATTTTCCAAACCATATTCAGAAAAACGTGAGGGGAGCTAAACATAAATGTAGAGACTAGCCCCCTCACTGTAGAAACGTAAATTTAATGTAGTCAATTTTATAGCGCATCGTTGCAACTCGCTATACGCTAATGCAAACATCTATAACGATGCCAGTGCTTCAGGTCAAACACCACATGGTACCAGTTCACGTCACATCCTCGCTATCATATGGTCGGACATTCTGGTGGTAGACTAATGGGGCGAACGGACATGGTGCGTTGGATTAGTGGCGGTCTCGGAGGACGTAGTTCGACCAACTGTGAAATGACTTCTCACACGCCCTCGACTCCCTAAATCTCATTATTCTCTTCCTTCCGCTAGCATCTCCGTAACACAACCTTTCGACACCATCCGCTGCCAGATAACCAGCTGCTGGCAGTTATACACTTTCTTCAATCAGTTTTATACATTTTTTGTGTCACGTGATTTTGAAGTTGGCAGTAAGTAGGAGTCGACAGTCAGCTTCGGCAGCATGTATGTCGATCCTCCTAATTGTCGGGCCGAAATATACGCTGCCGTGTCGCGTGCTGCCCCCTGGTGAGTCACGGTGAGCATGCCGACGGGACAGACAGACTGATGGACACCTGACCGTTACATTATGCTTTCCGCTAGACGCGGCCAGCATAATAATCTGTTTACATAGACTAGCTCTTGGGAGGAAATTATGGACTTCTTCCTAGTTAAAGAACTCGTTTTACTTCCGTATTCATGTGCATTACAGGCCGTGCACATATTATATAACGCCAAAATCGTGTTTTTGGACCACCTTCCCACCCTATGTAACAATATATAACATTTAACATTTTCTAACCCCCAGAAATATATAACAAAGTCAAATAACACCCCGAAAATGACCTAACAAGAAATCTACACACAATAAGTGGCACTGTCATATAATGGCGTATGGTAGATTATCCAATGAAAATGCTCACGCAAACAACTCCCATTAATATAATGGGAGTTAAGCTCCCATTAACGTTAATGCAAGATTAATTTGCAGTGAAAAACTGGCCCCGAGTCTGCCAATCTGTGATACCACTTCTCTCTGAAACCTTGAAATTCCATCTTGAGGAGAAAGGCAAAAATGTTTGGAACCCCTGCAGTATGGGGACTGACGGACTGGAACTACTGACAGCCAGACTGCTGGAAAATGCACAAATTTTAGAATGAATTTTCACCGATTTCCCCGGTACTATCCCAAACATGGCCGATGTTGTTTGTCCCCTGATGCAAATTCAAAGTGCCATATTCTGAAAGCAAGTGGACCACAGTTTCTGGAGGGTAAACGTCATCTGTCTCGGTCAGATATCAGTTCCGGAGTCACGTTTAACAGTTTAACACGCAGAAATAGTATACAAAAATACTCCGCGTTTATTGCGCTCAAAACATAAACACGACGATCTAAACTTGGCTGAGATTAGCAAAATGTTTAGAAATCGTTTTTGTACGCACGCAGTAGTGAAATGTTTCTCATATCACACGATTCACTCGAGTTCAATACAGATAGGCAAAATCAACGGTGCATGCATCTCCGCAACAGTAAAATGTAACAACTACTAAACGATTCAACAAAACCAGAATATAAAAATGACTGTCAAATACACCTTTTGATCTGTTCTTTACCTAAATACTCTCCTGTGGTTTGTTGTGAGATGTCTCTTTGGAACACTCTTTCAAGCCAACTGCATGCATGACAGAATTAACCAATTAACCCAGTGCCTCCGACTCGAGCATGCTTGAATTTGTGCGCTATACAAATTTTGTAATAATAATAATAATGATAATAACCAATGCTAACATAAATGCAGACAACTGAGGCCTTGCAGTTTTTCAGACACCTTCAATAAAGCCTTACATAGACCATGATCAAAAATTCAGAAACAGATTAAATGTAAAGTCGTCGTTGTTGTTGTCATAAATCTACTCGGTTAGCATCAGCTGCCGACTTTTTTTCTTTTGAATTTACCTTCTTCTTCTCTTGCTTTGCGTCAACAGCAACATGCTGTCAATATAATGACATCATCATCTGCATCAAATGTAGTTAATGTATTAATCAGGTTTACTTATTAACTTAACCAAAATACACGACGATACATATTATGTAACGTACATTTTGTAATGCACGGTGAAAATTTTCTAGGTAGCACAAATGTCTAACTTCCCTATCTTTTCTACAAACATCCAGCAAATATTATCAAAGGTCACATTAAGTTTTTGAGACCATATCAATACCTCTTTTTACAGTGCGAATCCACTCTTTACTATTTGTAAAAAGAAAGGTTATTGCCAAGTAACACTTAATAACTAGCAAAACCAACAGTAGTAAAATGAACTGGTCCAAGACTGAAGGTCAATAAATGTAATATTTCAGGACCAATTCATTACCTTGCCATTTTCCTCACATCTTAGTAGCAGTAGGATTACATTGAAGTGACGGTTACAGTTAGTAGAGGAGTAGGTTTTCTTCTGATGGAGAGACGTACTATTCTTAATTGGTTCTGATGGGATTTCATCATCCGAAGCTAAATGAAGCTACCTGTGATGAGCCTTTGCCGGGGTAGTCCTTGCCTTCGATACTGACGACCTCACATCGGTCCTGCTGCACCAGGAAATCCTTCACATCCCAAGCATGCGACCCGTCTTTTAGCATCAGCAGCACGCGATTACTGCCTACCACATACCTGCCAGTCACAGCGCAGAGGCAAACGTTAAAATTACAGCCATAATGTGCCTCTGGACATTGCGATAAAAATGACTGCACAGGTTAACATGCATTTACGTGATATGATATGATACACAACTGGATATCATACTCTTAAAAGTTCACAGCTCAAACTACTGCCTGAACCACGATAAAATTCAATGCCGTTTTTGGAAAAATTGGTCGAATTGCCTCACATTAGGTTATTTTACAGCTAATTAAGTCCAAATATTTCCCGGTCCTATGTTACGGTTTGGAAGCCTGCCGTCTGCGAAAATCACATTATAATTCTATTAACCATGTCATTAACAGTACATTTAGAAAAATTTTCAACACGAGATCACAAGAGGTTGTGGATATATGCTTAGAGATGTTTAACTGTCTACCCACAGAGAAGGCTATTGCTATTTTGCTATTACTAATAATTAATTGTGTAATGTATTTACTGATCATGCGAAGAAAGAACTGGCAACATTGTTAGCCGATATTTAGTTAAGTTTAGTTAAGTAGTTGAGTTTTTACAATACTACCTTTACTGGTGAATTACAATTAAAGAAAAATTACCCAAACAAAATTAACAAATGATTTTTGGCCTTCAGGCTACTGCGCTAATAAAATCTGAATACGAATCATCTAACTGTCAAAAGTAATGAGGCAAGAGGCCACGTTGCTGTCTGTCACCCGCCGTGGCAGTGAATGCATTCATCCACTGTGTGTGCTGTACAGTCTCATTCGCCTGCAGTATGTAGATTACGATGGGCTGGCACATCCTCCCCCCCTGAAAAGTGCCCCTGGGATCTGTACTCCCATCTAATAAGCCCTACATGGTTCCTTTGACCCACGTGAGTCAGGCCCCAAACGGCATCTCGATTGTTTCTGCCATTTTTACACAGCTCATCCGTGTGCCCAACATACACAGACACACAGACCACGCTATTTGTGATATCTGTAGCAACAGACCACATCAATGCACTGCATGCAGGCAATGCAGCCTAAATTGCAAAAAAAAAACATTAGCAAAGAAAATCTATTCTGAGTCCTGATCATAACAGCGAATGTATGATTCAAACAACCTCACGTCATTTGACAAAGTTGTTCCAGAAATAATTTCAGCCTAGTTACTTTGATTCACATTGTATATTCTCATATAACAACAACAGAGATTAAAACTGTCCCCCATAATTTACAATAATATTCAATATTAGAAAGGCAACAGGAAAATGTGTTTTTCGCTGCTCAGTTATTCATACTTGCTGCTTCATGCTATAACCTAATATACAGCTTATTAATTAATCCAATTTGAAACACACAAAACTCTTGACCACTCAGCATTTTTGACTGCTACCATTGACAACCTTCAGCCACCATACAAAGGCAATTCCTCCAGCCAGCCATCTCCTCCCACCGCCAGTCAATTTCTCACTCACTCACCAATGCCGTGTCTTCACTTATACCTGACTTTACTTACTTACTGCTCAAGCAGTCTAGAAAAGAAGCTGTTGCAATGTTACCGTTGAATGTCATAGTGTGCATTGAACAGACTGCTCTGCCACAGATGTGTGATCTGTTCCGTTTCCTTCTCTGTTGGATTCCCTGTCAACACCACAGGAACAATTTTCCACAATGCCAGCCAAATCAATGCACATACACTGAAACTGTGACAATCAGAAAACTGGGGTTTTTATGGATAATAAAAAAAATCAGTAAATTTAATTGGACATCTTCTAATTTTTAACGGTCCATTAATTTTCATTAACTTTTGATAAAACAAAAACATCTAAAATATTCCGAGGAAGATATGGTTAAATGGTGTTTAGGTGGACAGGTTCGGAACAAATGAATGCAGGCAAGAGGCTCAGCTATAACTAAGAGACCCGCACAACGTTCTGTATCAGTTGAAATGTTGTGCTACTGTTGTACAAATAATGCACACAGATCCCCCATGTCAGCATAAGGAGCACTTTCAGCAACTGCCACGTTTTATTCTGCTATCTGCACGGATTGTTGCAGTAGGTTCAACTATCGCACAGCCAGCAAGTGATGCTCCATGTGACATACATGTAACGCTGAAGTGTGCCATAGACGTCATCATCAGACTTCCACACAACCAACCTTGTTGATGTCAGCTGTTGATGACACTGCACCACCGTGGTGGATGGACATAAATATTCGGCAGTAAGGCATCTGACCAAGACTTCTCAACCGGTCAAAAAACGCAATTTCTACCTACTCCACCTGCATTTGGCACCCCACTGGGGGTGATCCCTTGGGAATTTTGTAGAGATTTATTGCATCATAAAACTAGAGTCCCTGGGCTATCGGCATTGTTTGTATGATCCTACATTTAGCCATCTTGGTACAACTCTGACTTATGACAGACAGACAGACAGATGGACGGACAGACAGACAAACACATGATAACAGCAAATACTGCACTAACATAGCGTCGTTTGGGTAAAATTAAGTGGGCAACCAACAAACCCCGGTTTATCTGGAAAAGCCACTAAACCAGTATGTGTATGTTGGAAGCCCTGTTTCAAATAGCACTAGTAAATATTCATGATTTCTACTACTACTGAATCTGGTTGCTCCTCAATCTTCTGCATTGCACACACACACACACATACACAACATACCAGAGACAGTCGCAAACATCATTAATGTCCGGCCCTGCTTAGTCATCTTCAACATTCCTTCGGGATCTTGAGTATTCAGCTTTGACAGATCAATCTTCGGCTGCGGCCTTTTCCATTCTGGAAGCTCATCTTCTTCCAACTCATCATCATCCGTTTCCTAAGCACGACATCTCAAATAGCCATTGGTCATAACGGCACAATATTTCTCAACAGTTCAGCTATAACTAAATATTGTTAATTTCAAACAAAAATATCTGACAAAACAATCTATTCATCATTATGTTTACATGCAAGTCTAAGAATTTTCGATTTCAGCAGACAACAGTGGTCATTTTTATTTATCACAAAAAGCAAAAAAGTTCTTTTTGTAAGAAATAAATGTAAAGTAAACTGCAATTACAACATCGGAAACAGTTCCATATCGGCACACTACTAGATTCAGCTAGCATCTTCTGAACCCAAAATGGAACAGGAAATTCAACGAGAAGAGCCGAGTGTTTGTTGGCATTTTTGATCCCATTTTCTGGCAACAAAATGCCAAACAGAGGCGCCGGATAAAACCATGCCCAGGACAAAAGTTCTAGTCGTCGTCGTTAGCGCTTAGTCGTCGAGGACCGTTGCGTTGCTCCACAATGACCACGTCTGACAGTGTCTCTCCACACATCGGCTGAGGGCATCGGCTGTCGTCGTGTATTTGGTCCAGCCATCGTTTCGGTGGACGACCGGGACGACGCTTCCACGAACGATCCGGGGGTCGACCAAGAGACAAGTCGACCTGGCAACTTAGGGCCTGATGTACTGGGACATTGCTCGGCATCCTGGCGATGCGACCGAAAATGGCATTGCGGCATTTGATAATGTGATCAATCACTGAGGGGAGACCGGTCTGGATTGTGACTTCAGCATTATAGACATGGTCCTGCCAACTGATGCCAAGTATCTGGCGCTGGCATTTCATAAGAAAGCTTTCTAAGATCCTGGCATCTTCAGCGCGCACGGTCCATGTCTCTGCTGCATACAGGAGGGTGGAGAGAATGAGTGCCTTGTATGTCCGGTAGTGTTGTTACGGTAACCGAAACCGCCGCCGAAACCTAGGTTTTTTCCCAAAACCGTTTGTCGCCAAAACCTAGTTTTTTCCCGCCGGAGTTGACGGATTTCAGGCGGGTCCCTATGCTGAAATTGTTAAGATGAATTCAGTGAATTTTATCCAATAAAACTTTTGCTGCAACTAGTGTTAGACCAAGTACGTCATTTTCAACCGATACCGATACGATACCGCTATGCGTAGTGAGCAAACGTAATACAACATGACTGAAGATAACGGCGTCTGACGCCGCCTTAACTGATATCAATGGCGGCGGCGGCGGGTGCCTTTGATCTGTCGTAGGCAGTCAAACACAGCAACTATCACTCTACATTTAATAGCCAAAACACTAAACGGTTAACTAAACACTGCAGTTTGCAAAGTAGGCCTATACAATTTAGTCAAAAGTTTGAACTATATCAATTATTCTGTTATGAGTTCTCAATTCTTTAAATAAGTCA
>Ga0209363_1000879_pt1 | contig 13162 bp, 8 predicted proteins | sample WorMetexBAHAMAS3_FD_187385 | JGI IMG/M metagenome (GOLD analysis project Ga0209363, IMG submission 187385) | Marine gutless worms symbiont microbial communities from Max Planck institute for Marine Microbiology, Germany - Inanidrilus exumae... | ecosystem: Host-associated > Annelida > Digestive... | reverse complement strand
TGGGAAAATCCTGTCCTATAGTGGTATGGCATAGTAAGGTTTTTATGTCACAGTCACCACAATATCGCATAAATCCCACACAGACATCAACATACATAGATAACATCAGTAGTCCACTGTACTCCATAACTCAATTGGCATGCCGAACATCAACAAACCTCTGGTCTGGTGTACCTACAGAATGCTCACATTTGCAGCTTTAACGTAAATTAATAACCACCAAAAACGCAAAAAAAAAACACTAATAAACATCACAGCACATGAAGTAGTTCGTCCAGGGCAATTATTCGGGTGCTGTAAACTCAATGTTGCAACACTACAGTGACAGTATAACTAGTAAATGTACACTGTATCCGGAAAAAAGTAAACCCCTAGATAATGTACGATAGAAATGCCAAATCTCAACACATCCTAACAAAATTAAGCACACCTGATTCCAAGTGTGTCTTTGAAAGAATCACAAAATTTCGTAACAAAATATTGTATTACAATGGAGTTATTAAGCTTCAAATATCGATGACAAAATATCTTGGTTTCCAATACAGCGTTATTTACTGCTGACACTGGTCCGGGAGTGACGTTGTGTTGACGTCAGTGTTAACAAAAACATGGTATTTTCTTCAGAAGATCGCGTTTTAATTAAAGTTCTGACGCATTCGAGCGTGCGGGGGGACATTTCGAACATAGACTTTAGGTGTGTTTGATATTTGCACTTTGACAGTCACATTCTGTGCGGCTGCCTGCATAGTGGACACTTCGTGTTTTGGCGTGTCCTCACTAAACCCCCTAGAACTATTGGAGGCGTTGAGATATTTTATTGAAATTTAGCAGTTTGTTTGCAATTAGACGTTGCATTGTTGATGCAAAATTTCATTAAAATCCGGCGTTGTTTGACAGAGTTATGAAAATGTATACAGGGGTTTACTTTTTATCCGGACACAGTGTACTAACAAAGAAAAGATAGCCCAAAAATGTGTCTATGCACATTACAACTTGTTAATAAATGTAGTAATTTTTTGTGTGGATTTCACACTCGCCTTTTTAAACACATGAATGTCCAGAAAAGACAGAGTGCTGCGAAACAATTTTGGGTATTCAATGTTAAATAGCCAGTAAAGAATGAAGCAGGCAGTGATAGCAGAAATGACACTTGAGCAGGTGACGACATCAGCTCCATCGGCCGAAACTGTGAAGTGAGTAGCACTGTTGAAGATATCACCGTCGGCATACACGTGTGGGTAAGGTGTTCGACAGTCAACACTTGACACTAGCTGACGCTCTGACATACAGACTGACAGCAGCAACGCTGCATACACCATGCCCGCCTCTGCAGTACAGTACAAACACCGTACATGCTACTATAGTTGGTGTTCACTGCAACACTGTAACACTGCACATCCTTCTATGACATGGGTTCATGTCACATCTGTCCCCACTCTACACATACACCCAATTCTCACTTCGTCAACATCCTCGCAGCAAACACAGCTACCCCCGGCCTGATATCTGGGGGGACACGCCCCCTGTCGCCACTGGTGGATATGCCCTTGTATTTCAATAATATCAACATTCAGCAACATAATGCAATTTCAAATAACAATCATCTTGAATCAACATTAAAGATTACAATGAAAATCACTAGGACAGTTTATACAGAAAAACAATGCCCTGTTGTCTTTGAACGTTCAGCAAAAATCTGCCAAAACACTATCAAAACAAATATCAGTATACTGTACAGTAAGTAAGTACACTATACACAATCGGGGTCAATGGGGTACATGTCAACTGTACCAAATGTATATTTTCAAAATTGATAGTTTACTGCAGTATTCCCATCATACCCATGTACCATACACCATGCATCAAAGTGAGCTCCTGTTAAACATCAAAATCTATTCAAATATGGTAACCAATATGCAACAGAAAGCAAGTACTACTATGTGCTATGCAGCAACAAAAGTGCAGTGACATACCCTCTGTTTTCTCATGTTGTTGGTAAAGCTGATGAAGTTCCTTGTATTTCTTCCCTTTTGCCGCCTTCTCAACTGCAGCAAAATTGCGCTGCAAAAACGAACGTAGACTGGCTGATGTACACCAAACGTTCGCTGTCCTTCTGAGAGCAGCTGTGACAAAGACACCACATTATACATGCTGGAGACAAATATTGTTTAACACTGCACTGAGTGCACATATTTTTTTTCAAAATTGTTTTTTTTTTCTCTATCAGATGTCATCAATTTGGTACTGACATAAGTGACGTTCCTTTCTGAGTTGCTCACTGCCCTGGTATGCAGATTAGCTGCAGTAAACTGAACTTTCAATTTTCAACCAGATGCCTGCTAGTGCTGGCAACAGTAGCATTTAACTTAAAATCCCATGCAGAAGAAAAGTGGGCGTGGCCCTGGTCTAGGGGAGCTCCCTAAAATTTTGCGGTTCCCCTTTAATATTTCTGCAACGACTGAAGGTATTGACTGCAAATATTGGCAGGCTGGTGGGGTTTGCCAAGGCCCATCATAAAATTGCACTGGAAGAAAAAAAATACGTGTGACCCTCATCTGGGAGCTTTGAAAAATTTGTTCCCCTTTAATATTTGTGTAATGGCTGAAACTAGCAATTTCAAGCTTGGGTTTGCCAATTAGGCCCAACAGAAAATTACACGAATGACAAAAATAGGTCACTGTATGGTTCTCTGCAAAATTTGGCATTCCCCTTTTTGCATTGCAATGGCTGTTCCTAATAAAAGGTAGTATATAGAAAAACTGCAAATATTAATGTAACAAACAGAGTTTATACACAAGTTTTATAGACTCACACATCGAAAACAGCAAAAATTGGCACTGTGAATTTAGTTGCAGAGCACGTCGGCTTTTTTTGTGACGATCTACTCTACAACTAAATTCAGTTCCAATTTTTGCTGTTTTCGATGTTTGAGTCTATAACACTTGTATATAAACTGTTTTTACATTAATTATAATTATCAGCAGATAATATTTCAGGAGACATGGTAACATCCTAAACTTATTTCAATGAAAGTACGGATGTTTTCTTTATTAGCGTCCTCATCAATGTTCTTCTAATTCTGTATGCTCGCATTCTTGTGATTATGTTTTAAGTCAACAACTTACAAAATCAAGTGACATTTCTGATATACACCACTAGCACACACTAACTGTAGGACTGCATTACAAATGTCATACATCACTTTTGCTTGTCTGATGCATGAGACAGTCATCACACATGACGATATCTCCAGGGTACTGAAGGACTTGAAAAGCAACAAGTGCAAACTGTAATCACTGTGCTACAAGTAATACAAAGTGACACATAAACCATACTTGTCCCGCATGTATAATATCAACATGAAGTACCTCCTCTTCCATCTGAAGACAGGGAAATTCTTCCACGACGTCAAGAACACGTTTCTCACGCACCAACTGGCTGCGATAAGAAACAGTACGCAGCATTTTCTCAGCTATGATGACACTGTTTGGAGATGACTTTGCACACTCACGTTGCAATGCTCGTAGGTGTGCAGCAATTGAGGTATCATCTTCTGGTGGTTCACTGATTTCCTGCACAGTTCACATCCGAAATCACAATGATGAGACTTGCTACATAAAATGTAAACAAAAGCAACACTCTGACAAACCAATCATCACCAGACTGCCAGGCATGACATGGTGTGCACACTTCAGATGTTAGTATAACAAAGCAAACAAATTACATTTCCTTACAAGTGACCAGCAGCTGCAAACCATAAATAGTTGTAAAAACGAAAAAGTAAATACAATCCTCATACACAAGAAATCATGAAAAAATGTACGAGCAGCAAGGAAATACTCGCACGAACAAAGCTCTACAAATTGACAATTTTGGTTTTGGGACTAGAAATCCTCAAATATGCCTGAGGGGCTTGGCCATGCCAACTTTCTCGGCATTCACTCACGGGAGTCCCCATAGGTAAAAAAAACACAAAATTTCCCCTTTCCTAAATTTAATACTGGCTGTCTGGCCATTTGATAACTGGGCACTTCAGTAGTGATCACTTACAAAAACACGCTGCACTTTCAACATCTGTTCATCACTGACGTCATCTGTCTCAGTATCAGTAGCAGTAGTTGGATTGGGAAGTGGCCGCTTGCGTCCATATTTGAGTTTCATTGCTTGTACATCCTCTGACAGCTCTCTGCTGCGACTGCGGAATTTTTTGAATTTATCACGCAGCCTCTTCACCCATGAATGCTTCGCACACACAAACATGTATGCTCACAGAAGGACAGCCATGCACAAGTCAGGCACAATCAATACATCAGCGCAGCAACTCATGACATTATGTTATCACTACACTGTATACGTTAATGTACTCACAGAAAGCTATATAACATTTGAAAACTAAATAGTGGAAACAGGAAACCAATAGTCATTCTGCAAAGCCCGCAGATCACGTATTTTTATAATTCTTATACCATTGGAAACAGGAATGAATACTCCACAATCACATTTAATTTAGTTACTTATTGGCTTGATGACGTCATAGCTGTGGGACATGGCACGTCATGAAAGTTTTCCTCATTATAACGTAGGCTATAAAAAAACGTTCCACTTTATTTTCGACTATAACCATGGTAATTATTGATAGATTCTGATAATTTTTCTACCGTTGGAAACAGGAATGAATACTCTACCAAAGGCGTGGAAAATGTTTCACTTCAATAACTAACACTTGTAAGTTAACAAAATAACACCCTGGTAAGGTAGGGTGGAGATGTAGTTGGGGGGGGGGTTTCTACGTCAACAGTCAATTTACACGAATTTGCAGAGCACTGTCCTATTTATATGTCTGCCAAATGTAGACCAGATGCCAGATGAGTTCGGATTTGCCAGACATATTCCCCCAAAAACACTTTTGAGCAATAGCAGCAGTGCCTGCTCCCCATGCCCCCAGTGTTGCCAGTGGAACACAATGCAACAGTACAAGGCATGAATATGTACTTACAAAGTTTGATCCATTGACACTTTGACGGTCAGCCAGAAATGCGTATTTGGTTACAAGCTCCCTGCAGACATCGTTGTACGCTCGTTCACCAGGATACCTGTTGGCAACATCTATCATATTAAAAACTGTCCATGACAATGCCTGGTTATTTATGAGATAGGTGACCATCTTTGGCAGGTAATATATCTTGGGATGTAACCACCACCTAGGTCAACTCAGCCTACTACGCTCAACGGGATGGGAAATGAGTACCAGCCAAAGGGAGGTGATGCTGTGCGGCTGGGGAGTAAAGACAGGTATGACTGTTTGGTTGCAGGTAAAACTGTGATGCCTTGTAAAACATGTCATACCTGAGCGCTTTAGAGGAGTATAAGTTTAAGAATTTTAAGCGCTATAGAAATTCACGTTTACTAGAGTTAGACCAAGTACGTGATTTTGAACCGATACCGATAAACCGATATTTCTGGCCGTGGTCCATCTGCAACAGAAGCCTACCGGAGTCGCTACACTGCGCCGTCACTCTGCAGTCCCAATGTGGCTAGATATATCGAGCATTTCATTCATTACGTAACGCTATTTAGGTGCCGCTAGAATCCACGCATCACGGCAACATTAATGACCGTCGCTTCACTTGCTTGTATAAGAATAAAAGCGACCTCTGTCAACCGCCGCCGTGCACTACATAATTGCCTGACCGACCGTCCGACGAAGGTCCGAGGCAGCGCGTCAGTGTCTGTGTAAACAATTGGCGTCAAGGTGACAAGTTATCGGTTATCGGGCGGGAAGCTAAAACCGATATATCTTATTCACCGATATTAAAACGCAACGAATTCACCGATAACCGATATTGGTCTAACACTAACGTTTACTTTACTTTATTTTACTTTAGAGACACAGCCAGAACACAAACAAACGTAACACAGTACTGAAATATTTACACAAACACACACACCCTCACCAACACACACACACACACACACTTATGAAACTTGGTAATGCTAGACACTAATACTGCACCAATCCATTTCCATAAAAATGCTAAATGTCTTATTAAACCAGTCATGATACGTACGTAATATCCAACATATGTCAAAAATATCATTATTTTGTAATTTTTAATATTTTTGAAAATATCACGATATTTTTCCTCCGTATATCTGATGCATCCACTGTATGTAGTTTCAACAGTTTGCAACTGTAACTGTTTTACAGACAAAATTTCATGAACATTGCATCTACTTACAATCCATACTGGAGTAAGTCATCGAACAGAATACGAACAGTCTTTGATCTGAAATTGTCTTCTCTGCAGACAGGGTCGCGTTTATCAAGAGCTTGCTGCATATGCTCTGGGAATTTCGGCAGATGGTACATACTTGGAAATGATCTACATATGCAAAAGTCAATTCTCAAGTGTACCGTTCAAATTGCACATAAAAATGTTGCAGAAGGTTTCGAACTAAATGTATGAATTTGTGATTTCAAACAATTTATCCTGGTTAATCATTTTCATTACCAATGATTTTTATTTTGAATAGCTTTACTTTGATTTCAAATCATATTTTGCTCAATGCCATCAGCTGTCTTTGCCCTGAAATTTAACATCAGTTTTGCAAGTTCAACAGTTACCCCTTAAGAAAACAGCATAAAGTTTGCAACTTCCGACTGCACACATCATCAGCATGTAATGTATAATTAAGCACGAATAATTAAAATGACGTCTGTGAGTCAACAGAGGCTATTTGTATTCGGACACATGTACGACTCCAATGGCCAAGAGTATATAGGACGTTATGGGTCACGCACAAAATCAGGGTTAAAAAAACGTTTTTTTTTAAAGCCCAACCCGGTGGGTTCTTTTGGGTTTTATTGAGCAATGGGTTTTTTGGGTTTTTGCCACCATGGACAAATGGGTCGCACCATGTAGGGACAGCCCTTACAGGATGTAATTAACTGCACTTTTGATTATAAGTTTCGTTGTTTAATTTCTTTACATAATTGTGTTAAAATTTTTAGAATACAGTTAAAGAGCTTAAATTTATCATATTATATAATATATTCGTTTATTATGCAAAGTGGCAGCAGAACACACAATATAGTAATACATGACAAATCACACTAAAACACAATTCTATACACTATAAAATCTAAAACATAGATAAAAAACGAGGGTTTTCATGGAACACCGAACTTCTGTACCTGTGCAGCTGCAACTTTGCATGCTTTGTTATTGATGTTGAACAAAAAATATTGATTTGTGATGTAGACAAAATGTGGCTGAAATGTTTGCTTGATTCAGTTGGTTTCTAGAAACTGTTTAGTTATCTACAGGCTACAGCACTGCAGTAATTGTTCTTATTTGTCTAATATGTCTAATGTCTAGAAGCTCTGAAAACTAATGCCTTACATCTTTCAACCTGGTAAAATATTTCTTTATTATTGTGGTATAAGATATCAAAATTTCAGTTAGTTTTGGGCCGGGTTTTTTTGCCGGTTTTTTTAAAGTGGGTTTACGCAAAAAAACCAACCGGTTTTTTGGGTATGTACCCGGGTGTCTGAACCCTGCACAAAATGTAACGACATACCAAGATATTGGCAATGTGCAGTGTTTTAGCCATGCAAAGGTAGAAAAACATTCAGACCTTGCCAAATGTCCCCTGACATATATAACGCCTTGCACAAACTATTCAATGTTCACTAATAGAAACACTTCACAGATGTGTGTGAATAAAAACCAACAGTTGTCTTACTACTGATAGCCATACAGTGAAGAAACGACTAGGGTGCCAGAAGTGCACCCTACTGTGAAATGAAGGACATTCCCTACCTTGAAACAGAAGTCACAGATGTTGTAGCAGCGGAATCCTCATGACCATTATAATTATTTTCACAATCAGCAATGGTGTCCTGTACCACTGAATTCCTGCCAATATACATACACACAACAGCATTACACTACGTGCAGTCAGGGTAATTCATACAGCAGTTGAAACAAAAAAAACTCAAGGACTTTTCAAGGAGTTTCAAGACCGTAATTATGATTTTTTCAAGCACCAAAATCGATGGCATGCAATACAAACTTTATCACAAAAATGAATGCGACGAGTCATAAGACAACAGATGCACCTACCAACATGGGCACAAATCCCGAAGGGGGGACAGGGAGCATGTCCCCACTTTATGGGGCTGGGGGTCGGGTGCGTTAATCATTGCATCTTCGACAAGAAATTTTGACTTAGCATCCTCCACTTTTCACAACAGATTTGCGCCACTGCTTACCAATGCTAATGATGAACAGCTCACAGACTGACAGCAGGTTACTCTGCTGATTCATCGTATGCTGAGATTTATAGACAAAACAACAGCAGTTCGAAGTGGACTCATCTATTCAAAGGAACATCTTATGCATCAGTCGTGGCTGAATAAGGTTGCACATCACACTGGAGAGTGCAGACAACCTGTGCTGTTAGGTTACGTTTCATCAAGTCAACCCAAAGCTATCATCAGCATCAGCAGTTACAGCTTACAGTAAGTAACTGGTACTGACAATGACGAGCAAGAACTCAGCACACAGAGATAGCCAACAGTTGCATACATACAGGACTGTGGGTGTGCGGGTGTGTATTACATTCAACTTTGGCTTATTACATCTTTGAAACAGTATGAGAGAAGCCATCACTAGCAGTAAATGTGTATGGGATTTTGATTGCTACCACGATCTGCGACCTTGAGTGAGCATGGTCACAATCAGACGACAGACAGACAGACAACATACGATGGCAATAGCTGAACCTGTGCATAGCAACAGTCAAAATCAAAACTGCAACATTCACACTGTTTCATCAGTACTGACACAAAGTTAAATCAACAGCAGCTGAGAAAAAGAAACTGCTATATACCACAGTACTGTAGTTAAACATCATACCTGATGACAACTTGCAACTTGCATTTAGTCATGCCATGCAGTAGTGATACATCATCTACATCAACCCAATCTTCAAATTCTGACTCCCATGTCTGGAGGATGAAATCTGCTCCTTCCAGCTGAAAGTTTCTCACAATGCAATCTTTTAGCTCAGACAATGCACATGAAAGCAACTTCTTGGATTGACCACATGTCACATGTACAGTTAGTTTATCAGTGTCAGCCATTGGAAGTGATCACAGCCAGATATAATCAGATTGCTAGATTTCACATACAATGCATAAATACAAACAAATTCATATTACATGACCAGCTGACAAATCGCAGCCGATACACCAAACTGTAGTATCAAGGGAAGAATCTAATAAAAATTGTGAATTTATTGCACTTAGCCATTATATTAACCAGTATGGAATCAAGTAAAGTATACGTTGAGTGGAACAACCAGTGGGCAAAATTTAAAGTCACCATAACATAATATTTCTTGCATTTTGTGTATTACTGCATTAATCTTGGTTACTCAGCCAGTTATTAGGCATGAAGACTGTGGACATATTCCATGTCACACACAACTCCATGCTGGTATATGATATGGCAAAGAAATGTACATTTCACTGGAAATCTCGTAAGGCCACAGCAGGCAGCAATCCCTCTCATTGCCAGGATGGCAGTAAGCCCATCCACAATCAACAACATGGTAAGCAAACAGTTTCTTACAAAATGCATCAGGAACTAACAGTCGGCCAACAATGTCAATGTGACCTTCATGAGGCTGCAATAAGTGAGTTATCAGAATGCAAACAGGATCGCCATCAGCTGTGAAATCAATAACAACTGCCGCACCCACAGTGTACTCACGGCCATTTACAGCAGCATTCTTAATGGACCAAATCCTGCTAGTGGCGTAACACAAGTTTCTCTGGACTTCAGTTGGCAATGAAATGTACGAAATCAGCTTGCCGGAATTGGGCAAAATTACTTCTTGTTTCAAGACATTTTCACTCGAAAACAGGTAGCACTGCAGCATTTGGTGACGTGTAGCTAATGTGTGTGCAATGTTGACAAAGTTACCAACGCTGGCTGCCACAGACTTAAAATATTGGTGCTTTGCTTCGAATCTCATGCACCACAAGTTGCGCAGCGGGCCAAAGCGGGTCATCATTGTTGGATAGTGAATCAAGTAGTGGAATTTAGGCGTAACAGTGATACGTGGAAAGTGCTCATTGATACAGATCCTCAAAGCTTCAATTTTTTGCTCGATGTAAGCCAAATCTTCCCTTGATACACAACGACTAAACACAAACATCATCACTTCGCGTGATAAACCATACAATTTTAGCGCATCAGGACACAATTCCAAATCAACAAAAAACGGCAGCAAACGAAACAGGCACATTTTCTGGCTAGCTGACCCGATGATACTGCAGTCACTTCTGAAAGGTTCTGGCTTGTTTACACGGTCAGCTCCTTGGAAAACAAATGAAGCAATTTTCTGGTTAATACAGCGAACAGTTGTTATCTTTTCATCAACCAAATGTTTAACAATCCCATACACTATGGCAGGCATAACACCCTCACAGCAATCATGCATGATGTCAGGTGGGAAACCCTGCACTACATCAAAATAGTCCAGTCTTTGAAAAACAGATGGGCCAGTTACGCCATATATTGCAGCATTATCAGGATTCTCTTTAACTGCTTGCACGTGGTATGCATGAGTTTCAGCACATCGCAGTGTCACCTGTGTTTCACAAACTGTACTAGCGACATCATCATGTGCAATCATGCACATTCGGCATACTCGACCAGAACTAAAGACTGTCCGAAATCCTGCCAGTGCATGACTGGACAGGTTATCACCAGACACTGTACATAGGATGGCATAAAACTTCTGAAAACTGCCATCTGGAAGTGTCATGGTAAAACCTTCCGTATAGAGCTTCACTAATTCATCAACTAATGGAGCCAAAACCTCTGAATACCCCATTTCTTTTACTGCATTGTGTTTCACAATGTTAAGCAAATGAATGTGTTGCAATGAAGATCTGTACTTGTTTGGCAGATTGCCCAATGTGAAATATGTTGCATTCAGCTTGTGCTTTCCTCTTTTGCTTCCAATGGGGTTCACAATTTCGAACTCATCATTATACAAATGCAACAACAGCAAATGACCATCTTTCCTCACAGCACACACCGATTTCAAAACATCACTGCTACCAAAACTGGTTAGCTCTGTATTGCTGGATGCTATGCATGGATGAAGGACAAATGGCCATATGTCTTCTTTTTGCACAAGCATTTTCAGAATTTCGGTAACAGGGACATAATAATTTTTATGATTACCAACTGCATATGACCGAGGAGTAATCATGTTCATTTTTCTACTGCAGTTTTTATACAGTTTGTAGCTACTATCACATTCATTCCACAGACGATCATATGCGTGAGGACTGAGGATATGTTGTACTAATTCTTCATCATGGCACAAGTCATAACCTTTGTTTGTCAAATGACTTGTAATAATTTTATTCTGACAGGCAAGAACACTAGAAATCAAAGATTTGCAATCAGAAATTATATCTGCATGTGATGATGCAGGAATCAGGCATTTTTCACGCAGCTTTAAACTGTACTTAAATACAGACTCACCTAAATCACCGAAACATTGTTCCCGAATTTCTCGCACATCTCTAAAATCACTTTCACCTTGCAAAGAATCCCCGTCACTTTTTTCATCATCATCATCATCTTCAGTACAGTTTTCCTCCCCGATGGATGTGGTACGCGCGGGCAGCAGATGCCTATGATGTCTACATATGTGTTTGTAGAGACTGGCATACTTATCATATTGAGCACCACAACCACTAATGCCGCAAACAACCCTAAAATTCGACTCACTTGCATGGCGGATTCTTAAATGCAACAAGTATCCCGAAAGCTTGCGAAATTTACGTTTATAACACAGCATACACACAAATCGATCAGCACTGGACTCCATTTTAAGTAGGCCTACCGCCTGTGCCACGAGGCGATGATGACGATCTTAATGAAAATGATTCACGATCAGTTTTTAGCAATACCGCAACATCAAAGTACAACACACATCTAAACACAAGTTTTGCTAACACAAACTGCTAAATTTCAAATGCAAACATCGTGTAATTTCGACAAAATGCAAATTTCTACGACTGCGCTTCACAACACCAAAAATGCACTTCCGGTTACACTAATTACAGAACTCGCCCGAACCATGTAAGTAAGTATGTAAGCAAAATATGTACTTGAGTACATACTTATTGCAGTGTCGAATTAAAACGTAATTTGGACGCGTGGAATAATTAATCACGCTTAAAAAATAAAGCCGCTACATTTTTATCACATCAAAAAATACGCATTCTACAATCGAAGTATGTTTTCTAGTGAACGAGTCATTATCATTCTGCTGTTGCTACTATAGTCTGTTTGCCTTCGGGACTAATAATGCGACTTTGAGAATGGTATGATGACTTGCACTTCGTAGTTTTATTTCAGTTTTCTATTAAAATGGCGACTACTGTGCGAATAAACTGAGTTATCACTCAATAACTCTAGCCTATGACGCATTACTGGCACTATATTCTTTACTGTTTGATGCCTCTTTGCGAAATGAAGTTGATAGGCCTGTTGACGAGATTTATCCAGTGTTAACATAACAAACAAAAACAACACAGACACTAAGACTTGCTCTAAACATAAAATGTCGCTACAAGTTTTGTAGGCTACGTTTTTCACTAATCCTTTGCCCAAAACGTAGCGCATTTTACAGTACAAATGGCAACCTCTATACGCTACTGGCACCCATAGGTGCCATTTAATACATCTCTGGCACCCTTGGCACCCCGTTGGCACCTGAAGGTGTCATTTGGGTACCCCTTGGCACCCGTGGGTGCCGTTTGGTACCCATTTGGCACCTTTTATCGCGACAGTGTAAGTCTGCCATATGAAGATCAGGGAATTTTTATCTTTCACTCACACATACGTTTTATACACTTTTCTTTGACACTTACCATAAGCATGATTTTTAACTAGCAGTTTACTAGTCTATTCTTTGGTATTTTTTTGCTGTACAATATATGCGATTAACAATGATATCGACATTGTCATCGTTTTCATTAGCGAATTGTTTGTGATCATTGTATTTTAGTATGTTTGACTGCACTGTCAGTGTCCGGATTTATTTGCTTGTTGTGACATGTGAAAAC
>Ga0209363_1000878_pt1 | contig 13173 bp, 8 predicted proteins | sample WorMetexBAHAMAS3_FD_187385 | JGI IMG/M metagenome (GOLD analysis project Ga0209363, IMG submission 187385) | Marine gutless worms symbiont microbial communities from Max Planck institute for Marine Microbiology, Germany - Inanidrilus exumae... | ecosystem: Host-associated > Annelida > Digestive... | reverse complement strand
CAGGAGGCCGAAAGAGAAGGCCAAAACGGTTTGATTTTGTAGAAGAACCTGCTGAAAGCCCTCCAAGTCCTCAGTGGGTTTCTGAGCATTTATTATTTATTTTTTCTTAGTAGTTTATTTTTTTTTATTACTTAATTACAAGGGAATAGCTGACCTTTAGCAATTGTGTTTTGTTATGACTATATGTGAATAATGTGATTTTTGTGAACTTGATAATATTTGAACTTCCTTGATGCAATGGAATCAAAAAATAGGACTACTGGTGCCTCTCTGTGTGTTTTCTGCCAGAAAACTTATTATTGTCCACTTTCATTCTTGGCTCAGTTTTCAGAGACTATGTCATCTTTCACGGGGATATGTGTAATTTGTGCATCACTTGTTGAATTTAGGGTCGTGACTGCCACTTTCTCTGTCTTAAGGTAGAAAGGCTGTCGAAAATGAAATAGAAACATACTCATAAAGATAACTAAGACTTTTATGCGAGTGAAATTGCTGTTTTTGCAGTAAATTTGCTATTTTGAAATAGCAACTGAAAATGTTGCAAATTTATCTACATTACGAGGTCATGCCCATCCTGACCACTACACTCACATTCTGCAAATGCCGTTCGATCTCCTATTTCATAATTGTTGGATTTGCCTCTTGATGTGCAAGAATAAGTGCCAGATTTTCATGGTGATAGTGGAGAATCAAGCAGATTATTTGATCATGGACTGATTGTCATTATTTTGTATCTCTGTATATTTGTGATCCACACATGCCGATAGGCAAGGTGTGGATATATTGTTTACTGTTTGTAATGTTGTTTGTTTGTTTGTTTGTTTGTTTGTTTGTTTGTACGGTTACAGATTTCTCTGCCGAGGATAAAGCTAGTGGCATCATATTTTGCAGGGCGTTTTATCGGCGTCCTGGGCAGGGAATATCCTATTTTGGTAAACGTTGCTCTCCCCAGAAGCCCAGAATTGGACGATGAATGTTCCAGTTGGTGACTCCACAGCATGCCTATCAAGATCACGGCATGTGGACGTAGAATCGGCATGTGTGGATATATGTCAGTCCTTGAAGACGGACGTACTTGTATTTATATGTTCTACTTCTTGTTGTCGAAATATAGATCCAGAGTAACAGCTGTTGTTTAACTGTGTACAGACTGCCACGTGACATTGACTCGCGTGCTTCGATTACAATTGGAGCGAAGAGCTTTGATGTGGAGGCGACAGACCTCGAGTCAATTGAGACATTGGGACGTGGAGCTTACGGTGTCGTTGAGAAAATGAGGCATCGACCCAGTGATACTGTGATGGCTGTGAAGGTGTGCAAACCAACCCTTTTGCCATTGTTCTAAGTAATCGCAATAATCCAATACACGTGTAGCCAGTTTTGACAGTTTGATGTAACTAGGAAAAGTGTCATCGATCAATGATCGTGGACAGACCAACCGCATTATCACGCCCATACGTGCTGGACATTGACCTTTGATCTTGTTGTACGATCTTGACTCGCAATCCCAGCGAGCTATGGTCATGACAGAAACTCAAGTTCAAAGTTCAGTCAATTCAAAAGATAGAATGGAAGCAAATGGACGGACAGACTGTCGCTACTGGTTATATTACCTTCCCATTTAACACAGTTGGTAACGCTACTCAGGAGTGAACACTGAACACTTTGTGTTATATTGTGCACTGTATCCAAAATATACCATTTTAATTTTATTATACTTAATCACATTTTTTTCAATTGCTGTATTATTGTGGTATGTAAATTTATGTGACATGGTTTATTTTCTGCGTACTAATGTGGTAGCGGATCACGTGCACTTTTAATTCGCAAGAACAGAAACGTTTGCTGATGGACCTGGATGTGAATATGCGGACAGGATCCTGTCCATATGCCGTACAGTTCTATGGTGCTCTCTTCAGAGAGGTTGGTGGTAATTGTTTTCGTTACTGTTAGTGTGTAATGTACCATTTTTGTTCTAGTTTTCCAAAAATCCACCTTGCAGGTTCACACATCCAAGCCCTGCAGTGGGAATGTATGTTTGGTGTGCAGACGTTTAGGCAACAAACTACTCCGGCGACAGATGTTTGGGAAAGACAGGTGGGACGTTTGGGTGACATGCCTTGGACGCTTGGGTGGCCAATTTAGGATACGAGCATGGCTGACTGTAGCAAAGAATTGCAGCGGAAGGATGGCATTTGCTGTGGGCAGCACTGTGCAGGAGGCAGCATTTCAATGCAGTGCTCATTGAGTGTTCTATGTCACATAATTGCATTCATAAATCATGATTACAATCGATAGTGGATACCGGATAAATGGAGAATGGGGCTACAGCAAGAACGTTTGCCTCAAGCACCACGTAGGGCCACCACACATACCTCATTAGCATAGCATCACGCCATAAAACCGGTTCATCTTTGTCGTATTCAAAAAATTAAAATGGTCAAGTTTTTTTGGACTTCGGTGTGTATGCATGCGAAAACTCATCACCCAGACGTCTGGCAACCATGCATGCATGAGGTGAAAGCACATCTTCATATCTGCTATGTTATTTGTCAGTTTTACTTTATATAAACATGCACACACATTCTCTTGGCTTTGGTTGAGCTGGCCAGTTTTTCCATGTTTGCCAACAGTTATTATGGGTAACCCAAATGTATCATTCATGGTTTGTGACATTCTACAGGTGTATGCTCTTCCAGATAACGTGGATGTGAACATTTGCTCAGTGTACTAAATTGCTCAATTACCTGAATAATTTTGAACATGACTGTCGGTTGATATTTACCATAATTTTTTGACTCAGTAACTTTGGATTCATCTTCTGTTGTACATTTTGCAGCATTCACGGTATATTTTTAGTCAGTCTAATTATACATTTTCTTCTTGAAATGACTCTGTAGCTGATGAATGTTTGCACTGATTACTTAGCTTGCAATGTTAATGCACATTTTAATAGTGTGAAAAGTTCATGATAATGTTGATTTTGGTTTTTATTATAACCAGCGTAGTTTTCTGTAGTTTTTAGTCACTTTAAAAATATTTGTTTGATTTTTGCAATTAATAAATGAGTTTGCAGTGTCCAGTTTGCATGAGTGTTACCAGTTGTTTCATTTTTATTGTGCCCTTGAAGGGGTATGAAGTACTGTGATTTTGTCTGCCTGCCTGTTTGTCTGTCCGCACACGTCTCCAAATCATTTGAGTTGATTGAAGATTTTATTGGCAGTGATCAGCTAAAATTTTCAAAAATTTATATCATTCTGTGTTAACTGTAAACAGTTGCCAACTTGTCATTGTTGATGGTTGCCATGGTGATCTGTGTTCTAGGGAGACGTGTGGATCTGTATGGAGGTTATGGATATGTCACTCGACAAGTTCTATAAGATGCTTTATGAGAATCGCAGGACTGTTCCAGAAGACATACTAGGAAAAATTGCTGTAGCGGTCAGTAATTGCGCCATCATTGTTACTGAGAAGATTGAGTAGAGATTTTTGTGTAATATAAAACTGAAAAATGCTGGTACACACACAGTCTTATTTTAATTGCATCTTTTCAGATCATCCTGTATGGGCTACAGGGCAGTAGTGCACCTTGATCCATTTGTCGATTTTGGCATCATATAAATTGTTTGTTTACTTGACTTTTTTACTTTTGTCCTTCCTTACTTACATCTTTCGTTATACTTTCTTCCTTACTTATTTACTTCCTTTCTCGTTTACTTCCTGACTTATCTGTTTACTTCAAGAATAGGCCCATTTCCTTTTCAGGCAGGAGGTTGTAGGAGGCGACCAAACCTGGCTTTAGTCTTTTTTGGGTTCATTTTATATTGTACCATATTATTTATGTATGCTTGTTTGCTTTTGTTGTGTTTTATTTAGATTTTTAATATGATGCCAAGAGATTGGTATGGAAGAATGTCTCCAAAATGACCTATTTTATGTCGGGTGGGATGCAAAGACCTTAACTCAGTCACTCTTTTTCAGATCAGCCTATGTAAACCTGCTGCACAGGAAAGACAGAACCATTCTGAATTTTGATAAGGCAAGAGATGACCATCTACTGGTGTCAAAACACTGAAAGCTCTTACTAGCATTGAATACAAAAGCAAAAAGTGATATGTATTTTAGTCTTTATTTAATACTGAAGATGCGTTGCAAGTAATCTGCTTAGATTTAGGTGCAGTGTAAACTTATCAGGAGTAGTTTGATTACGGAGGTTTGCACTCTGTTGAGTACCTTTTTAGGCCAACTCCTCCGAGTGAACCTAATAAAGTGGGTCTCAAATGACCGTCCGTACGTCCGTCCATCCACAAAACGTTTCTTCGATTTCAATGAAATTTGGTACGTAGGTAGAGGTCGACGAGTGATGCATGACGGTATGCAGTAGGACCCAATCCAAGGTCAAGGTCACGAGCCCATGAAAGTCGGAAATTAGGCCATTTTAAAGGCTATCTCTTCCCCCATTTATATTGCAGGCTGGCAAATGACCACGGATTCTTCAATTAGGGGGCAATACCTAAAGCTTATCGGGGCCGGATTTTTTTACTTTTTTCCCTGTTTTTGTGTCACGTGACTTTGAAGTTGACAGTAAGTAAGAGTCATTCGCCAGTCCCGTACGGGGCTAATTTATTTTAGTTTAAATATGTTGTGCTAGGTCGTAAAGGCACTGCACTACCTTCAGGCCGAGCTCAAAGTGATACACCGTGATGTGAAGCCATCAAATATTCTCATTAATCGCAATGGTGAAGTGAAGCTTTGTGACTTTGGCATCAGTGGCAATCTCGTTGACTCCGTGGCAAAGACAATCGATGCTGGATGCAAGCCGTACATGGCTGTTAGTGCAACTCCTTGTTACAGTAATAATAATAATAACAGTAATAATGATGCCAACGTGAATGTTTATATCATCATGGCGTAAACATTACGAGAGTTCACCCGGTTCACATGATAAATGCAGACTCAGCGCCAGGTGGCTGCCAACGCTAAAACCAAGCCAACCATCTTGGGTTCTTGGCTGCTGTCATCCACACCCACCTTTTTCTTTCTTTCTTTATTGCAGGCAGAGGTTCAGCTTACTTCTGGACCTCAACGCTGAGACCGTGTAACGGTCCAGTGTGCTAGCCCAGGGAGAGGAGGGGAATCGGTAGGTGTATGCAGATGTGTGTGTGTGAGTGCAGGAAAGGCGGGATTAGTAGAAGGTGAACAGCTTGTCGGGTGTTTCTCTAGACGTGGCCTACTGTCTGACTTAGCCCTGACTGGCACTGTATGTTATGCCAGCCAGTGGCCAGCCAAGTTTATTTGCTTCAGCTCACACCGGCGGGGCTAACGACTTTGACGCTGCTGATCAAGGTGTCAGCAGTGGTCACAGTTTATAGAGGACACCGTCAAACCCTTTTTTTTGCCCAGGCTTATCTCCCACTTTACCATGTGCATAGGAATTATCTGAAATAATTCTTTGGTAGGCGGATGCGCCTGGGCTGTGATTTGAACCCCGGCTTCTGAGCACCATGCTCTAGTGCACATGACACTCGAGTGCTTTAACCACTGGGCTGCATTGGCAGGTCATCCACACCCGTTATCACCATTTATTATTATTACTCAGCTTGAAGGCCAATCCTCAGTTTACCATACCATGTCAGCTGGACTACGTGAGCACCGTAATAAGATGTGTACATACATAAGAGTATTTTGTATAGCGCATATAAATTCAATAGAGTCACTATGCGCTTCGGTCACCAAACAAGTAAGTTTTCAGAGATTGTTTGAAAGTGTCAGATGTCAAATGCTTAAAAAGTGAATAAATTATCTGCATTGATTTTGTCCATTTTATTATCCTGTTCTGTAATACTTTGCCTTGAATGCTAAATACCAACCAGATGAATCTTTTACATTGATTTTTGCCGTGTGATGCATATACAGTGTACATGCATAGAGTGATGTATGCTGCAGCCTGGTGTATGTCCGGCTGTCATAAACTGATGTTCTCTCGAAATGGTTGCATAGTCTGGACTGGTTTTTTCAGCTTATCCTACACTGTGTTGTAAACGAATTGTGGTGTCTCAAAAACTACGGCCGCTTCCGGCTGGAACCTGGTCCCAAACTCTGATCTTAGCTGATTTTTCTGCTTTTTTTGTCACTGCACATCGACCATCGCAAGTGTTGTCAACTTAGTTTGAATCTCGCAACTGTATCGTGTTCGTCACCCACCTGTGTTTACAATAAATTAGCTGTCATGCAGAACATTACATGGTTTGTCTGTGACGCGTAAGAGTTGTGTTAAATGGCCGGAGTACACTGTTGGTGTATTGTTTACTGAGTGTTATGTTCATGCACAATGATGTCTGCCATTGACAGTCGAGCCACTTCTTATTTAAATTTGTTTTGTCTTTTGTAGCCTGAGAGGATTAATCCAGAAACTGGCAGTCAGGGATATGACATTAGGTCAGATGTTTGGAGCCTTGGAATATCTATGGTAAGTTTTCGTATTGACGGTAAGTTCTGCATTTCATGTCTTTACTTTTGCTAATCTGGAACATCTGCGAAATGTTATGGCATTGCTTTTCAGCTGACCATGCTTACAGTTTGGCTTATTATTATTATTATGAACGAATGTGATTAAGGTGTCATAAAATCCTAGGACTGCAAGAACACTTTACAATAAAGAAGACGCGTTCTGGGTTGAGCATGATACAGAGAACGAGGAAAGCAGAGCAGAATTGTCAAACGCAGTCCGGGCCAAAACATTGCAAGAAAAGCTCTGATTTGAGATGCCGCCTGATAGCAGTTGGTGACGTCGACGAGGTGACGCTAAATGACAGACTATTCCATATGCATGAAGCCGCGAGCGGAAATGTGCGATTGCCAATAGTGGAATGGTGCATCAGCGGTACGATGAGTGTAGACGTAGACGCCGACTTCAGTAGAGTTCACTTGGAACATACTCAGACCAGAGTCCGTGGGATCTGATGCTGATGTCTGCTCGACACACACCAAAGGACCTCGGTATTACCATCCAGCTGGAACCGGTTACTCCACATCCACAATGCCGACGTCGACACATGCAGATACCCAGATATGCTATAGATTGTGTGTGTACGTGTGCATTGTTGCATCTATCTGAAATGTTGGTATGTTATGGCTAAACATCTACATTAGTCAAGCTGATAATTGGTTTGAGGGTTACTGCAGATGACTATAGCCCGAAGTGTTGCCAGCTGCCAAGGCCAATCATGCTCTAGTGAATATTTATCTCAATAATGTCAACTCTGAGTAGTGTTAACTAAGTTTTGCCACGGTCAGCTGTTTAGCAGTTATAATAATAATAATAATAATACAATTTATATAGTGCCATGAGGTCGGTGGACAGATAAGAGGCTGTGCTGTAGTCTCTTATTCTTAAGAAGACAGTTCAGAGTGGCTCAGTTACATACATTTTGGATTGTATAGATGCTCATTGATTCCGTGTATTTTAAAATGAAAAGTTTTGAGTCGTTAAATGTAGGATGTTGATCTACCATTGCTTAATCATGGCTGTGTTATGTGTTGTTTCGGAAGATTGAGCTTGCCACAGGAAAGTTTCCTTATGATGCGTGGAAAAACCCATTTGACCAGCTCAAGCAGGTCGTTAAGGAGGATCCGCCAAAGCTTCCTGCGGGCATGTACAGCGATGATTTTGACAGCTTCATCACCAATTGGTACGGTCATTGTTATAGTACACGCATACTGTTTTGAACATTTCAGCATTTTATTACCACAATTCTCGTCAATGCTTTGACAGTGTTGATTGGGCGATAGGAAAGCCATCCAGTCTGTAAATAAGCCTGCTCCAATCTTCCCCAAGATTCTATGTTGGGGACCTGGCCCTTGTGTGGAATATGTACCAGAATGAAGGCCAATTAAACAGTAACTGAAAAACCGACAAAAATTTAAGTAGTTGGCACTTTACACAGAGTAGGTAGCTTAGAATGTGATTATTACCATATACTATGTCTTTTTGGTTAAACTATGTCACTGTTCATTCTGTTCAGGATCTAGCACTGTTGCACATATTTTGTGCCAACTTAATGATGCATTACGGGAACCTGTGGCAGCTGGCAGTATCCACAAATGTTGTTTACTCTCAGACGTGATTATTTTTATCAGGTTATCCAGTTTTTGCCGAACTTGGTCAAAATGTGCATAGGTCAAATTATGGGCATAATATCTTGGACACATTCGATAATCTGCCATATCTGTTGTCTGTTTCCCCCGAAACTTCAAAATGGACCTATTTTTGGCATATCTCTGTTCTTTGGGATGGGTGAAGCCAGGTACTTCAAATTTGATTGTACATGTTCATTGTGGCAGGTACTAGCCAATGGGATATGAAGTTCCCCAAAAGGATGCATGGTCACAGTCACATAACCTCTTTTCAGACTTCAAAACTACTCATTATTTTTTAGATGGATGAAGCTAATCATCTCAGATTTTTCCATAAAAATTATTTTACTGTGGCATGATGAGCATGTGCTTTGTGCTGCCTTTGTTTTAAATTTGCATTTGGCGTCAGATTTATAGGGTTCATTCATTTAAGTCTTTTCTTTATTTTTGTGGCGTTATTTTCTTAGAACGTTTACGTATTTATTGATTTGGGATTTAGCAACAAATTTGTGATGTCAATCTGGTATTGCAGAGCTGGCATAAAGGGAATTACCCCTTCCTTTGTGAGTCCATTGGTGTGGGAAGAGAGGATGGTGCCGGGTTAGGTGTTGAGTTTTCTTTAGTGCTTTGACATTGTTGGCTGAGTAGCCTGTGAAAAACTACTCATCCCAAAATTTTCTAATGTGGAACAAGTGGAGGTACTGGAGGAATAAACAGGGTTTCCACGCCTCCTGGAAAGTCCTGGATTTTTTTAAATTTTCAGGCCCTGGAAAGTCCTGGAAAATGTGTTTGGTCCTGGAAAATCCTGCTAATTTTAGTGCAAGGTCCTGAAAAGTCCTGGAATTTTCTAGGCTATGATGTGGGAGGCGGACACAATGACACAAGTGCAGATGCTGAAATTTGCGAAAACTAGCTCAGATTTTATCTGTATATACGAAAAAATCACTGGCGGCCGAGGTTCCACCTCGGACCCCTTAGCAACTGCTGTTTGTGTTTATATTTAAACATCACTGGCATATGACAGGGTCTTGGGAAAATGCTTCTGGGTTTCTGGAAAGTCCTGGCAAAGTCCTGGAAATTTTTGTAGCCAAGAGTGGGAACCCTGAATAAGCCAAGAGGGACCAGGTAACCCAGCTTCCCTGGGGAAGGATGTTGAAATGTCGATGTGGTAGTGTGTGTGTGTTTAGTAATTTCTGTGCATAATCTGTGATAAGAATATATACTTAGTTACCCACACCGAGATGGCAGTCACGGGGTAGAGTTTTCATGTACATTTGACTGTCTCTGTCTCTCTCTGTCTATTTGTTTTTTGCATGATATCTCAAAAACCGATGCAACTAGTGGTATAGGTGCACCGGCCGTGACTTTCAATGTACTGCAGCGGGCTCAGAACAACTTAGCCAGAGTCGTCTGCCAGCGAGGAGGTCGAACTGATGACAGACCATTACTGAGGTCGCTCCACTGGCTGCCAGTCAAGCAACGAGTGACATACAAGATGGCAACACTTGACTTTCAAGACAATGTCTTCCTCAACGCCAGTGTACTTGAGCGACCTGATCCAGACGGCTGTTCCAGTTCATCTTTAGTGGTATCCAATGCCCCGCTGCTGACTGTCCCAAGAACGTGATGCGAGCGACCTCGCCGGGCATTTTTGGCCACGGCCCCGCGCACCTGGAACTCACTGCCATCTGACATTAGATCCTGCCGTACTGTGGACACTTTCAAACTACACCTGTTCAGACAGTCTTAACATGATGCCACCAGCGCCTCTGTATCTTCGGACTTTGCGGCGCTATACAAATGCTATTTTATGACTATTATTATCATCATTATTTCTGGAGACCCATTTCTTTTGGAGGTCAAAGGTCAGGGTCACAGGGCACAAAAACTTCCGGCGTGGGTTTTTGCACTTTTTTGAGTGCTGGCTTCATCCAGTTTAAGATAATGCATATGTTTTGTTGCTGTATACTTTGTGTTGCGTATCGTGTAGCTGAACTGGACTTGATTTTCAGTGAGTAGATTATGTAAGACATTTCTGTTGGCACTTATCTTGTGCTAAAGATATGATGTTAAGTGACTCAATAATCATGAGCGGCTGTCTCTAGAGAGTATGTGCCATTCACGTGTGATGGGTGTTGAACCTGGTGCGCATGTTGTTTGTTTAGCCTGAAGAAGAATTATCACGAACGTCCGAACTACGTCCAGCTTCTTGAGCATCCGTTCATCGTGGCCAACGAAAACAAGGAGGTCGATGTGTCGGCGTTCGTGATGGAGGCACTGGACAACTACAGCACCAAGGCGAAATCTGCTTAGATGAAGAAGATACGGATCGGCATTTTCTGTGATTGGCATCATGTTGCTATATAACGTGTATAGTTTTCTCGGAGCCTTGAAGAAGTTGAAGACGTTGATTGTTGCAGAGACTGGAAGCCACCATTTACTGTGGCTTCCAAATCTCGCATGCACAAAGTGATGACGTACTTACCTGTAAATACTGTTGTCTGCAGCTGCACTACATCCTGTTGTTGGATATGCAATTGTTTGCAGCTGCTGTTATCTTCTGTGGCAGGCGAGCTTTTTATATCGATAATGTTAGCATGTCACTTGTAGTTTTAACTGTATTTTTAGTTCATTTTACCTGGAATTTTCTTAGTAACCAACATATCCTGATGGGTTTCTGTGTATTGCAAAACAGATTTTGACAGGCACTTATTTGCCTGTTGGTTTTTGAACGTCTCCTGTGATGTACATCACGTCATGGAGATGCATAACAGTTCATTGTTGGGTTGTTAAGATAGAATAGTTGAGTGATATCATGTGAATATGTTGTGATGTAGAGATCTGCCTGTTATGAATCAGGTTTACAAGTGTACACGAGTCCTCCCATATTCACCTGTTCATTTTAATGCTGCCGCCAGTGTCCTCTTTTTAATTAGCCATCACAGCATGTTCTGTTAGACACGTTGCAGATAACACAGATTGATGCACAGTGTAACCCAGATAATTGCATAAGAGCCATTCAGCCAAGCTTTATGTTTATCCGGGGTATGTGATTAAGCAGGAGCATGTCTGCATGCACCGTCTGTTACTAACGTTCGCCTGCACTTCACGGCCATATTTATACTACAGTTGAATGACCTAGACTGCCTGCAGTAATGTAAGCATAGAAAGCAAACTGGTCTTTGATCTGCAAGAATGATCGCTGATTGTACAGCAGTCCATCACCCGTCCGCCTACAGCTCCATTTACAACGTGTTTCCAAACCCAGTGTCTTTGCTTCAGCACTAGCCTATATGCAGAAACCCCCTTCCCCCCACAGACGTGAACGCTCTACAGTCGTGGAGTATTATCAGATCATTCAGCAGAGACTGGATCAGATTACAGGAATTCGCCTGTCTGTCTGAAGGCGGCCACGTCTACATACAGACTGACATGTCAGCCTTGATGTGTGGATGGCTCCTTAGAAACAGACCACAGTCCGCGATGACAGCCAACTTATTCTATTAACCGGGAACGTTATGCATATTGGCAGGCAAATAAACAGAACTATTCGATTAACAGTTATGCAATTAAGCGGGCATTTAAAGCAAGGAAGAATGCACTTTCGTTTTGGTTTTCAACATTTTTATTCGCATAAACGGGATATGCAATTAAACGGTGTGGGTGTGTGTGGGTTGCACTGTCGGTGATTTGTGATGTAATCAGGTACTTCTCTTCATTGTTGACATCTTCTATGCTGTATATATCCGTGCCTGAAGCTGTCTGTCGTTGTTAATATATTGATTGCTAATATGGAAGTGAAAGAAATAAATTTTTTTAATGTCTGGTACTCATGGACTGCTGGTTTTTACCGCACGACGCTATGCTGGCGCAGTATATGCTGTTATTGTGTGTCCGTCCGTCCATGCGTCTGTCTGTCACAAGACTGAGTTCTATGAAGATGTTAAACCTAGGATCACGCAAACAACGTGATATGATGGCCCAGGAACGTTAGTTTATTGATGCCAAAGATCTCTGCGAAATTCCAATGGAGTCACCAGCAACAGACGACCGAAGTAAGAAACCGGTCTCAGCGTGGCTGATTGTTCTCTCGAGAACTTGCAGTTGCGCGACACGGCCGGTCGCGAATTTTTTGATTGTGGTCACCGGTCTTGGATTTGCAATGCGTCCCTATTGTGTGGACAGTATCTTTTTGACTAATGACATTTGATCTATATTTTTGGCATAGTTTTCATCTTGACCATATGTGGGTCAGATTTAAAGGTCAGTTTTATCGGTCAAAGTTCACCGTCATGGGAGGAAGTGAGATCAGCAACTGCTGGGTTGGCTGACCGTGGCATGGCAATAGCCGAAAACAAATAGTATGGAAAAGCAGACCTGAATATAAAACTGTAAATGAGTAACAGCAGCTGCATAAGATTTTGGCCGGCTGAAAATATTATTAGAGTGGTTAATGTGATGTTGTGTGAGGGATTAATATAGTTCTCTGCATGAAATTACCGGCAGTCACATTTTGATGACTGTTGTCGCCTGAATTGTGTTAACCTGTTTACTGCTTACTCACCTGCTCTTTTTATATACTTTAATGCAACTTGCCGTGTGATATGTAGTCTAAATTTATTGACTACGCTGCTGCATAATTAGTGCTTGAAAATATTTTAAAATAATGTTAGTATAAAATATTTATTTCCTATTGTAGTGATTTGCTTTTTCTGCTGTTTTACAACAACATTAGTTGCCATTTTTTACCCATGCAGCACTGTGCTAGCGTGGTATTTGGTGTCATATGTGTCCATCCATGTGTCGCGAGTCGGAGTTCTGCGAGAATGGCTAAACATAGGATCGCGTAAAGAATACTGCACAATAGTTCAGGGACTCTAGTTTTATTGTGCAAAAGATCTGTACAAAATTCCGATGGGATCACCCCCAACGGAAGTGCCAAATGCAGGTGGGGTAGGTAAAAATTGCGTTTTTTCCACCGATTGAGAAGTTTCCAGCTCAGACGCCTTACCACCAAAAATTTATATCCATCCACCG
>Ga0209363_1000877_pt1 | contig 13174 bp, 11 predicted proteins | sample WorMetexBAHAMAS3_FD_187385 | JGI IMG/M metagenome (GOLD analysis project Ga0209363, IMG submission 187385) | Marine gutless worms symbiont microbial communities from Max Planck institute for Marine Microbiology, Germany - Inanidrilus exumae... | ecosystem: Host-associated > Annelida > Digestive... | reverse complement strand
GCTGAAACACTGCCACTACTGGGTCTGTGTGTCTGGCTCCCATCTGTCCATCAGCCACCTTCTGCATGAAGGTCCTCATGTCACCAAGCTCCTCGTCAGTGTAGGCAAGTTTCATTATGTGCTGATAGATGGCTGCATCGATAAGGAGGTGAGCACAAACTGCCTTGTCAAAACAGCCTCCATCCAGGATGTGGCTGGCTGTCGTACTCCCAGCATAGAACAAATGGATCACCTCTAGTAGTCCAAAATCCTGCATGATCCAAGATAAGACTTCAGCAGGTAAAATCCGCCCAACCTTGCAATGATGGGTAGATTTGCCTGCTTTATAATATCCACAGCCTTCATCCAGATAGGAAGATCAAAGGTCACTATAGCGACTCTGTCAGCAGAGAGACGTATGCGCCGTCTGAGAGTGGTAAATATGGTGTTGAGGTGATTAGGGTCACCTTCAATAACTGGGCGGAAGTCGATCTTGTGCTCTGCTTTACATCATCTGCATGGATTCTCTTCATCCAGCAATTCCAGTTGGAGTGAGAGAACTTAAGATACTAGGCTTTGATCACCCACCCCGCTGCCCAGAGTGTGTCGCCCGGAGTGAGGAGTGGCTGGTCATAAGCCAGAGACGAGGAGAGCTCAGCGATGGGGAGAAACGTGATAGTGTTTATTCCTGCCTGTTTCCTGTTTGTAAATGGAAGAATCTTCACTTCAGCTCCTCTCAGGATCATAGTTTTGTCGAATGCCTTGAACTTTACCCCGGGGACAGCTCCTGTTATCTGTTGATCTGAGAAAGGTGATGCCGGAGAAGTGACCTTGATCCAACCCACCGAGTGGAAGGGAGTGTTTCCATGAATAGAGACAATGTTTAAATCTATATTGTCTCCAAAAAACTGACTCATTGCATTGTTTGCTTAACAAAAAACTAGCTTCACTGGCAGGTTTGAATACGTTTTATTGATAATGCAGTGCTTACTTTTTTGCCCACCCTGTAGAATATAAGATATATTTGGAAATTATTTTTACAAAGGAGTGTTTCTGGTGAAATATAAATGCTAACAATCAACTCAGAGTCATGAACAAACCCTGATTTGATACCTCAAAAGTTCCTTAAATCCAAGTTTTAAAGAATCATTTTTTTGACAATGATTTATTGGAACCCCATATTGAGCAGGCATTTTTCAGGGTTTCCCACTGGAGTTGAATTTCAACATTTTAACACATGCTATTACACACCTTTACAAACATATTGGTGAAGAAATTGTTTGGTAACGATTTAGTTGGCAGATTTTCGTATGTCTCCCTTACTAAAAACTAAATCAAACACTACAAAAACGCATGCATCCTTAACTAAAAAATGCATACAACACAAAATCAACACAAAAATAACAAAGCCAGGTTTAGTCGCCTCCTATGACATCCAGCCTGGAAAAGGAGTGGGACTATTCTAATAGAATGGAAAGGGATGGAAAAGCAAGAAAATAGATAAAGTGAGTAAGAAAGGTAAAACGGGAAAAGTAAAAGATACTAAAAGATAGAGTAGAAGGTGGGGGAAGTGGGGAAGTGAAGGGATAAGGGGGAGAGGGACTGCCCCGGGTCTACACGGGCTCCCCATCCCCCAGTAGACTACTGATGGAAGGGCTGTTGGTCCTGTTATGCCAGCATGCAAGCCGTGTAAATAAGACAAAAATAATGCAACAAAGCAGAATGAGAGTATATAAAATGGTGAAGCAATTCTTGCACATGAAGTTGCCATACCACATGCCAGACTGGACTGGACATTTGCGCAAACTCATGACACATGTTGGTTGTTATCGACGACACATTCATGCACCAGTAGAGAGAGTACAGCCACTTTGAGTCAACCGTATAGATGTTCACCCAGATGTCGTGATCAAGATAGTAACTGGAAAAGGTGTAAAACACATTTATTTCTCACAGTTAATAAGCACAATGCCACAAAAATAGTATGATAGTTAGGGTTTTACATCCCACTCGACACAGAATAGGTCATTTCTGAGATGTTCTTCCCAGCCAATCTCTTGGCTTGGTACTGAAGAAACTAAATCAAACACAAAAAAGCAAGCAACACAGGAATAAAACGACCGAAACTAACCCAAAAAAATAAACGAATGCTAAACCTAAACAAACACACAAAAATAAAATCTAAACCTAAACCAACATGCAAATTTAAGAACTGTTCACGTGTGTGTGTGTGTCATTGTGAACAACTGTCATACATAGTACAGCACAGAACAGTTCTGATCATTTTCCCTCCTAACCTCCAGACAATCATTAAGGCTCAGATGCCATCTATTGGACAGGAGGAGACAAAAAATCGCAAAAAATAATTTGATGTAATAATTCTAGCTATGGAACATCAAAATGCCACGAAGACTGAAAATGACAAGGTTTCACTAAATCTTTCACACAGTACGTAACAGCTAATACATATTACCAACAGAAATTATTAAATTACCTTCACATACAATACACATTGAATTACTTGCAAAAAATGAATGTTATAAAGCATAGCGCAAAATATAACCACAAAAAAGGACAGTGATGTTAAATAAGGCCGAACCTCAAGACTGAGGCCAAAAATACGGAGGCTAAAATTTTGGTCAAGGCCAAATTATCCTCAAAGCCCCAAAATCTCTGAAAATGGACTGTGTATGCTGAAGAAAGGCGTAGCTGAGATTTATATACTCTTAGAAAATGGCAAAAAACTGAGTGGAACAGCATCAGTTAGAAGAAAGTGTAGTGAACCGCAGTGAGCGGTGAACCAGTGAACTCTGATGACACTGACGATTATGACGATGCTGATGACAATTTACAAAAGGACATGTAAAACGACGGCAGCTTACAGGATGCGATCCCACGTCAGAGTACTAAAAGCAAAGTTCACTGTTGTGGCACTGTCATTGTACAGTGATTCAGTAGACAGGCTGATGTCCGCACTGACAAAACGAAAAGATGTTGCACTGTCGACAGATTTGTAGTACAGCCACCACATCTACAGCAGCATGCAACGTATTACATTTTAAAACAACAGTAATAACAAGTCCAAAGTAACTGGACAAAAGGTCGCACTGCCATCTTCTCACCCCTTGCGGCGGCGAATGCATTCGTCCATCGCATGCGTGAGCAGGCACATTCACCCATAGTGGCAGGCGAACAATGCACAATATGCAGGGGCCAGGCGTCACGAAGGCCCGGCCCACACGTCATGAAATTAATATATTTAAACCTACCTACCAAGAAGTCAATATCTCCACTCATTATGAATATATAAAAGGCAATACAAAACGTTTAAGATTGGGTGGTTTGGGATAGTTAGGCGTTAATCAAGGTCACTGGAAATAGTGCCATTCGATAGCCTTCCATGGTAACTATACGCCCATCTTGCACCATTTCTAAGATATAGCGAGATATTGGTGGAAAATCACAAATTTTAATCTAGTCCACATGTATTTGGTGACCCCAATGGGAGTGACTCCACCTGAATTTTGCCTACGTCTTTGTCATCAGAAGTAGTCCCTGGACCATTGCAAAGCACTGTTTTTGTGATCGCACATTTAGCCATTTTGGTATGATACTAGCTTGTGACAGACAGAAGGACAGACACCGGATGACAGCAAATAGACCACACTAGCATAGGATCGCACGGTAAAAATCGGTGCTAAACCTTATCGTTAGGAAAGTTGAGCTGATGTATAACATCCACAACAATTTGTCCATACTGGGACTGATATGGATGGCCTTTGCACAGGCTAGAATCCAGTACTTTAATGTCAAACATAACATTAGCATTTCGTGCAACTGCAAGCAGCAACATCTCTTCTAGTGTTGGAATAGTCTGATTGGAATACAACTTTCTCCTGGCATCTGATAACTTCCATGCATTTCCATATGGATCATCCTACCACAACATGACAGAGGTAGCAATTATACAATCAGTTATATACATATATCAACACACGACAGTAACGTAGAAGCTAACTAGTTTGACTAAGTTGTACTCAATGTTGTCAAACGGACATAATTAAGCGTAAAATAAGAAATACAGCACTGGTAAAAAAATTTAAAATAAAGGCCATATTCACAGATTTGTGGACAAAATATGAAAAACAAAACAAATCTGTCCTCATCAGTCATTTTCAAATCCAACTGTGTTAAGTGAAACTGTTAAACAGATTTAAAATATTTGTGAATGCAAAAACTTGATTGTATTTTATTATGCTAGTAACAACATTCACAAAATTTCTAAGGCAACAAATTATCAAGTGCTGAAATAAGCCTCATTAAGATGCATAAAAAATAAAGTCATCTTTGAATGAAAGATGACTCTCTGTACAATAGTGAGCATAGTGTATGAAACTGGTACTCACTCTAAGAAACCAAGAACCAGCATCCAGTTGTTTTATCTGAGACATATTCAGCCAACAAGCTTCTACATCTGTCAACTTCGGAAATACATCTTCTATGTTAGTTGTACGTCGGAAAGTGGGATCATGAAGAATAAATGGTTCTCCATCATAGCTACAATGGTGAAAACCAGATGCACAATTATACAACAAGTCTATCTACCACTATGTATAGAAACACAACCAGCCTGCAAACTATTACACTGCAGCAATGACTCAAAATGCTTTTCAGTGGGCCAGGCAACCCCCAGAAATTGCACCTTCCCTTTGGCGGATCTGGCCCCATCTAATACATGGTTCATTGGGCCCACCCGAGTGATTCACCCAAACAGATGTATTGATACGTTTAGTCGTTTTTGAGGGGTTCACAAACGTTACCAACAGACAGACACACAGACAGACCATGCTACACCATGTATAGCAATAGGCCGCATCTAGCTATTGCTGTGATAAGGCCTAATATTATGAAGATCCAAATTCTTTCACCGACAGACTTAGCACTCAATTTGTAGTAGAGCGATAATAAAATATCCCACCACCCCTCAAATGTGTCGCTACACTACCTTGTGAAATGTTTGTGCTCAAAAATAGCCATGCTCCAGAGCAGAGTGGAGCAAACTGCCATGCAAAACTCGGTCGTTCGAAACATTTGCTGAAAAAATATTCATCCAGTGATGTTAGCACAATTTTGTTAACTGACAAAAAGATATTTACAGTGGTCACACTGAAAAACCTAAAGGATCACCAACTCTACGCAACTGCAGCAACCAAGAAGAAAGACGTCGCAACAAAAACGCTTGTGCACACAGTCTGCGTTCAGACAGTCACTGATGCTGTAACGTGATGCTGTTATAACAGTTATTGCCTGCCATACGTTACATCTCAAACGAGTTCTCCATCTTTCAGCAGGACAGTGCCTGGCGCACACGGTGCTAGAAAGTCAACTGTCTTACTGTTAACTTCAACAGACATCGACTGATTTTAAAAATCCATTCACTGCAGACTCAGCGGTAAATTTGTAACAAAGTAAAAGTTAAAGATCCCACAATTCCTAAATCACGTTGCTACACTACCTTGTGATATATCGTTAATCACCGTACACGTTTCAGGTTGTTGCTGTTTTTCTGACATTAATATTTCACCAGGTAGTGTAGTTACGCATTTGAGGGGTGGTGGGATATTTTTACAACAAATTTCCTGCTAAGTCTGTCGGTGAAAGAATTTTGAATTTTGAGCCCTTGCTTTCCTCATGAGGCCTTGAACTTCGACCGGTCACCTTTGAACTTGACCTACATAGTGTCAAGGTGACATCTAAGCCAAAGGTCACTTATTCAAAAGTTACTGTGCACATGTGAACACACACACACACTGAGCAATGAGTCAAAACCATGCACTTTTTTTACAAAGTATTTGCTGTCTATTTATAAGCCATGTTTGCAGACAGTGCAACAGCATACAGTATCTATATCCACAAAAAACAACCTACCTATAACAACAGACTTTATCATACACATTTTCATACACAACTCTCACCTTATACTAACATCACTTTCGAATGCCAGAACATCATTGTCGGCAGCATACTCGAAAGCAATAACTGTGTTCTCTGGTGCAATCTGCATTACAGTCATGCATAAAAAGTTATCACACCTATATTTATATTTCTTCAGACTGTCAGAGTCATTCATCAAACTCGAAGATGGACTTGGATACCCCAGCGTCACCTCGATGGCTTGCCGTGACCTTGACCTTTGACCTCCAAAATCTAACCAGGTCATCAGTAGAGGCTAGTGGTTATTCCCTGAAAGTTTCATTGGTATTGCTCAAGTAGTTCATAAGATACGGTGTTCACTACATTTGACCTCGACGTTATTGTACTATGATGTAAGTGTAACACTTTGGACTATGTGTGTGGTCCTGTCTGTCCATCTGTCCGTCACAAGTCAGAGCTCTATCAAAACAGCTAAACATAAGATCACGCAAACAATGCTATATGATAACCCAGGAACTATAGTTTTCTGAAGCCAAAGATCTTGGCAAAATTCCAATGTACTGATAGACTATATCAACTGTTAGCCTTGGGATGACAAACTGACCCCTAATAGTCATGGTCAGAGAGAAATGACCCATTTTTAATTTTGGGACTTCTTCATATTTGGAATTGGTGAAGTTAGACAACTCAAAATTGGTGTCCTGCTTATACTGAGGAGTACTAGTGCATGTAAACTAGTAAGTAAAGTATGAGGTACTTATATAGTGCGTTCTTATGGCCTAAACAGTCACGAAGCACTACAGAATGGCACGTGTTAACGGGATCACACAGTTTTTACCTGCCACCTACACGACCATCCTGACTTTACTCCGTAAGCATTCACCAGATGGCACCACCCAAACGAGGTGGCACACATCCGATATAGCTTACTACTCCATTTATCGACCTCGGAAGGATGAAAGGCTGAGTTGGCCTAGTTGGCTGATGTACAGCGGATGGCTTACCCACATAAGTGGTCACCTGTCAGCTGCAGGTCGAGCATGGGACAGGAAAGTTTGCCAGTCAAAGACCAACATTCTAACCACTGTGCCATGCAACCAACGCATGACATTACCCCAAAGTGGATGTGTTCAGATCATGTGTCCTCTATAAAGTTGTGGAAATAACTGACAATATCTCGGAAACAGTGCAAGATAGACATAGTTAATATGGGAGAATAATAGGAAATTGTATGTGGCCTATCAAATGGCACAAATGCCAATGATATGGGAGACCTTAAGGTCACTTTTGCTGCTTAAAACCTTTTTAATTCCAACGCCTTGGAAAGTATAGCATGTACTAACTACGATATGTTTACACATGAATTGCTTTATATGGCTTGTAATTTCAACTGTTTTATCTAAACTGAAGGGCTTCAATGTCACAGGCAGTTACGTAGACTGCAAACGTGGTAATCTCAGAAACAGTGTTAGACAAGAGTGTTGTCACTATAGATCGCTAATAGAAAGACAATTATACTGCCTATAAAATAGTGGCAATGCCCATGACCTTGAGTGACCGTCAAGGTCATCCACCTACTGCAAGCCTTTTCAAATGATTATTCACCCAGCTGTGCAATAGTTTGTGTAGTCCCTCTGCGATAGCTGAGCTCCTTGTTCACATCAATAAACTACAGGGTTACCTAGTAACCCTAACCTTTTAAAAACTAATCAACTCTTCTGGTCCACAATCTACATATTTCCCACCAAATTTCATTTTTTTAAAATTCATCCATACATTTTTAAGTTATCATGCTAATGGACAATGAGACACCAGAAAAATGACGAGATAACAGCACAGTGTTTGTGATCATTTTCAGACTAACGTAATTAGATGAGAGAAAGGTCACAGAGAACATTGATGGGCACTGCACGAGCAGTATTTTTAAAAGCCAGCTGCCCTTCATAATACCCAACCTATAGTGTAAGCACTTCAGCAGAAATTACTGTGCCTGTGAAAATAATCATAATAGATTAGCCCCGTACGGGATTAACAGTTGACTCTTCACAACTGACGTTTTTGCCAAGTTCAAAGTCACGTGACACCAAAACTAGGACAAATACCAAAAATCTGACCCAATCAATTTAGATATTGTGCCCTAGTTTAAGAATCAGTGGTCAGTTGCCAGCTCCCATTGTAAATGATAGAGGAGATAGCTTTTGAAAATGTATTTGCAACTTTCAAGGGCTTGTGACCTTGACCATGACCTTGGATTGGGTCATACTGCCTACCGTCGTGCATCACTCATCAACCTCTACCTACCAAAGAAACTTTGTGGACGTACGGATGTACGGACAGACAAACATTTGAGACCCACTTTATTAGATCGACTCAGTAGAGTCGACCTAAAAATTACTTGCAAGCACAAATAACATGAAATTATCACATACAGCAGATGCGCCCTTGTGAGCAAGCAGAAACGGTTTTGGCGGCAGATCCGATTTTGCGACTATGCATGGAGATACGATTGTCAGTGGTGAAAGATAGAGGGCAAGCATTACAACAATATAGACAATAATCCAGATGACACCAACCAAAGCTGCAAACAACCACAGGACTTTACAAAAATGCGAAACCAACATCAAACAGCAGTAACTACAATATATCCTATTGAAATATTTCTCAAACCACTTTAACTGGCCTGCTCCAATGGCTTAAAATAGTGTGCTTTGGACCAAAATGGGCTGTTGTCATGAACCGGAGTTCAACTTCCATTCATGTAAACAAATTTGATCTACTGCACATCTTCTCAGATTCATTTCATATAGACGCAAGTGGATCTAAAGGTGCTCTCTTACAAAATGTTACTGCTAATGCACTATTGGTTGCCGAGATCAACAGCCAGCCTGCCTGCACGAAGATTACAATAAATGAAATAATAAAGGAAAGGATGACAATGTGCAAAATTTTTTTATACAAACATAACTTCAGATAACAATTAGGTTAATGTGTCACACTAAAGTATTCACTATACAGCACATTGTGACTTACTTGGTTTCTTGTGGCTGGCACGATGTCTCATAAACTGACCAGCTACTATCCACGACGCCAACGTTGCCACAATAACACCACCAATGTGCAGAAACGGTGCAGTTATCTACAGTGATAAAGAATCAACACAAAACAATTCATCTACGACAACAAACCGACTGCTATTTTCTGTGCTGAGTGGGTCACAAATAACAAAGAAACTTTTAAACAATGAAAAAATTCCACTGAAAACTTTTATCGTGTGCCCACATGCACAAAAAACAGAAAAAAGTGCATGTACAACCTAGTACATTCAGCACACATAGATTGTTGTCATTTTATAATAACTAAAACCATACAAACAAGGTGTCACCCTAACGGGACGTAACACTACTGACCCGACGTGCAGTATTACCATGGAGCTATAATTAGACTGGAGGCAGCATGACGTCATCGCCTGGCCTGTGTGGTTGAACTTGAAGCCGCCAAAGAGCAAAACAATACTGGCCCCTACACTATGTGTAGGCGAGCCAGTAAAAAATGGAACGTAAGTATAATCACTCATCCCATGACAAAAAATTCCATCATAAAAACTAAACCGGATAGCGTTTCATGGCTCACAAATAATGGTATGTGTTGAATTATTTAAAACAGTGATACAAACCGGTCTATGGTCAACATTCAAATTATTCTCTTCCAATATATTGGTAGTAATGCAAAAACAAGATAAAAGCCATAATGCGGTTGAAACTTTAAGGGCCAGTTTTTCCACTACAAATTAATCTCTCATTAACGTTAACAGATTAATCTGCGGTGGAAAAACCAGCCCTTAAAGGAAAGACACCTAGGCTAGAAAGCATGAAACACTGACAATCACAATATGATTAATACAATGCTACAGATGGTTTATGGTACCATAAGAGAAATGTGCATGAGACGCCATCCATCTGACCACAAGAAATCCAGGCTGACTGTGGCGGCAATTGACACCAACAAGATAACAACAAGGACAACTCTATGAATCGGGTGAATATACAGCTGGAAATCGACGATGAAGTGAAACAGCAGTAATGCCTACACACATATAACAGACTGGCTAATTTCTTACTTTGGCAGACATACATTAAGACGTTTATTTCCGTCAAAAAACTTCCAGGAATGTCAAACGTGAAAAATACAAATTACACACCGTGTTTCAGAAAAAAACATCCACTCATATTATTGGCTATTAAGTTGAGGAATAGTTGTCTGATTTTAATAATTTTTGACACCAAAATTCCTCACATAATTTGACATTGCATGACAGCTTAGTTGTCCACCTCACCTAACTAATGTGTCTACACTACCTTGTAAAACTTATCGCACAAGTTTTGTCGCCATACATTACAAACACACCTTGTTTTGTGACAAAACGTTACGTTCCACAATACATTGAAATGTGAAAATGTTCACTAACATATATAGGAAATGTTGATTTGCTGCTGTTATTTTGTTCAGTGACAGTGTTTTGCAGTAAGTTTTACACAAAATGCGTTACCGGGTATAACGCTTCACAACGGCTGCATGTAACTGAAAGAGTCAAAGAACACTGAAAACAGTCACGTCAAATGTTATCAGCATCACTGGCAAAGAATATATAATGTATATCAGTAAACACGACGGAAACAGCTGTTGAATGTTGAAAACTGTTGTTTCAACAGTTAGTGAAAATTTGACGCCAAAAGTCCACAACCTGTAGGCCTATGGAAAAGTAGGTGATGTACGGCGACAAAACTCGTGCAATAAGTTTTACAAGGTAGTGTAGACACATTAGTTAGGTGAGGTGGACAACTAAGCTGTCATTCAATGTCAAATTATGTGAGGAATTTTAGTGTCAAAAATTATTAAAATCAGACAACTATTCCTCAACTTATAGCCAATAATATGAGTGGATGTTTTTTTTTCTGAAACATGGTGTACACACGCGTAAGGCAAGTCAGTCAACACAGTTCTCAGTGTGGCCTTGGCATTATTCAAAAACTTTTGCATTACCCAGAAATAAGATGCATTCTAGAGCTGACATAATGATAATGTATGCATCATTTAGTGCATACAATTAGTTTCAGTTCACACAAACGGGACCAAAACTGCTTAAAGAATACATTCAATAGCAAGCTTCACAAAAAGTCACCGGAAACTAGCCAACCAACCGGCATAAACCTTATTATGAGCAATGAGAAAATGATACTAACTAGCAATCTAGAGCTCGCCCGGTCATTCCGCTGTTATGCAGTGACCTTAGGCAAGTCGTTCACATACAGTAGACCTGCCAGTTAAAAACCAATCCTAAATGATTCATTACTCCATATGGCACGCTGGCGTTTTTTAGGTCTGCTATAGTGGGGCACATAAAATGTCACGCAGCTGCTCAAGCACTTCCATCTTGAGAACTCACTGCAAACTGTAACAGCATGCTAGCGCAAATGCTGTAGTTAACAGAAGGATGTCAGACTGGGCAGCATGTCCACGGCCGACACATCTACAGGATGGGGATGGTGTGGGTGGGTGACCTAATTACCCTTCCAGATTCAGTGCCATCTGGCGTCCAAGCGTCAGACCAAGCCAACCGACTCGGGCTATAAGCTGCTACCATCTACAGCAATCACTGACATTTATTATTATTATTATTACTCACCCTGAAAGCCGATACTCATTTTACTGCCTCACGAATACTGAAAGGCTAAGTCGACCAAGGCAAAGCAGTAAGGGTCTGCAGACAAGGCTTCCACTGCAGTGATGAATGAGTGACACAGCTGTCTTTGATTGCGTGATGTCACACACTAGTAAGTCACACACTGATAATCGGCCAATAATCGGTACCCGCCGATTATTGGCCGTTTTGCCAATAATCAGTATTGGCCGATTAGTACCTTGGCATCGTCTGATTGTCGTTTACACAATTCACGATTGTCTGCTAAAATGTGAAAAACAAAAGTAAACAATCATGAGACTGGCTTCCGTTTCCGGTAAAAGTGGGTGCGTTTTGTAACTTTGCTTTTGTGTGCGCTTTGTTTTGTCTGCACCCTGCAGTTCTTCAAGCAAGTACGAGTCCTCGGATAACAATTGGAGCCTAAATAAATAACTTAAATAAGACAGCAAAATAAGTTTTTTGGTATTAATCTGTAATCGGCGAATAATGAGCCGATTGTTAGGCACCGATTATCGGCCGACCGATAATCGGCCAGTGCCTTATCGGTGTATCTCTAGTAGGCACATTACCAGTTCTATGTGCAACGTGATTAACAACCGTTCACTCACAACAAGTATAAGGATGTAGACTAGTGCAGCACAAGTCAGCGCAAGCATCACAAAGTAGAACGGTAACCATGTGTCCAAGTAGCTGAACACATATCTGTAGATCACAGAACAATGTAACAGCCATTATTTTCGTAACTACATTAACAAAACATACCAAAATACTGAGCAATGTTTTACATCAAAATTGCAACACAATATTCCTGTCTCACTTTGTATTGTGCTTCAAAGTCCTTGGACACAGAGATGAATATGTTACACAAATTCTAGTATCATTGATATCATTATCACTATTAATTATTGTTCAGACAAACAGAGAAGGAATTCCAGAAAACTAACTGGAACTGAAAGTGCCGGCAACGTCTATTAACAGCAATCAGTGGCATTTAATATTATTACTCACCCTAAAAGCCGGTGATTGCTCTTAATAAATAGGTGATCTGCAATTCCTTAACAAATACAATTTTCAAATATTGTCAGCTTCAGGGCGCGTGCCCCATCTGCCCCAACATACGCTCATGCTTTGCACTCCCCATATTGTCTCCGTTTTCACAATATGTGGATCCACTACTGACTTTGCAATCACTACACCATTACACATTTTCCAGACATGTCATATGGGAACTGAATGAGTCACAGGGAGTTATCTACAGTAAACATGATCACTTCTTCTGTGATTCCATTTCTTATGTCTGAAAGGTTAACCAGTCAATATGTTGCTAGGAGATGTGACTTGCATGAGATAAAGCAAAATTTTGGCAAAACTATAAGACTGCTGTTAATGAATGGGTGATCATAAAACAGTATAATTATTACTACTAAGATAATGACAGAAATGTAACGTAACATACTACTTGTCATACTACTTGGTTAAAATGTACATTTGGTTGGTTAGTTTAACGGTGTTTTCAACACAATTTAGGTCATATCATGCCATTAAGATAGAGCTATATTATAA
>Ga0209363_1000876_pt1 | contig 13183 bp, 9 predicted proteins | sample WorMetexBAHAMAS3_FD_187385 | JGI IMG/M metagenome (GOLD analysis project Ga0209363, IMG submission 187385) | Marine gutless worms symbiont microbial communities from Max Planck institute for Marine Microbiology, Germany - Inanidrilus exumae... | ecosystem: Host-associated > Annelida > Digestive... | reverse complement strand
GTTGCGGAAAGACGTATCATCTGTAAGTACATTGCTTTTATAATGTCGTGAATTATCTACGGTGGTTCAATATGCTGCTGTCAGACAAATATTGTACATTTTCTGTGCGTATCGTCTGCTCGTCGATGAGCGTCATCACTGAAACAAACACGTCCCTGCGTGCAACATGTAATACTGTGCGCCGCTTTAGCCACGCCCCTGTCTGCCCACGGCTAGGCCATCCGCCTCCGAGCTGTTCAGCCACCCCTGGGTTCAATCCAGTCCGTAAAAAGGTAAAAGCTTCCCATATTCATCAACGAGCATTGGACCCGGAGCAGATCCCGGTGTACCATCAGTCAGCCCGCAGGTGATTATAAGGCATCCACCTGGTTGTAGGCTGCCATTACTTTCTGCCAGGCCTGCTGTTACCTTCCCAGTCGTAGAGCGTCACCACCCCTTGTCCAGTACCAAGTTATACTGCTTGGTGACAGAGGCACATAGGTGTGAACAACTTGCCCACGGTTGTTTCGCAGCTTTTGCCCGGAGGAGGATTTGAACCCATGACCTGTTGATCGCAGGTCCAACGCTCTACCTGTTGCGCCACCCATTGTCCAGTCCATAGTAACGGCAGAAAAGAAGACTTATTGAATGTGAGACTGAATGTGTATATTAAGTTTGCTCAATGTAAACACCAAAAAGAGAATCCATCTAAGAAGCTGACTCGCCTGCTTCAAGTAACAGTCTCATTGAAAACAAACACTAAATGCTTTTTGTTGTGCTGTTTCTTAGCAAGCTCTTGAGATGTAAGCAGCTGATGGTAGTATTGTCATTGTAGAGTTAACGTTTTATTGTTGCTGTTTACATGAATGGTTAAATTGTGTGATGACGGTATTGTAACGTGTGGATTAGGCCACTGAGAGTCACGCTACTTCACATGTTCAATGTTGTATTCAGGAGGGAATCGCTTCTTGTATGCGTTTGAGGTGTTGCTGTTTCGGCTGCTGATTGCTGGGCTTCTCCAGCCGCTCTGTGCTGTCTTTACTGCTCTTGTTATCTTACCAGCTGCTGCTCTTCTTATTTTCATCGGTAAGCTTTGAAGCCTGATAATTTCATTACATTAAATAAAAGAAGAGCTCTGCAAGTGTTGGTTGGCAGACCTGGCTAAAATGCAGATGGGAATTTCAAACTAAATAAGTAACATCCAGCCAAAAATTGTTTAAGTCCAACTCATCACCTGCTTTCTGTGGGCGGATCTGGACCCCATCTAACACAAAATAGCTGACCTCTGTGCTAGTCCTTTACCAAGAATCAGCTCAATCTGTTTAGGCATTTAGCCACAATACATTTCCACTGGATGAGCTTAACCATTACCATGGTCGGCTAATAATCAGCCTTATTACTGGCCCACCTACACATGATGTAGGGGGGGGGGGCAGATTATCAACGGTCGCTGGCGTCTGTCATCGTCTGTAACACACGCATGAGTGGGCAGCACGCGATGGCGGGCCAGTAGTGATACGTCCCGTTAGGGCGACACCTTGTTAATGTTGCAAAAATATTTTCCAGAAAAGAATTGTTACAATTGTGTGGTTGATTGTTTACTTTAACAAAGAGCCTTGTGAGGTTGTAGAGATTTAATAAGATTTCGTTATTGAAATTAATTAGATTTGATGATGTTAGGTAATTACAGATTTGAAGCAGGACTGTAGTGAACAGTCTGTGCAAGTCAAGTAATTGCTGTGATAGTTGGCGGAGTGCGTCGTGGCCTGCGATCGGTCTGGGATGCATTTGTGTTTCATGCTGTCATCAAGAAACGTGGTCTTATTCCAAGCCGTGATGGCTTCACAGTGCGTCGGATTGCAGGGCCTGGATTAGCGTCAAGTTATTTCTTCCAGGTAACTGCACACCGAAAAGAATTACTCTGATTTCCTGTTGATGTTAATCAATTAATTAGTGATTAAAGCCTTTCAGTTAACCAATTAATTGATTGTTTTATCACAAGCAACTTCGGACATGATGTTAGGGTTATAACTTTGATAGTTTGTCCGCATTGCTTAGATACGCCCAGAGCAGGCGCTGGCAGCGGCTGAAGCACAGATGGAGCTTCACGAGTTGAATGTTTGGAAAGACAACTTGTTCTCCGTCATTGAACAGCCACGAGAAGAGTTCAAGTGAGTTGATTTCATCTGCTGCAAGTAGTTTTAGTAGAATTTTGATAAGTGCCTGGCAGTGATGGGCAAATCACAAATCAAATCACAGTCCCAAGTCACAAATCATATGACAGAAAAAGATTTAAATCATTATGCCAAATCACAAATAACATCCCCAAACCACCAATCACTATTAACCAAATCAAATCACTTGTGATTGATTGTGATCAAATGTGAAAAGTTCCCGATTTAATGAATTAAAATTTATTTACTGACGATTACTATAAGACAATTCAAAATTTTTAGCGAAAACAGTCCATCACACTACAAACCCCTATAATGGCTTTCTAATGCAAAGTCACAATGTGATGATGTGACTCTATAGTCTATAGTGCATATAGCGTGAAATGTCATCATATAATGTAAATATATGACTGTCTTGCATGACTACCCTGTACCTTGCCCCTCCATATGAAACACTTAAATTTGTGATTTGGTCACATCATAAATCAAATCACATAAATTCAAATCAAATTGCACGTTACTAAGTCAAATCTTTTGTACTCAAATCAAATCAATAAATGTGATTCAGTCATGATTTAAATCAAATCATGATTTGGATTTGCCCATCACTGGTGCCTGGTGTAGCTTGTAGATTAACAAGATGTCATGGCTATTGGGGTATGTCAGCGGTTGATTTGAATGTTGTGTGCTTTTGTGTTTGTAGAGTGTTCATTGATCAGTGTTTTCGGCCATTCTCAGCCACACTACTTGATGATGGTGTGTACAAGACGCTGTGCAAGGAAACCAACCGCTACATTCAAGCTGTGAACAGTGCTGTTGAACAGTCAGTCTTTGTAGTCTTGTTCTGTTATGTACAATTTGTGACAATTTGTTTTTGCGTATCTTGGTACTACCACTATGCTTGCAGCAACGTTTACTTGTTGTTGTTTTTAACTGAAATTGATTCTAGAATCGCATCAGCATTGCAAGATTTGAGTTATTGAAGCTAGATTAAAGTCAGATCATCTCAGGACTTTCAGCTGATTGTGGCAGATGGCAGCTCATTTCCGTTGTCAGTGGATGTGTGGTTAATGTTGGTCTAAAGATTCTATCTGTGCATCCCTGTGTTCCAACTGAAAGGAGTTGAAGTCCATCTTCTACTCATTCATATGACATTTCTGATAATCTGTTATATTCTAGTAATACTGTATAAGCGTACTCCTGAATGCGTTGTTGATGGTATTGATGTCATAAGCGTTACTTTTTATATGTTTGTTGCATTACTTTGGTGTTAGACGCAAGCAGAAACTGAACACTGGTCTTACGCCGGACATCCAGTGCCGTATTCGTCTAACATCTCGTGAACTTAAGGTCAGAAATTAGTAGTACACAGTGCTAATTAGTATAATTATTACAGTTAGTTAGCATTATTGTCACTGTCAGCTTCAGAAAGTTTTTAACCAGAATTGCTGCAGTACTTTAGAAGAAGTCTTGCCATAAAGACGGGCGTGTATGTAGAAATGTAGATTGCTTGATGTGAAAGGCATACATTTTCATGTTTTGTTAGAATTAGTAGAATAAAGTCAGTGATATTAAGCAGAATTGTGTAACAAACACACATCTTTGTGCACATGTCACGTTTTTATGGATCAGCCTCTACCTGTACACAGTCACTTGAGTGTTTAATGCAGTGATTAACATTTGTGACAGGTACTTGACAATAGAAATTTACAATAAGCATGTTATGATATATTATTACTAATACAACAACAATGACATCAACTTTGTGGCCATCATCAAGGTCAACCTGTGCTAGCTACACAGCAGAGTTATACTGCCTGTGTGCCCTTGCTGACGTCAACTAGCACATTTGATTGAGGAGAGAAAATTATAACATTAATAATATTAGCAGAAAATTGGCAGCAGGATTTGAGTATGGCTACCCATTCCGTCAGTCACGTACCTTTCTTACTGCTATGTGATTAATGCATGCAGGCTGACATGGTGTTCTTTAGCTGTGACAGAGAATTTCAGTACAGAATGTCGTTGATGTCATTAATTTGAAGCCTTATTTACTGCACAGGTTGTAATTGCTCAGACTTCAAAACTTCTGGAAGAATTCTACCCAGAGCATGTGCTGCGACGCTTGCGCCGGCCGGAGCATGCATTCTGGGATGACTGTCATTTGGAGCCTGGCGACTGGCAAGGTTCCTACCGATTGTGTTCTGACGCGTCAGGCTTTCTCGTTTATGGGAGTTAGTTGGTTGGTCAAACAAGGATGAGGTTGTCTGTTATTGATGTTGTGCTTTCAAGTTCCCATCAGTCTTTCATTGCTTCTGGTGTGTAAAAATTATCAGTTATTCTCAGAGATTCTATTTTGCAGAGCAGTCCAACGTGGAGCACTTGCTGCTAAGCAGGCCAGTAAAACAAAAACTATGTGCATGGGTATCATACATTGGCACCGATGGTCGTTGTACTCTACCAGGGGTTTGTTGTAATGTAGTCATGCATATCTGACAAACACATCTGATTAAATCCACAAAAACTTGTATAAAATACGATCATACCTCTTTCAGTCTCTCATCAAATTTTACGTGTAGGCTGTACATCTGTGAAATTGAAATTACAAGTTCTGGAGTCGTAATTGAAATCAGCATCGCAAAGTTCGGGTGTTTGAACACAGTTTGAGGTGAGGTTGTTACAAAAGGTGCAGCTGGTATAGCAAAGACCAACTTACTGTGTAAAATATACCTTAACTGCAGTATTTGTGTCATGTGATGTCTGTTAATTTATCTTGCTACTAAATATTTAATTTGTTTAAATTAGAGAGTTGCAATGTAAGTTACTTGTTGACTGTGCATGTAAATGATCCACTTGTCAGTCAACTGTTGGCTTCAGCATCAGTAATTTCATTCATTCATACAATACAGCAGTTCATCTTGCATGCTTACTCGCTGGTAGCATGTGCCTTGTATGTATTGTTTTAGCATTCACTGCATGCTTGCCCTGTATGGGCTCCGGGGCTTTAATATGCCCTTATTCATTTGTTTATTTCGGCACTATATAAATAGTTTCTTACCCTCTTCCTTAATTATTAATTTTCTTAAGAATAGGCCCATGCCAGAGTCGTAAAAGGTGACCAAACCTGGCTATAGTTTTCTTATGTTTATTTTGTGTTATAGTATATTTTGTTACGGATGCACGTTTGCTTTTGTTGTGTTAGATTTAGTTTTTTAGTACTAAGCCAAGAGGTTGGTTGGGAAAAACATCTTTGAATGATCTATTTTGTGTCAGTTGGGATGTTAAAACTGAACTCAATAAATCAATGCAGGCATATGTGTTGGAGTAATTTTTAACATCTCGCCCAGTATTCGGTACATTAGAGGTCATTTCGGAGAAGAGTCCTTTCATGCAGTCCATTGATGTGTGTATGTTTGATCAGGCTTAGCAACACAGCTGTTGACAGAAGTTTTTTCATCGTCTTTCCTCACGCCGCTTGAAGACACGGACACTTGCTTCCAGCTTGAAGTAAGCATCTGCCTTGTCACCACACTGAATTGATCATTTATTTCATTATGCAGACGACTGCATAACTGCCGTGCTGGCATAATACAGCATCTGTTTTAGTGTTGTCTTGATTTTAATACATACTAATATATAATATACAACTGCTTACTGGTAAAATTTAATTCTTGTTCATAATACATGTGTACATATTATATTTGTTGATTGCTAATGGTACTAGTATACTCTTTCCAGTCACATGCAGTCTGTAAATGAATGCTTGATGTTGGCTCTTAGGAGAATATTCTGTATAGATTGAGTGTAATAATTGCAGTAATTTAACACTTTGAAGTAAAGAAATTTAATTATGATTAAAAAATTAATGTTATTAAGAAACTGACTGCATGTATTCAACTCTCAAGAAGCTACATTGTTTGACTTGAGTGATGTAGTGTCATACAACAGTTAAATAGTGGTTGATATACAAACAAGAGTTTTAAATGCACTGACCGTATGTGCAGGTTTCTTTTACAACTATGGATTAAAAGTGTGTGATCTTTAACAAAATTCATGTGATTAATAACGAATCACTTTACAGCATTATGAAGTATATTTGAGTTAGTTGTCTGCTTTATTGGATGTTTGAATCAGCAAAACTCGTGTTCTATATCATTGTTAACTATGTCTGCTGCTGTTGATAGTGGCATGATATATGGTATATGATCGGCATTATTATTAATGTAACAGGTACATCACCTCAATCTGATGCGCTACTTGGAGATGCTCAAATCTGCCGAGTTCCGTGATGATCTTGATGTTGTCAGTACAATACACACTCCCAAAGGTCGGTGTGCAGTTTGCTTAGAGCTCAGCGAGTCGGCTGTGAGGCTGTGTTGATTTAATTTGCTAAGATTTGATTTAAATGTCTGTCAGTTTCATGCAGATGCAATTCTTGCTCGTCTCTCCTCCATTGAACTGCATAAATAGTGAATGTTGAGCGATCCTGCAGAATAGTGGTTCCTGTTTTATACCCTATGGAATTCCATGGGGAAAAACATGAAATTTTCCATGAAGACTCTGTGGGATCCGTGTGAAATACTCCATGGAATTTTTATGTCACGTTGGGAAAACACATGAAAACTCCATGGAATCTCCATGGATAATATGCATTTTTCCCAAAGGAATTCCATTTGGGTATAAAACTTGGACCACTGTTCTGCAGGATCACCAAATGTTGTACTGTTGAGTGTTTTTATTAAACTTTTACTGTAGTACATTGTAAATTTGACTATTGCAGAATATATGTTCACATAACACGTTGTGTTTATTATTATGCTATTTTTGGAGTCTGCAAGCAGTAATAACATTGGCTGCTCACAAAATGAGCATCTGTCTTCCGACTGGAAATATTTCAGACACGCAGAGTGACACATTCTGCTTATTTAGTTCATTTCATGCGTCAAGGAACAGTTGCATTGCGTTTTATGCATGTTTAAAAACTTGAGATTGGTTTATTCACCAGATCGTCTCAAATTGCTCTGTGTGATATAACCATGTCGTAGCACTGCTTCGTTGTGTGACTTGTGCACACAGGTGATATTGACGTGGAGACGCCGTACTTGGACGCTCGTATCTTCAATGCGCGGGCCGAGTCTGCAAGTTACGTTGCTGACACGTTGTCATCAGTCAAACGGTCTGTATCTTGCTGCTTGAATGAAGTTATTCTATGCTGTTCTTGTCGGCAGCACTGTTATGGAGTTAGTAATGTACTGGTTTGGTTTTGCAACAAACCGATGCAAGGTGTGCAGTGTTGCTGATTGCTTGCTGTGGTGTAAAGTCGCTGCCAGTGGCGCCGATGTCCGTGGAAAACGCGCGACAGTGGAGTGATGATTCCACTGGAGAAGATGCGTGTGCCTCTGCCCGTCTGTCATCCGGCCGTCATATCAGTGCTCATTCACAACCGGTACGTTGTATAGCAACGTTGAAATGACTAATGTCATGTGGTGGTGGTCAGGTGCTGCCCATCTCCTCCAATTTACAGCATCTGAACTGTGATGATTGTGTGGAGGTTAGGAGGGAAAATAATCAGAACTGTTCTGGCCCCATACGGGCTTTGGGGCTGTAAAGTGCCGTGATTCATGTGTTGATTTCGGCACTATATAAATTGTTTGTTTGTTTACTCAGCTTCCTCCCTTTTCTTTCTTATTTCTTTATTTTTTCTTGCTTACTTAATTACTTCCATACTGGTTTACTTCCTGACTTATCTATCGACTGCTTTCATAATAGGCCCGTTCCGTTTCCAGGCTGGAGATTGTAGGAGGCGACCAAACCTGGCTTAATTTTTTTGGGTTCATTTTTTGTCGTAATATATTTCGTCATGGATGCATGTTTGCTTTTATTGTGTTTGTTTTATTTTGCCAGTTCTAAGCTAAGAGATTGGCTGGGAAGAACGTCTCCCGAAATGACTTATTTTGTGTCGGGTGAGAAGTAAAACCTTAATACAGTCAAACTGTTTGGTGCTGTGTTGTGTACAACGGTTTTGCACAATGATATGCACAGACATGTGAACAGTTCTTAAATTTGCTTGTTGGTTTAGGTTTAGCTTGCGTTTTTGTGCGTTTGTTTAGGTTTAGAATTTTGTGTGTTCTAAGACCACATCGCCTGCATGTAGTGCATGAGACTCAGCCTGTTGCTACAGATGTCACTCGTATTGTGGTCTGCGTGTTCGTGTTTTGGGCACACGGGTGAGCTGTGCAAAAATGGCTAAACCGACCGAGATGCCATTTGGGGCGCTGACTGGTGTGGTCCCAATCAACCATTTCTTTATTAGATGGGGATCAAGATTGGACAAATCCATTCACTGCTACAAGCGGTGACAAGATGGTGATGCGGCCTCTTGCCATATTACTTTTGGCACTTGTTTGTGTTAGCTTAGGTCATTTTATTTCTGTGTTGCTAGCTTTTATTGTGTTTGATTTAGTCTCTTCAGTATCAAGCCAAGAGATTGGCTGTGAAGAACGTCTCCGAAATGACGCGTGTCGAGTGGGATGTATAACCTGAACTCAGTCACTTCGTAGTGACGTGCTTTTGTGTGTCATTACAGTAAATGAATAAATGTCCAAACGTTGAGTGCTTCCAATCCTGTCTAAAAATACTTCACTCTGCTGACAATTGTGCAGTTAACTGATGGAACAAATGACAACAAAAGCACTAGGAAATTTTGAGCTGGGATTAATCCACATTGTAATGATAGCTTCAGTGAACTGAATTTTCTGTTGTTAGGTTAACTCTTTGACAGAGTCGACCTTATAAATCCGGTACCAAATGTCCATCAGTCCGTCCGTCTGACCCGTCCGTCCGAGCATACGTATGCACGTGCGTGCGTAAGTCCGTCCACAAATAGTTTCTTCAGTTGCAATGAAATTGTGCGACGAGAGGTCGATGATGGATGCACAACGGTATGCAGTATGACCCGATCCAAGGTCAAGGTCACGAGCCTGTCAAAGTTGGAAATCCGGCCATTTTCAAAAGCTATCTCCTCTGCGATTTTCAAAGAGAGCTGGCAACTGACCACGCATTCTTAAACTAAGGCACAATATCTAAATTTGATCAGGCTGGATTTTTGATGTGGTTTTGTTTTTGTGTCACGTGAATTTGAAGTTGACAGAAACGTCAGCTGTGAATATTCGACCCTTAGTTCTGTACAGGGCTTAATTTTTGTTCAGTTGTATTTTCTAACAGCTGGCACAATCACATTAGCAGTGGTAAGCGCATATATCTGTGAGCCATTTGCTGTTGAATATTTGTAGTGATGTTGATGGTGAGCAAATCAACCTTGACGACAGCATCTGTGATCAGATTCTGTCTGCAGCCGAAGCATTGCAATACGTGGAGCTGAGTGATGGTGCATTACCTGCTGGCACCAGTAGCTATGATGTTGATTTTGATACAGGCACACCGGACCACATGACGTCCAGCTCTGATCCTGATGTTGTCCAAGTCAGTGATGAGTTTTTATGCATGTGAACTGCATGTCACAGGTGTTACAGATTGCATATTTTTATTGTGTTTGTTGCCAAAGCCTTGCTGGCAAATGTTGTGCAAGCTATGCATAGTTGCAGAAACTAGAAAAAGCCAGCAATTATAAGAGTGCAAAGACCCATGCCAGAACTGTTTTTGTGACTTGTGACCTTCACCTTTGTCCATTTGACCCCAAAATGGGCTGTAAGGACTGATCATGTAAAATTTGTGTCAAGTTTGGTGATCTTAGCTGGATCGGTTTTTGAGATATTGTGCTGAAAAACAGACATACAGACAAACAGTTGTGAAAACTGCACTCACTGCAGGAGCACATTTGGCACAGTAGCAGGTGCCCTTCAGCCAAGTCAGCAAAGAATGGCTAACCTAAAAAAAACACATGACTACAAGCTGCACGGTGTGTATTCTCTTGTCAGAATTACTCATTACACACGCTAAGGAGCATTGCCAGAACTGTTCTTGTGACTTGTGACCTTCACCTTTTACCATTTGACCCCAAAAATGGGCTGTATCGTGTAAAATTTGTGTCAAGTTTGGTGATCTTAGCTGCATCGGTTTTTGAGATATTGTGCTGAAAAACAGACATACAGACAAACAGTTGTGAAAACTTTACCCTGCAACGGTCCTCAGCGTGTGTAATGAGTAATTCTGACAAGAGAATACACACCGTTCAGCTTGTAGTCGTGTGTTTTTTTACGTTAGCTGTTCTTTGCTGACTTGGCTGGAGGGCACCTGCTACTGTGCCACATACTCCTGCAGTGAGTGAGTAAGTTGTGCTTAACATATCTCTTGACACATAATAGATTATTTTAGAGATTAATCTTTCCAGACAATCAGTTGCACAGATGGCCAAATGCGGAAAACATGGCTTTACCAGTTGAATAAGACACTTGGCATTTACAGCTTAACTTCTACTAATGCTTAACATCAAATATCACCGACTTAATTGTATTGATTTTAAGATAAAATGAAAATGTATACCTTAAACATCAAGCATTCTACATTTCTACAGGCATTTCTATATATGCAGTCATGATTATTGGCATGTTTCCAGATTGCTGTGACTGTTGTTTGGCAGGCATAGCAGTAAATTGGTGAATTGTTATTATGTGTCTGTACATAGGTGAGTTAACCAAGCCACATGGTGCCCCATACAAGCTCCGGGGCTGTAATGTGCTGTGGTTCATTTGTTGATTTCGGTGCTATATAAATTGTTTGCTTGTTTGTTTGTTTACTTAACTTCTTTGTTACTTCCTTCCTTATACTTTCTTTCTTACTTATTTTTTTATTTACTTCTTTACTCATTTACTTTTGACTTATCCAGTCCTTTCGGAATAGACCCGTTCCATTTTCAGGCCAGAGGTCATATGAGGCAACCAAATCTGGTTTTAGTTTTTGGGTTCATTTTATGTTGTAGTATATTTTCTTATGGATGCATGTTTGCTTTTGTTGTGTTTGTTTCATTTTTCAATACTAAGCCAAGAGATTGGCTGGGAAGAACATCTCCACAATGACCTATTTTATGTCGGATGGGACGTAAAACCTTAATTCAGTCAACCAATCAAGGCACGGGATATGCAAAGTGCATTGCCTAGACAAAACCAGGATAAATTGGGAGGTTTGTGACAGAATGGTGTAAAAACAGTGGAGATAATGGAGGAGGCCCTGGTGACCAATTGAGTTGAACTCCAGTTGCATCATCCGTATGGATGCCTCTGTTAGCGTCACTTGCTTTGAACTAAACCAGAAATGTGGCAGGATTTCAACCATTGTTGGGACTTGGTAGGGCCCGGCATTGTTCTGGGCCCTGGTTTTCCACTCAGCACAGAGGACTGTCTGTCTTGCAGCCTCCGTGCTGCCTGCTTTTCCTAGGGCTTGTCAGAAGCATGGTGTTGGGGCACCTATGTCATGTTCCTACTTTCTGGTTATGGCATTACGTGAGCAGCCACAAGTATTGATGAGTCCGGTTAAACAGACAGCAGTTGCAGTAATGTAGTCAGCCCAGCCGCTTGTGAGTCTCCCTGTCATTCTGTCCATTAGCAGAATTGTCAGAATTTTGTAGATGCATTTCTTGAAAAATGGGAAGGGACACAAGGAATTGTTGATCAGATGTTGCAGGTGATGTGGGTGTGAATTGTGATCTGATCCAAATCAGCATTTTTCACGGAAGTTTATTAGCATGACCATACTACAGTGATATTTATCAGGTGGCGCATTTGCAGAAGTTTGAACTTTTGAGCGCTTACTTTTGTTAGCCTACGACGTCCGTGCATGTTTTAGGTGCATGTGGCAATGGAGCAGGAGATGCCAGTGGCAGGAGTGGCGTTTGCCGCAGTTGCACCTCCAAGCGACACTGACGCATGTTCATCAACTACTGCTGAGCTGCGTGTTGTGTATCTGGCAACAGCAGCTGACACGTCATGCATCAATCATGATGACGACAGCCGTCAGCACACAGTCGTCAGTGTCGGCGACGTGTCGGAGCACATGACGATGGATGTCGACGGCTCTGACAGTGACGATAATGACAGCACTGAAGTCTCACGGCGTAGTGTGACAGACGTGACTGCAACGATGCTACAACGAAACTAGCTAGTCTTTCCGTGTCATTACTGTATAGTCGTTGAATGCCATCTCACGTCACTTCCCATAAGCATTTTAGGCGGCAGGCGTGAGCCGCTGTGCATCGTGAAGCTATGTGATCTGACTGTTTGGCGCAGTGTTTGTAATTACCGTTCGCACGCTTAATAGAGTATTTTGTTTTCAAAACTGATGGAGTATTCCATGTGATATAGTCACTTATGTGTCAAATTTTGTAATAAAAATCAATTGTTGTATATGTATTGATATGTTCTTTGCTAGCCAATGCAGGTTATACTGATGCATTTGCCATTAGTGGCAGTAGATATAGTTCAGCATGTAAATTATTACATGTTAGTTGTTGCAGTTGTGAATATATTAAGTGTATAGGGTTTTCCATAAAATGACCCCTATAATTTCTTTTAATACCTGCAGCACTGAAGATTTCAGAGAGAATTTCTTCTGTCTGAAACACTGCCATATCTCCGTGACACATTTAAGTGAAATGCACTTCCCTAGAATTTTGAAATTTATGTTAGTTATGTTAGTCTTGGTTCACAAATTTCCTAATTAGATCGCCCATTCCACAAAGTGGTAAGGGTGATCTTATATGTTAATCACATGCCAATGATGATCTGCGGAACTGTTGTAGATGTATGTTGTATTGATGCTACTTTATTAAGCTGGTCTTATTTTTGGGAGGACCCTCCCCATTTTTATCAGAGGGCAAAATCGATATTTTTGATAGGAATCTCAAACGATGTCTTAATCATTCTGCAATGGAAAAACATTTAGAAATTGAAAACAATAATGTTAATTTCTGATTATTACTTTTATGTCACCCCCAAATTTGGTGGGTTCAGACGAATAACAGTGGAGAATGATGGAGAGTTTACATGTGGGGTAGAACATTTTTGGTCATATTGCAG
>Ga0209363_1000875_pt1 | contig 13196 bp, 11 predicted proteins | sample WorMetexBAHAMAS3_FD_187385 | JGI IMG/M metagenome (GOLD analysis project Ga0209363, IMG submission 187385) | Marine gutless worms symbiont microbial communities from Max Planck institute for Marine Microbiology, Germany - Inanidrilus exumae... | ecosystem: Host-associated > Annelida > Digestive... | reverse complement strand
ATCAATGAACTGAACGCACTGATTGGTGATCGATCCAGGTCAGATGTGACCACCCACGTTGATGGCACTCTCTGTGTGTCCAGACAATGACTGAAACAAAGTAGTGTTTGGTAATAATAATAATAATAACAATAATAATAAACATATTTGTGTAGCACCATAGGGTCGTAACTTCAGAGGCGCTTGGGCCAGGTCGTGTGTTAGTGATCAGTAGGAGTATGAGAGAAAGCCTGAGAGAAGAGGTGAGTCTTTAGCCTAGATTTAAAAGAGGTTACAGTGTCACTGTCCAGAACTGCAGGCGGTCTGCCGCCGGGCATGCGGGCGGTCGGGTGGCCAACACTGTACGGCGGGCCAGTATGGTTACGTCCCATTAGGGCGACACCTTGTTTTAGTTGAGTGGCTAGTAATTGTTGCAAGAGTGAGCTCACAGATTTAACTCCAGGCCTGTTCTACTGCCCACAGCCCCAGATAATATTGTCTGGCGACCTACTTCAACCTGAAATAGGTGAAATTTGGATGTGGTAGTTGAGAATCGTGAGCTGATAGACCTACAGACATATGCTATCGCAGTACTTTGCACCGCCAGCGGGGGCGAAGTAGATGCTGAGCGTGTGTGAATGGTTGTGATGGCAGAGCAGAGACGGAGCGTGCTGAGTGGATGAAAGAACGCGACGAGAAACTGGAAAACATGTCGACGAAGCTGAAAGAGTTGAAAACGTCGTTGAAGGAACGGAGCCGAGTCGTGGAAGAGCTGGAGAGAAGGTTGTCGGAGCAGACGGTGGCACTGGAAACAAGCAAGTCACGTGTGACGGAGTCGGAGGCTGGAGCAGCGGAGCTGCAGATAAAACTGACTGAGATGAGGCGGACTGTTGATGAGCGTGATGAACAGCTGCAGATGCTGCATGATGAACTCACTGCGGTCTGTATGCTCGTAATCAATGTCAAATTCCATCCCTGCCAAAAAAACATTTGCCAATATGATGACTATTTTGCACTGAATTACAGACATTTAGTTATCAACAGATTTATAATGCACAAAATATCTCCTGTGTTGTCACTCCATTCACGTGACAAACAGGCACCATAGTAACAAACAAATAACACCGTCAACAGTCTGTGACAAAATGTAAACTTTCATCATTGGTCAAGAATTGTCGTTTTTTCCAGCACTGTCACCTACAGTGCGGTCGTGTGTATGTTTGTCTGTGTGTGGTCTGTTGTCAGGATTACTTGGAAAAGTTCAGGGTAGATTTCTAGTAAATTTTGTAAAGTAACATGGATTGGGACATGCGAGAACAGATTTTGGGGTTTTGAGTGACTCCGGATTTCTAAATTAATAATTATTTTAATTGCCAGTTCCCCATAAGTTTTCCTTCTTGTTCTGCAGGAGAAAGAATCTTTAGTGACTTTTATTTGCCAGATGTCACTCAACCGACGGAGTTACAGCACTTAGATCTCTGTGAGGAAGTATGTTACTCTCTCTCTCTCTCTGCCACAGACAGTTGAGAACGGGATTGCCTACAGACGTCATCCTGCTTGGAGTATTGAGCTGGGTGAGTGGTTGTTAGGCAAGTGACAGACTTGCCGTGTTTTGTGTGTGTCTGTGTAGATGGAAGAGCAGGCTCAGGCCAGTGACAGACTGGCAACTATTGAGAAGTTGCAGACGAGTGTGTCAGAGCTTAAAGACTGTTGTACGCGGCTGGAGACGGAGAAAAGTGAACTTGAGATGGAAATTGACAAACTGAAGGCGTCCATGTCATTTGCCGACGAAACCATGAAGACAAAACAGGAAGAGATTGAAACGTTGATGGCGGAACTGCAGCAGGTTTGAACAGCACACGTCCTACTTACTTAATTACTTACTTAGTTACTTAGGTCCTGGCTCATGTGCTGTCATCTTTTGAACCCGGTGATTTCAGTAGCTTCAAGGTGCAGACTCCATGCAGTCAGTCAGTCAGTCGGATCAGCCTGATAGAATTCAGAGTGTGTGTGATTTGAGTTTCAATCCATGTTTCGGTGCTATTGGTTCAGTGACAGAAAAGCATCCAAACTTGATGGAAGTCGGTGAACTGAACAGTTCGTTTAGGATGTGAAGAAGTATTGCGTTTGTTCAGCAACTGCTCAGATTCGGTAAATCACAATGGCCGCAGGTAATCCACACAATCCATGTTCACCAGGAAAATGACCATTGGTCAGTAGTGTAGTGTATTGTACTGGAAAATGACCATTGGTCAGTAGTGTAGTGTATTGTACTGGAAAATGACCATTGGTCAGTAGTGTAGTGTATTGTAGTGTAGTGTAAATGTTGACTTGTATAGCTCATCATTGCAATGCGCCTGTCGTGTGCCAAGTGACCCAGTACTGTGCAAAGAGAAACAAACATGCAGGATCAGCCAGAGTGTGTTGATTGGCAGCCGGTAGCTGAGTGACGTCGATGTGTGTGCAGCGTGTTAGCAGTGTACAAGTGAAAGACGGTGAGATTGTTCAACTTGAGAAACAGTTGACAGACAACGTGCGCTCACATCAAGACGCGGTGTTTGAGAAAGAGAAAGAATTGTCAACATTGCAGGCCCAACTTGACAGGGTATGCTGTCTGTCTGTCTGTCTGTTTGTCTGTGTGCTTACGTGTCTCAAAAACCACTTTTCATCTTCCGCTAAATTTCTGTGGCCAAGGCTCTCATCTCCTCTGGCAACAGTGCAATACATTGTGTACTTTTTGTGGATGCCGTCGTGTTTTCATATAATGGGGCCAATGGAGCAGAATCAAAGGCAGTGTTGTATTTTGTAAAGTTTGCCCGGTGGCAGCACCGGGGGACAAAGTTGCAGGTTTGTTCCACACACAAGAACCAGCGACTCCAAAACGTCTGTTGCCGAACCTGCTGTGTGTAGATGGAGTAGTTTGAACAGACAGTGATCGTGGACATCTGATGATGTGTTCTTCTGCTCATAGATCATGAGTCTGAAGGCTGACTAGTCTGATGAATAATGTCTGAAGGGTCACGTGTCCCAGCCCTCAACCTTAGCCCTACTTTCACTTCAGACCCTAGCCAGTCACCCTTGGACTGTTGATGTTCCGTGTATGACCACGCCCCTCCCTGGATTATAACCTTACATGTAAATAATGAATTCTTCAGCAATAGTTGGACATCGGCAGAGCCACAGACGGGCAGAGTAGCTTTGTTTGACCATCGAGTATGCATTGACAGTTTTTCACCGTTGCTTTGGACTCATTCATTGACTCTTGACTGAGCTAACTGTGTTGACATGTGTGTGTGTACAAATGCAGACTACGTCGAGTGTAGTTGAGTTGGAAGCTGACAAGACCAGTTTACAGACCCAGCTTGACAGTCTCATGAGCCAGCGCCAATCACAGGTCAGACACAGACACACACAGACACACAGACAGAGTGAGACACACAGACTGACTTACAACAGACTACCAGTTTACAGACCCAGCTTTACAGTCTCATGAGCCAGCGCCAATCACAGTCACACACACACAGACACACAGACAGAGTGAGACACACAGACAGACACACAGACTGACTGACAGACTGCCATGTCGACTGGCTTACCAACTGAAGTTAATGATGTGAGATGCAGACTTTCAATTATTAGCCCGCCAGGCATCTCAATTCCGCCGGCGGGCTTATGTTTTGCTGATGTAGGTCGACTCCTCCGAGTCGACCTAATAAAGTGGTTTTCAAATGTCCGTCCGCCCGTCCGTACGTCAGTCCACAAAAAAAATCTACGATTTCAATGAAACTGGTATGTAGGTAGAGGTCGACGAGTGATGAACGACGGTATGCAGTATGACCCGATCCAAGGTCAATGTCAAGGTCACGAGCCCTTGAAAGTCGGAAATTCGGCCATTTATCTCCTCCCCCATTTATAACGGGGGCTGGCAAATGACCATGGATTCTTAAATTGCGGCACAATATCTACAGCTCATCGGGGCCGGATTTTTGATTTTTGTCCCGGTTTTTGTGTCACGTGACTTTGAAGTTTGCAGTAAGTAGGAGTCGAACGTCAGTCCCGTATGGGGCTTATTTTTTAAATGTCGCCCGTCTCATTCGACAACGGGTGGACGGATCGCAACGCGGATTGTTGCATTAACACCATCACTGGAAAAATTCATATGTCTAAAATGTGAACTTTGGTCCAGTAACCCCTGAGATCTTGTGGCTCATTTGCATGGGTGGTGACTTCAGGGAGGCTAATATATGCACTGTGTTGTTTAAAGGTTATCCGCTAGGTGGCAGTAGCATAGCCAGTCTGTAGCACTGAACTATAAATAGATAAATAACTATTTATAGTTCAGTGGTCTGTAGGTAAGTAAGAAATGCACAGTTGCCCAGTGCACATGCCAGGTGGGCTACACGTTGGGCTTTGCTCCGCTTTTTAGTTGTTTAACTGGTCTTTGTTGGAGTTAACTCTTTTGAGTTTGGTCAGTTATGACAAAAGAGAAACTTTGGACGTAACTAGGGCAGGTAATATTGCGAGCAGTCTATGCCATTGTGTCACTTAACCATACAGTGCTGATGTCAATCATGTTACAGAAGCTAGTGTCTCATTGAATGTACAGTAAGCTTTCAAAGGTGAGTCTTTGCAAATAAGCAATTCCACTGCTACTGTCAGTCATACTTACCACCAGGAAAACGTTAACAAAAAATGCACATAAAAATCTCACCACAACACAAACAAAACGGCGTAAATTGCAGTGTATTGCAGTGCTGATTAGATGTGATAATATTTATGCAAATGAAAATGAGGTTGCATTGAGTCTATTGACAAACAATTCACGTGACGTTTAATTGAACAGAGATAGCGGGGTTCAGTGTTAAATTATGTTGCTATCGTTTATTTTACGCCACTTTGACTGACACTATCTAATGGTCGGACAACTGGAGAGTCATCACAGAGTACTTGAGGAATGAAGACCAATCACAACTGCTTGTGTGAGTGAGGCATGCAGTGAGTGACTGTGGCGTGTTATTATTATTATTATTAAGGCTATTTATAACGCACAAGATGCCCCGAAGACCGCAAATGCGCTGTCCGGCAGTGAGAAAGTATGGCCGTCTATATACAATGTATCATATAAACAACAATGTCTTCAGCTGTGTCCTAAAGGTCGTGAGACTACAGTCAGACATTCGCAACGCAGTAGGCAGGCTGTTCCACACAGAAGGTCCGGAAACAGCAAAGCTTCTATCTCCGTAGCCTGTATTTGTTCGTGGAACAGCTAGCTGTTGAGTGTTGGCAGAACGCAGACGGGTACGGCCGGCAGTGACCGTCGTCGGCTGACAGTAATCTGTCACTCACACGTATGTTGTGTGAAGAGCTGCCGGCTGCAGACGCTGGACCAGCAGGTGCGTGACGTCACACAAGAACTGGAACAAGCACGACGTCACTCAGAAGCACAGTAAACGAGCACTTTCTGCTAGCTGTTCACCAGCAGTTAATAATAATAATAACAGGTGCGTCAGTGGGGACTGACCTATATCCACACATCATGCCAATCCTTCACAACGCTCACAACCACTATCCTTCGGCCACCGAACACACGTGCTAGCCGATTCGTCTGATTTTGGGTTTCTGAGGGAGCAAAGTTTCACAAAATGTGTGATTCCCTGCCTTGGACGCCAGTGAACCGCCGAGCAAAATTTGATGCTGCTAGCTTCATCTTTGGTGGAGAAATCTGTAATTATACAACACATACACACATGAAATTACAAAAACAAACAAACAGTGAACGATATAACCACACCTTGCCTATCGGCATGTGTGGATAATAATAATAATATCGGTCGGACATCTGGATTCCTGTATGATGATAAGATCATAGCTTCAAGTACCCGTATGATGGACAATTGTGGAGCAGTAGGTAAACATCATATTATTCATGTTCTTTGATAATTTCTGCTGAGCTGGAGAAACTGAAAGATACAAGTTTTTGCGACTTTTGTGATTAAATGCCATTCACTGACACAACTTGTCAGTTGTTGAAGACGCTCGTGTGTGTGTGTTTGTGTTGTAATTGTAGTTAAATGTACTTATCATTGCAGCTGAGTTGTGTTGATTGGTTAAGTTGAAATGACGTTGATGCAGAGAGAAATTGATGGCAGAAAGAGTCGCTGAGTTGGAGCAACTCAAAGTCGTTGTAAAGAGCCTGGAAACCGAACGGTCGAGTCTTATCAGCAAAGTGCGTCCAACCTTCGTTCTTTACAATGTTCACATGTTTTAATGCTATGTCACGTCTCTTGACTTTTTAATTTGCTATTTATTTAATCGTGAATACATTAGTCACTTATACTGTGTGCTAGCCGCTGTAAGTAAGGCCGTACGGGCTGTGAAACCTACTCCCAACATAATCGTCTAGTTTTTAACTAGCACATCTTGACCTGCATACAATGGACGTAGAACGTTTGTTGTTGCTTTTGTTATTGTTGGTGGTGGCGGCCGCTTGGCGTAGTGGTAGCGTCGTTGGTCTAGATTAGTGAGGTTAATCTACGCTGAGCCCGGTTAGTACTGGGATGGGTGACCGTCCGGGTTTGACTCCTGGAGGCGGCACTTTATTTCGGTATGTAACCAACCACCAAGGTCGACTCAGCCTTCTACCCTACGTGGGATGGTAAAATGAGTACCAGCCAAAGGGCGGTGATGTTCTGTGGCTGGGGAGTAAAGGCAGGCATGGCGTAATTTGCAGGTAAAACTGTGTGATCCATGTCTGAGAGCATTAGAGGCGCTTTGTGTAATGCGCTACACAGATACGAGACGTATACTTTACTTTACTTACTTAGTGCTACAAGAGCATTTGACACTGGCTGACTGTTGTTATGGAATGTCTTAAAATCGTGTCCTAGTACCTGTGACCAAATATGACTGCAGAGACAAATCTATCACCATTTTCAGGCACTTTCACGTTAGTAAATATGTAGATGATGTTGATAAATTTGAATAATATTAATGATGGTAATGCTAATAATATTAATGCTAATAATAGTGTGTGGTTGGTGATACTGGTGTGTAGATTGATGAGGGAGAAGGTGCAAATGCTGCCATTAGACAACTCCAACTGGACAACGTCAGTGTATTGCATGTGTTTCTCTCATCAACATTACGTTGCTCTCATCGAACATTATTGGTGATTCCCACAAAAACGACATGGTCGCTGAAAACTGAGCCGAGAAGTAAATTTGAAACGTAATAAATGAGTAATAAGGACGTTGAATGCTGACTGAATGAAAACAAAGAATTGGTGATTAAAGAAATATATTCTTGACTGCCACCTCAGTTAGATGGAGAGAAGGAGACAGGAGCCCGATTTGCCAAAAACATCTTAGGAAAAATCGTAAGTTTAGCATAAATTTTTTGTAAGTTTATCTCAAGTTTATCCTAAGTTATAAAGTTAAGATTTTCATAGATTTTTACATGTAATTTACTAAAGCAATCTTAAGACTGACTAAGTTCTTCTTATAGATATGCAGACAATTCTGTAAAGAAATGTTCAGTTATTTTTGAGAAATTGTATTTTTTTTATTACGTTAATGTAAAGTTTTGCGTGAGTTCATCCTAAGTTTTTTCTTAAGATTTTCCTAACTCACACTTTATCCTAAGTTTATCCTAACTTTATCCTAAGATATTTTGTAAATTGGGCCCCTGGTCCCTTTACAGATAGTGGCAGCCAAGAATGTATTTCTCTGTTGGAGGACGCAGAACAAGGATGCAGCGTGGAGTAGAAGAAGACCAGTGAACCAGTGAACCGGACCTGTGGGGCGGTGTGTGTTGATTGTTGTAGGATCGTCTGCAGGAGCAGTTGACAGCGGCACGTCAGAGTCTGCATCAGCAGCAGGCTGAGCATCAGTTGTTGATTGACAGTCTACATGAAGAGCTGAGAGACACGGCATCACAGCTGAGTACGTCAGCAGCGAGTGTGGAGCACCTGATGACGTCAGTTTCACAGCAGACAGACCGAGCAGATGAGCTGCAGAGGAGACTGGATCACACCGACTCACAGCTCAAGACCAAGGTTTACCACCTCTCAACGATACCAACCACAAGTGATGATGACATTTTGACAACAGGCCGCATCACATATCATGCCTTTATTGGGGACTGAATGACCACGTTTGCTGCGTACACCACAGCAGAGACTAGCAGTGCTCTTCAGTCAGACAGACAACCCCCAAAATTGCCTCTTCCTGTGGGGGAATCTCCACCCCATCAAATACATGGTTCCTTGGGCCCACATGAGTCAGTCTGCAAACGGGATCTTGATCGGTTCAGCTGTTATTCTTGCACAGTATATAGGTCCGGCCAACACACAGACGGACCATGCTATATGTGACATCTGTCACAATAGGCCGGCATGATGATATAAATGTTTATGGTGTTGTCATGGTGATCTAGTAGTGTTTGATAGAAATCCACAGGACTCTCGTGAGCCAGGTAAAGTCAGTCACAGGGTCTGTTTGTGTGTGTGGCTATCATCCTTTTTATGTCTGTGAGTCTTGACCAGTGCAGTATTGACGGCAGCTGGCGTAGTGTTAACGGCGTTGGTCGTATCAACGAAGTTACTCTACGTCGAGCCCGGTTAGTACTGGGATGGGTGACGTGTCCGGGTTCGACTCCCGGAGGCGGCACTTTATTTCGGTATGTAACCAACCACCCAGGTCGACTCAGCCTTTCATCCTTTCGAGGTAGATAAACTGAGTAGTAAGCTGTAATCGGATGTTTGCTTCCTTGCACGGGCGGCGCCATCGGGTGAATGCTTACGGGGTGAAGGCCTGGTGCGGTTGATTGGGGCAGTGGTGTGTGTTGTAGCTGCAGCATTGCTCTGCAGCACCATTGGCTCTTGCCAATCAACTGCCACTTCCTACGATTGTACAGCGCGGCTGGTCGCGGCATCGCAGCGTAAGTTGCGCTATAGAAGAATCCGACCTTTACCTTTACCTTTTTTACCTCTAGCTGTTGGTCTGTAGAGCAGTTGGTCTGTAGGTGGAAACGTTGTCAGAGATGAAGTCTTCGTTTGAGACTGAACGAGCGGAGCTGAAGAACGAGGTGTCATCATGTCAACAGTGTCTCAATGAACGAACAAAAGAACTTCAGCGGCTGCAGGAGAACTTTGACCAGGTGAGTTGAGTCCACGCAAATGACTGTTTGGGATGATTGACATATAGTAGTAATGATAGTGAAATGCATTCATAATGTGTACATTGCTACCTCCCCCACCAAAGATGATGGGAGGTTATGTTTGTGCCGGCATCGGTATATAGGTAGATATATAGGTATATGTTTGTGAACAACTTCCTGGCGCCAATTCAAGTCCGATTGTCACCAAACTTTGTCAGTCATACCCTTTTCCACAGGGGAGAAGGTGATTAAATTTTGGAAGATCAAAGTCAAAGGTCAAGGTTTGTGGGGGAGGTATGCACTCTACTGAACGCTCTTAATGACTTCAAGCTGGCTGTCTTTGTACACACGTGTTCATATCACCAGCGCTCGGTGTTGTGTCTGTTCAGTTTTCTCTGTAGCTGGACTAATGGTTTGCCACTGAGTAGATTTTATGATCCATCACTGTCCTTGGACATTTTCCGGCGTGATTTATAAACTTTCTCGGTCTACTAGCACACACCGTGTGCATTAGAGGGTCTGCGATTATGCGCCGTGTGATTTCATGATTGACAGTGACCAATGTGGATGTTGTGATGGCAGTCCGTGGCAAACTTGGAAGAACAGAAGCGTAAGACGAAGAAGTCGGCTGAGAGTTTGGAGTTGTCCACAGCGCGATGCAGTGAGATTCAGCAGCTGTGCTTGACAGCGGAGCGTGAACTCAAGGACAAGGTATGTCTCGTCATCTGTGTCACCTGCTTGGTACGTCATTGACAAATGTTACAACGGAGATAACTGCGAGTAAAGCCACAGTCAAAGACATTGAACGCCACTCAGCAGTGAATTAATACACAAGTCAACAGTTGTGTACTACTAAAGCAAAACATTGTTTAATCAAACGTTATTTACCACTCAAGCTACGCTGTAAGTTGATCATATAGAATCAACTGCTGAAATTGAATTTGCCATTGTTGCTGATGTGGATCAATGTTTGACAACAGGTCGAGGTCAGAGATAACAGGTGAAATATTAACGTGTCCAAGAGTGTTTTTCTTTGCTGAAATTATTCACTTTTGTAATAGCCCACACTGACTAATACTTGTTTCCCATCCTGCTGAGGATAGGAGGCTGAGTTGGCCTGAGCAAATGACCGGTTGCTAGCAGTGGACTGACTGAAGGTTTGTTGGTGTGAGACTACAGACAGCTGTAACTCCTTGTAATTGATGTAGTTGAGACGTCACTGGCGTGGTCTGATAGCAGTGAGTAGAGTCGTCTCTAGAGTATCTTTTGCTAAAACCAAAGTCTAAAATCTTAGTCTAAAACCAAAAGTCTGCTTTAAGACCTAATTAATGCAAAACGTGAAGTGACGCTAAACTTTGGTCTGAGACCAAAGTCTAAAACCAAACTTACCGCTTAAACCAAAGTTTAAGACCAAAGTTTGGTCTAAAATCGAACTTAAACTGAGCAATCCGGTCTTAAACCAAACTGTCCTAATGCATTTATATAGGCAATTATCACTAATCTCTTAGAGTTGAGACTTTGGTCTAAAACCAAATCACTTTACCTTTCGCTTAATCTGAACTCGGTCTAAAACTAGGTTTTAGCCGTTCAGATTAAGCTTTGGTTTTAGACTAAGGCTTTAGACTTTGGTTTTAGCGAAAGATAAAGTGACCCATGGACTGACTACGTCTGTCTGTAGACGGCGGCCGTGGAGCGACTGGAGAAGTTGAACGCTGACCAGGAACTGGATCATAGTCAGCAGTTGTCCAGTCTGCGTGATGTCGTTTCACAGAAGGATAACACGATTGTGTCGGTTAGTTTGTGTGTTTGTGTGTTTGTGAGTTTGTTTGTGTGTTTCTGTATGTGTGTGTAATTATTGTCTCTATCAAGCAAGATGTGTGAAATGTGTCGTTATATGTTGCTGTCTGTCTGTCTGTCTGTTTATTCTTTGATTGTGTTGACGCTGTTGGTTGGGTGATAGTAGCTGAACGTCTGCCTACGTATCTCTGTGTATGTTTGCCTGTGCCTGCCTGCATATGTGTGTGTGTGTACAGTTAAAGTCAACGGTGAAGGAGCTGAGAGTGAGGCAGCGTGAGATGGAACAGTCTGCATCTGTGCTGGAGGAACAGCTGTGTTCTGTCAAGCAGTCGTCTGACAAACTGCAAGAACACCTGCAGCTCAAAGTAATCACCTCACGTCATCAATTAACACCTGTCAATCACTGCCTCTGGTGCTGGCGTTTTAAGGCCAGTGAAAAGAATGAAGTGTTTCTTGCTTTAGCAGTCGGAATCTGTCGGTGAGTGATGATGCTAGTGGCTCAAGTCACGTTGATACGGTGACAGATACGGCATTGGACGTGTATTAAACTGTTTAGTACGTGCCTGCAAAAAATACGTGGAAAATGTCGGGCTATGTAGATCCCAGGTCAACTCAGCCTTCTACCCTCTGTGGGACAGCAAAATGAGTAGCAGCAAAAGGGCGGTGATGCTCTGCGGCTGGGAAGGTAACCCCCGGCCTGGCGGAAAGTAATGGCAGCCTACCGCTGGGTGGATGGCTTAAGTCACCTGCGGGCTGACTGCCTGAACACTGGGATCAGCTTCAGGCCCAACGCTCGGTAACGAGTATGGGATGCCTTTCTAGGTCTGCAGCAAGTGATGGGAAGCTAGCAAGTAATGGAAGTGTTGAGTGATAATGTTCTGTTGTGGTGCAGGAGTCTGAAGTGTCCAAGTTGGAGGAGGTGAATCGTCGGCTTGATGAACAACTGCAGTCGGCCATGGACGACGTCGGTGAGAAAACCTCAGAGCTGGAAACGGTCAGCATAGAGTTTGATGTTGTCAACATAGAGACAGTTACCAGCACACTGAGTTTGCTAGTCATTACATGTTCTTCATTAGTATGCCATAGAGTTATTGTCAATCTAGAAGTTTATTTATGAAGTTGTAAGATTTTCGGAATTTTTTGTAAATTAACGCTGGAAAGCTTTATTTTGAGCACTCACATAGAACTGAACGAATACGTTGCGAACGACAAAATTCATAACTTAATTACACCATCTTGAGATTCTTTGCCAATTAAATCTTTCACAAATTTGGCATACCGTATATACTCGCGTATAAGCCGACAATTTTTGGCTCAATTTTGGCGTTCAAGTTGTGGGAGTCGGCTTATACGCGGATCATATCACGCAGCCAGAGTCGACAGTCTGGCGGCTATCTGTCAGCGACACTGACTTTGTGTGCCGCACCCGGCCGCGGTGGACCATTAGTAGGTCACTAGGGCTATGTGTATACGTGGGGGAGAGCACGTCAGCCACGACCGGACCGTCGTTATCTAAATAACAACGGTCGTGAGTCGGCGGGGTTCTGAATGACCGTCGTGCTGCTGCTGCTGCATAGCCAGCCATTGTAACTTGATAGCACGCATGTTACTGTCGTCGTTGTTGTAAACTCGCTGACACGCACGCACGCACTGTCAAGGCCTAGATCCAGGGTACACGTTCGTCTCTGATTTTCGTTACCGGCTTATACGCGGGTCACTAATTTTTGCTAGATTTTCGGCCGTACGAATGGGGGGTCGGCTTATACGCGGGATGGCTTATACGTGAGTATATATGGTAAATTTTGTAAGACATTTGTAGAATTTGTATTTTTTGGTAAAATTTTTTATAAGTGCGAAGAAGATCATACATAAATACTGAATTTGACTAGTGTTCCTATTACTACGAAAGCTTTTGCTACATGAGCTACCTTTAACTGTCAACTTGCATCTGACTTTCTTAGTCCGTTTGGACACTCACTGACAGTTCATCTGGCGACTGAGCACACCTCGGCTTTGAGATTTGCTCAACACTGCACGTTATAAGTCAGATTGTCGTGATTATTATTATAATATGTTAAGGTTTGTTGTAAGCTGAGTGTGCTCTGTAATGTGACAGATGCAATCTCGTCTGGAGTCTGAAGTGTCAAGACTCAAGGCAGAGTATGACATGGCGCGCAGTGAGTCATCTGCTCTGCAGTCTGAACTGAGAGCAGAGGTTTGTCTCTCTCGTTCTCTGTCTGTCTGTCTGTCTGTCTGTCTGAAGA